>Ga0180215_1002029_pt1 | contig 21137 bp, 16 predicted proteins | sample eDN3rd37CBELigBY_FD_128871 | JGI IMG/M metagenome (GOLD analysis project Ga0180215, IMG submission 128871) | Enriched backyard soil microbial communities from Emeryville, California, USA - eDNA 3rd pass 37_C BE-Lig BY (version 2) (version 2) | ecosystem: Environmental > Terrestrial > Soil >... | reverse complement strand
GCAGGGGGGTGTTTGCCGGCGTAGCCATGGCGTTCGAGCTAGTCTTCCTTATCTTGTCCCCCCTTGACGGGGGGACGGGGCGAAGCCCCAGGGGGGTGTTTACCGGCGTAGCCATGGCGTTCGAGCTAGTCTTCCTTATCTTGTCCCCCCTTGACGGGGGGACGGGGCGAAGCCCCAGGGGGGTGTTTACCGGCGTAGCCATGGCGTTCCTCAGATCTGTGGAACCTGGGAGCAGTAACACCCCCCTCGGCTTCGCCGGTCCCCCCGTCAAGGGGGGACAAGAGTTTCAGGGGTTCCGTGGTAAACTACGGGAATGATCACCGTTTCAAACCTCTCCAAGCATTTCCCCACCCGCACCGTTCTGGACAAGGTCGACTGGCACGTCAGTTCCGGCGAACGCATCGGCCTGGTCGGCGCGAACGGCGCCGGCAAGTCCACCTTGATCAAGATCCTGATCGGCCAGCTCGATCCGGACGAGGGCAAGGTCTCGCTGCGTCCCCGCGCCCAGGTCGGGCACTTGGCTCAGGAATTGCCGGGAGTGGCGGGTCGGACGGTACAAGCCGAGATGTGGACGGCGTTCGAGGCGATCGCCGCCAAGAACCGCGAGCTGCTGGCGATCGCCGAACGCATCCAGCACGCCGAAAAGGCCGACCTCGACGCCCTCGTCGCCGAGCAAGCCCGCCTCACCGACGAGTTCGAGCGCCTGGGCGGCTATACCGCCGAAACCGAGATCGGCAAGGTCCTCTCCGGACTCGGCTTCTCCGAAGCCGACCGCCAGCGCCCCGTCGAGTCCTTCTCCGGCGGCTGGCAGATGCGCGTGAACCTCGCCAAGCTGCTCTTGATGGCCCCGGATCTCTTGCTCCTCGACGAGCCCACCAACCACCTCGACCTCGCCGCCATCGAATGGCTCGAGGATTACCTGAGCGGCTACCCCGGCACCCTCTTGCTGATCTCGCACGACCGGACCTTCCTGGACCGCGTCATCACCCGGGTCACGGAGCTGGAGAACGGCAAGCTCACGGATTACCCCACCAACTACTCGGGCTACCTCGATCTCAAAAAAGAGCGCATGGCAGCCCAGGAAGCGGCTTACGTGCGCCAGCAACGCGAGCTCGCCAAGCAGCAGGCCTTCGTCGAGAAGTTCCGAGCCTCGGCGACCCGCTCCACCCAGGCCAAGAGCCGCGAGAAGCAGCTCGAAAAGATCGAGCGCATCGAGGCCCCCACGGAAGCCGCCACCGTCAAGTTCCGCTTCCCGCCGGCTCCGCCGTCCGGCCAGCAAGTGCTCCGCGCCGCCGAAATCTCCAAGGCCTACGGCGGCAAGACCATCCTCTCGGACGTCGAGCTCAAGCTGGAGCGCGGCCAGCGCCTGGTCCTGGTCGGCCCCAACGGCTGCGGCAAGTCCACCCTCTTGCGCATCCTCGCGCAGGTCGAGGAGCCCGATGACGGCGACGTCATCCCGGGCTACAACGTGAAACCCGCCTACTACTCGCAGCACCAGTCCGACCAGCTCGACGAGACCCGCAGCGTGCTCGACGAGGCTTACCACTCGGTCGACGGCTGGACCCTGGAGCGGACGCGCGCCTTGCTGGCCCGCTTCCTCTTCACGGGCGAAGAGGTCTTCAAGCCGGTCGCCAAGCTCTCGGGAGGCGAACGCGCGCGGCTCTGCCTCGCCAAGCTATTGATGAAACCCTCGAACCTCCTGATGCTCGACGAGCCGACCAACCACCTCGACCTCGCCAGCAAGGAGATGCTCGCCGAGGCCCTTCGAAATTTCGAGGGAACGGTGCTGCTGATCTCGCACGACCGCTACCTGCTCGACCAGGTGGCCACCCATACCCTCGCCTGGGTCGACGGCCGCCCCCAGCTCTTCCTGGGCACCTACTCCGAGACCCGCGAGAAGCTCGCCGAGATGCGTCAGGCCGAACGCGAAGAAGCCCAGCGGCGCGACACGCAACGCCAGGAGGCCCAGAAGCAAGCCGGCGCGAACGGGGGTTCCGCGCAGCCGGCCGCGGCGATCAAGCCCAAGACCAACGCCGCCCGCAAGCGTCTCCAGGACATCGCCGACGCCGAAGCCGAGGTCGCCTCGCTGGAAGCCCAGATTGCCCAGACCGAGGCCGACCTGGGGAACCCCTCCCTCTACGAGGGAGACCCCGCGCGGGCTGCCGAACTCTCCGAGCGTTATACTCAGCTCAAAGCCCAGCTCGAGGCCGTCACGGAACGGTGGCTCTTGCTGGTGGAAGACGCGTAGGGGTTCAAAAAAGGGAGGAAGGTCATGACGGAGAAACTTCAGAAATCCGACGCCGAGTGGCGCGCGCAGCTCACTCCCGAGCAGTACTACGTCACCCGTCAGAAGGGCACCGAGCGCCCGCATACGGGCGAGTACAACCTTCACACCGAGGCGGGCACCTACACCTGCGTCTGCTGCGGCGAGCCGCTCTTCCCCTCGGAGACCAAGTTCAACGCGCATTGCGGCTGGCCCAGCTTCTACGCTCCGACCGCCGACGAGAAGATCGAAACCGCGGTGGATCGCACGCACGGCATGGTCCGCACCGAGATCATGTGCCAGCGCTGCGGCGCGCACCTGGGCCACGTCTTCGAGGACGGCCCCGCCCCCACGGGGCTTCGCTACTGCGTGAACTCCGCCTCGCTCAACTTCACGCCGAAGGCCGAGTAGCGCGGACTTTCCGCGCTACTCCCCTGCCCTGCAACGACACTCTCAGACACTTTGAAGCGCTGCCATCCATACTCAGCCCTCGAGAACTTCATGCAGGAGAAATCATCGTCGTGAAACTGTCCAGGCTTCCAGCAATCGTTCTTATTCCCTTGCTTGCATCCAGCTGCGCGTTATTTCCCGGTGCGGCAAATACCTCTCGAGTCATTCGAGACTTGGACATCGTTGGAGCGAATGCCCTGTTCATCGGCGGTTCGGCGAAGGGAAGTCAGTACCGAGTCGCAAGTACCGGCAGCACGGACTCAAGCGCGCTTTATCGTTTGGATCCGGGCTTGAGCATCCGCAAAGTGGTTCCAAAAGACCAAAACGGTGACTCAATCGAAACAACTGTCAAGCCATTGGCCCTCTGGGACGTGAACGCCGACTACCTTTGCTTGACGATGGGAGCCTACGCTGGCCAGATTACCGGTGACGAGGTCAGCCGGAGCCTCACGGGGACGTATGTAGTCAGGAAGCGCGACGGCAAGGCCATCAAGATTGATGATCCTCCGACCTTTTCGGAGCGCTTGGACCCCGTTCAGGCCGACGTTCAAGGCAACCTCTACTACGTCACGACCATTGGAAAACTGGTCAAAATCGAGATCGATACTCAGGAAGACAAAGCGGTACTCAAAGAAATCTCTGGCGAGAATGAGACGATTGACCATTCCTTCGCCGTGGATGACAAGGGGCACGTCCTCGTATCCGGACGACTTCTGGCACCGCCGGCTTCAAATGGGGAGCCCGTGCGGACCATCCTCGGCGCTGTCCTGAAGATCTACAAGCCGGATGGCAGTTCCCAAGTCCTCAAGTCCTCGACGAGCGCCGGAGGCGGCAGTTCGATGAACATGCTCAAGTGGCGCGGTGAGAACCGTCAACTTTATCTGCGTGACGCGAACATCAACAAAGTTCAATTCAACGAGAGTAACCACGCAACTCTAATCGAGATACCCGGCACTGGTGGGATGTCCTCTCACCCGCCCGCCGAACCCACGGCGCCCACGTACCTACGCGTCGGCAGCAAGCACTTCTTCCCCAGCGGCCGGGGCTTCAGTGCTTTCTCGGAGACCGACGAAACCATGGAGCTCCTGGAGTTAGCCCAAATCCGCTCGCCTCGCATGTACCAGGTCTTTAAGAACAACGTCTATATGATGGGCAAGAATGGCGATGATCAAGACGTGATCGTGAAGTTCGACCTGGCCACGGGACGTGAAACCTTGCTCTACGACGGCGATCCGAACCTTCTGGTATTCGGGTTCACGGTACTCGGCGATGATAGCCTTACCCTAAACACCATGAGACTTTCCGATGGAGCCTACGTCTTCGGAAAGCTCGATTCGTCCGGCCAGTTCAGTCCGCTGAGTACCGACGTCCAAATCTCCGAGATCAAAAAAGTAGTCGTGTTTCAATAAGTAGAAGCGGAAAGGCCGGCCAACAAATGGCCGGCCTTTCCGTGTCAGTTAATCCTCAGCGGTCACGAAGGTGATGTCCTGAGGGCCGTCTCCCACGGGAATCGGCGAGCCCGAGGCTGCCTCGGTGGCCAGGTCCACCACGGTGACGGTATCCTTCGCGAAGTTGGTCACGTACGCGGCGTTCCGGAAGATCTTGAAGGAGCCGGCGCCCTCGACGGCGATCGCCTGCTCGGTTCCGCGCAACACCTGACGGGTGGAGGGGTTGAACGAGACGAGGCCGGAGTAGACCGAGCCGTAGGCCTTGGTCGCGTTGACGTACTGCACCGAGCCCACCTGGGTGCCGAAGGAGATCGACTCGATCACGGTGTCGGTTGCCGGGTCGATGACCGCGAGGCCGTCCTTGATACCGACGAAGATCTTGCCTTCCGGAGAGACCGAGACGTTGAGGGGGTTGGCATCCGCAGCGTCGAAGGCGATGGTCTTGGCGAGCGTGCGCGTGGCCAGGTCGATCACGTAAACTCCCGAGAAGGTGTAGGTCGGAGCGTAGTCCACCTCCGGGCCGCCGTAGGTGGCATCGACGGCCGCCACGTAGGCCTTGCCGGAGGCGATCGCCACGCCACCGCCCGGCTGCCCCTTGGGAAGGTCCAAGGTGGCCTCGACGGCCTTGGAGGCGAGATTCACGAAGGCCACGTCCGCGCTCTCGTAGTTCACCACCAGCGCCTTATCCCCCTCGATGACCTCCAAGGTCATGGGGTTGGAGCCGTTCGGCAGGTTGAAGGTATCGAGGGTCTTGCGGGCCCGCAGGTCCAGCTTGATCAGGTTGTGATCGCCCGAGTTGACCAGGTAGGTGAGCTTGCCCAAGGTGAGCAGCTGGTTGGGATAGAGGCCCGTCGTCATGACCGAGGGCGTGACCTTCAAGGTCTCGAGGTCGACCTGGTCGATCGTCTTGCCGAGGCCGTTCATGACGTACATGGCCAGACGCGGAGCGGCCGGCTCGCCGTTCGTATCCGGGGACGTGGTCGGAGGCACGCAGCCGCTCAAGGCGAGAAGCGACAGGGAAAGCATCAACGGAAGAATACGCATGGAGGGTCTCCTTTAGAAGCGAAGGGTCCAGGAGGCCGAAAAGGTCCTGCCCGGCATGGGGTAGTAAGGTTGCAGCACATACGCACGGTCCGCGAGGTTCTCACCTCGCAAGGCCAAGGTATTGCGGTCGTTGAGGGTGTAAGTCACGCTGGCCGACCAAAGGTCATGGGCCGGCAGGCGTTCGGTGTTCTGAGCGGTGGTGAAGCGCTCGCCCATGAGCGACCAACCCACGGTCATCGAGAGCGCGCTCAGCGGCGCGTACGACAGGGAAAGATCCGAGACGAGGGAGGGGCGGTAAAGCAAAGCCTTGCCCGCAGTGGCACCCGTCGGGCTCGCGTCGATGGCCGAAAGCCAGGTTCCCCCGCCGGAAAGCTTCAGCTTCTCGCCCAAGAGAAGCGAGGCCTTGGCCTCGATGCCCCGGGTCTCGGTCTGGCCCGCGTTGATCGGAGTCCAGTCACCGCCGGCTCCCGGCTGCCAGAGGATCGTATCGGTGCCCCGGTTGTAGAAAGCCGTGCCCTCCAGCATCACGGGCCCGTGCTGAGCATCGACTCCAAGCTCGTAGACCTGCATGCGCTCGGGACGCAGGTCGGGGTTCCCCAGCCGGGGCCAGTAGAGGTCGTTGAGGGTCGGAGCGCGGTAGGCGCGCCCCACGGATGCGCGAAGCCGCAAGGGTTCCACGATCTGAAGGGTGAGGCCGAGGCGCGGGCTGGCCTCCAGGCCGAAGCCCGGATGATGGTCCAAGCGCAGGTTGCCGAAGCCCGTGAGCGCCGGCGTCACGAACCAGGCCTCGTGCACGAACGCGCTCGCGAGCGTCCGCTCGCGGCTTCCCACGTTCGTCCCGACCACCCGGTCATGGCGAATTCCCGCTCCGAGGCGCGTCTCATGCGCCTCGGAGGCCCAAAGGAGCTGGCTCTGCACGTCCGTGGAGTTCAAGAGACTCAGGGACTCCTTGGAGTGGATCGAGAGGGGATCGGTGTAGTGAAGTTCCGCCAGGTGATGGGAGAGCGAGGTCGTCTGCTCGAGCTCTGGCTGCAGCCACTGGCTCCAGCGCAGGCTGCCCTGCGCGCCCGTGGTGAGCTGCTTCGCCTGGGGCGAGGGGTAGTTGACCGGCCCCGGGATCCCCTTGTCCTGACGGTTGAAGGCGAGGTTGAGGCGGAGGTTGCCGCCGTCCGTGAGGCGGTCGAGCCCGACCCAGAGCTCCGTGCCCTCCAGGGCGTCGTTCTCGCGCGCGGCGATGGCATCCCGGTAGACGTAGGGGTAATCGTTGCTCGCATTGAGGCGGCGCAGCCCGAAGCTGGCGCGGGTCTCGCCCAGACGTCCCCCCAGCTCGGCGCTCAGCGTTCGCGTGCCCCAGGAGCCGAGGCCAAGTTCCAGGCTTTTGGCTGCGCCATCGTCCGAGACCAGGTTGATGACGCCCCCCACGGCCTCGGAGCCGTAGAGTCCCGAGGCGGCGCCGTGAAGGACCTCGACCCGCTTCACCCCGAGCAACGAGACGTTCGAGAGGTCGACTCCCCCGCGCTCCGGGCTGTTGAGCTTGACGCCGTCCCGCAGGACGAGGACTCCCTCTCCCAGCGCCCCGCGCATGGTGAGCGTGGAAAGCGAGCCCAACGCCCCATACTCGCGAACGGCGAAGCCCGACTGATGCTTCAAGAGCTGAGCCAGATTGACGGCCCCCGTCCGCTGAATCTCGGAGGCCGAAATGACAGTCACGCGCTGGGGCTGAATCGGGAAGCGCAGGCGAGTGGACGTGACGACCACCGGCTCCAGTTCCAGGACCTCGGCCGCGTGGGCCAAGGGTGGAAAAAAGAGAACTGCGGCTGCGACCCAAAGGGAAAAACGCATGAGAAAAGCCCTCTCGGAAGAGGGCAAAAAGCAACAATCCACATGGCCTCATGGCCCGTGTGCTGGCTCTTTGCCTCGAAGAGCGTCACTTGCACAAGCACCTGGACGGGCGATCGGGCTTGGGAAATTCCCTTACCGTTGCGGGACAGCGCCGGACTCACACCGGACTTCTCCCCTCCAGGGCATGTCTTGAGCCTCTCTACCGCCCACGCATCCCGGCGCCGAAGCGATTCCCGGGGCTAGAAGCAGGCTGCTGGAGTTGCTCATGGCGGCCAAAGCCGCCGAAACTTAGATTGCCCCGAGTATAGGGGCGCTTGCTCTGCCTGTCAACGAGCGAGGATCAGCCATCCTGGTTGCCAAGCTGCCAGAATCGCAGTAGAAGTAGTAATAACGGTTGACACAAAACAAAGACATTGTTACCAGACAGAACTCAAGACGGAGAGGCGATGGGCGCTGAGCAAAAATCATCCCCAAGCTGTAAGCGCCGCTTGTCCGCCTTACGGTTTTGGGCGGTCTACCTGGTCATCGGCATCGGGCTCGGGCTCTCGCTTTTCGCCTTTCAGTCCACCCGCGACCAAGAGCAAAAACTCGCCCAGGCCCGATTCGAACGGACGGCCGTCAACATCTCGGCCTCCCTCTCGAAGGACATCGACCGCTACGTCGACCTGCTCTACTCGATTCGCCGGCTCTTCGACGCGTCGCAAGACGTCGACCGAAACTCGTTCGCGATCTTCTGCGAAGGCCCGATCTCCCGCAACCCGGGTATCCAGGCCCTGGAGTGGGTTCCCCGCGTTCGCCAGGCCGATCGGGAGAATTACGTGAAAGCCGCCATCAGCGACGGCTTCGCCACCTTCCAGTTCACGGATCGCGATCGCCAAGGAAGGCTCATCCCGGCGCCCGATCGCGAGGAGTACTTCCCGATCTACTACGTCGAGCCCTTGCAGGGCAATGAAAGCGCCCTCGGCTTCGACTTCCAGGATTCCGTCCGCATGGCCGTCCTGGAGAAGGCCCGGGACACCGGCGTCGAGGTGGCGAGCGGACGATTGACCTTGATCCAGGAGAAAGGCAACCAATCCGGCGTCCTCCTCTTCGTCCCCGTCTACGAGGGGGGAGTCCCGGAAACCGTCGCCGAGCGCCGGGCGCAGCTCCTGGGCTTTGCCGAAGGGGTCTTCCGGGTCGGAGACATGGTCGAGGCCTCCCTGGCGGGGCTGAGCATGGACGGCATCGGCCTGCATCTCAGCGATCGGACGGATCCCTCGAAACCCGAGACGCTCGTCATTCATGGGGGCACGCCCGCAAACGAAAACGGCGTGCGGTACACGTCGGCCATCGACTTCGGGGGGCGCCAATGGAACCTCGAGCTCTATCCCACAGCCCCCAGCGGCGGCAAGGGACTCCCCCTGGACTGGGGCGTGCTCGGCGCGGGGCTCTTCCTCACCTCCCTGGCCGCAGGCTATGCGTTCGCCGAAACCAACCGAAACGCCAAGATCGCGCAAACCGTCGAGGAGCGGACGGCCGAGCTTCACCACACCATCCAGGAGGCCGCTTTGCGACAGGCCGAACTGGATCAAGCCCGGGAGCTCGACCGGCTCAAGACGAACTTCGTGGGGGCCGTCTCCCATGACCTGCGCACCCCCCTGACCTCGATCATGGGGTACGCCGAGTTCCTCGAAGACGAGATCGGCGGAACGCTCGGCCCCCAGCAGGTCGAGTTCGTTCAGCAGATCCACAAGGGCGCGCGCCGCCTCGAATACCTCTTGAACGACCTTCTGGACTTCGCCCGGCTGGATGCCGGCACGTTCAAGCTGACCCCGGCGCGAACGGACCTGCAGGCCAAGCTCATGGAAGTGGCCGAGAGCCTGAAGCCCCAGATCGAGGAAGCCAAGCTGACGCTGACGGTGGACGTGGAGGATTCGGAGCTCGTGGCCATGATGGATGCGCCGCGAATCGAGCGGGTGCTCATCAACCTGATCGGCAATGCGATCAAGTTCACCCTGCCGGGCGGCTCCATCCGCCTTGCGGCCCGGCGCGAAGGGGATCACGTGGTCTGCGAGGTTCAGGACAGCGGCGAGGGGATCGCGCCCGCGGATATTCCCAAGCTATTCAGGCATTTCTCGCAGTTGTCGAATGGCATGCGGCGCGGCGGAACCGGGCTCGGGCTCAGTATCTGCAAGGCGATCGTCGAAGCGCACGGCGGGACGATCGGGGTCCGGAGCGTGCTCGGCCAGGGCTCGACCTTCTGGTTCAAGCTGCCCCGGTAATCTTCCGCTAGTCGTCCCCCCTTGACGGGGGGACAGCCGGCGTAGCCGGCAGGGGGGGTGTTAGCCGGCGCAGCCACGGCATTCCTAATTTAAGGAACCTGGGAGCAGTGGCACCCCCCTGGCTTCGCCAGTCCCCCCGTCGCTCACGCGAAGCGTACCTGCGCCCGCAGGCGCAATGGGGGACAACTAGAAGAGGGGCCTGCGGCCCGTTGTTAGGAGAACATACTCGCGGCGGAGGTATCCGAGCCCAGCATCAGGATGGTCTTCACCGTGTCCTCGTAGGGATCATTCTCGTGAATGCCCTGCTTGAGGAAGCCCTTGATCTGGTCCCAGAGCGAGATGGCCTTGTCGTAGTTCGGGTTGGTACCCCGGACGTACGCGCCCATGTTGAGGAGGTCCTGCACCTCGCGGTAATCCGCCATGATCTGCCGGACCTTCATCTGGGCCGCGTAATGGTCCTTGGTCGCCAAGAAGCTGATGAGACGGCTCACGCTCTGCAAGACGTCGATCGCCGGGAAGATGCCCTGCGACGCAATCGAGCGCAGCATGACCACGTGGCCGTCGAGCACGCCGCGGACCGCATCGGCGATGGGTTCGTCCATGTCGCCGCCGTCCACCAGCACCGTGTAGATCGCCGTGATCGAGCCCTTATCCGAGGTTCCTGCCCGCTCCAGCAGCTTGGGGATCAGCGCGAAGACCGAGGGCGTGTAGCCCTTCTGCGCGGGAGGCTCGCCGATCGCCAGGCCGATCTCGCGCATGGCCATGGCGAAGCGGGTCATCGAGTCCATCATCAAGAAGACCCGCAGCCCCTGGTCACGGAAGTACTCGGCGATCGAGCTGGCCACCAGCGGCGCCTTGAAGCGCATCAGGCTCGACGTGTCCGAGGTCGCCACGACGACCACCGAACGCTTGAGGCCTTCCTCGCCCAGTGATTCCTCCATGAACTCGCGGACCTCGCGGCCACGCTCTCCGACCAGGCAAAGAACCGAAATATCGGCTTTACAGTTACGGGCAATCTGGCCCAGCAAGGTGCTCTTACCGACGCCCGAGCCCGCGAAGAGGCCGATGCGCTGGCCTTCCCCGAGGGTGAGGAAGCCGTCGATGACCCGCACGCCGGTGGGCATGACGGTATCGATGCGCTTGCGGGTCATCGAGTTGGGCGGCTGGTTCATCAAGGGGTAAGTGGTCTCCGCAATCAACGGGCCCTTGCCGTCGATCGGGTTGCCCAGACCGTCCACGACGCGGCCGAGGAGGCCGGGACCGACCTTGACCGAGACCATGCGGCCCGTGGCGACGACTTCGCAGCCGGCCCCCAGACCCTCGATCTCGACGAGGGGCATGAGCATGACGCGGCGGGCCTTGAAGCCCTGCACCTCGGCGGGGAAGACCTTGGACTTGTCGATCGAGTAGATGTAGCAGAGCTCGCCGTAGCGGACGCCTTGCAGAACCGCCTCGATGACGAGCCCGACCAGCTGCACGACCTGGCCGCGCGGGCGGATGGTCAACGTGTCCTGAAGGGCGAAGTTATAGGCCTCGAAGCCAAATTCCCGCTCTGCCATGTTTAGCTTGCTCCCGTCATGTCGAGGGGCTCCTCGGCGTATTCCATGCGAACGAATTCAAAGGCTTCCTGGATGACCGAGAGCTGCGTCTTGATCTGCGCATCCACCGTGCCCGAGCCGGTTTCGATCAGGACGCCGCCTTGCTGGATCTTGGGGCTCGCCGCGAACTCGACCTTGCGGACGGATTTGAGGCGATCGCGAATGCTCTCTTCCTGCGCCTGAATGGCGGGCATGTCCTCGGGGTTGACCTTGATAGTCACCTCTTCGAGGTCGGAGACCTTCATCAAGGCTTCGTCCAGGGTCTTGAGCACGGTATCCGGGCGCAGGGCGATCTCATCGTGGAGGATCTTCTCGGCGATGCCCACGGCGAGCTGAAGGATCTTCTCTTCGTTCTGCTTCACGGCCTGGCGCAAGGCTCCGGCCATCTGGTTGAGGCTCTCGGTGGCCTCGTTGATGATCTTGGCGCCTTCCTCGTCCGCCTGGGCGCGGCCTTCCTGATAGCCCTCGGAGTAGCCCTGCTGCTTGAGCTCGTCGAGAATCTGCTGGCGGCGGGTTTCCACCTCCAGGATGGTCTTGGCCGCGCTGGCCTCGGCTTCCTGCACGACGGCCGCCGCACGGGCCTGCGCGTCCAGGACGAGCTTTTCGGCCGTGAGGCGCGCCTCGGCCAAAATGGCCTCGCGCTCGCCCAAAAGCGCGATGACCTGGTCCTCTAGGGGAGGCTCCTCGGCGAGCTGCGCATGGAAGTTGTCCAGGAGGGCGGCAATCTGTTCTTCGGCCGAGGCCATCTCTTGCCAACGGCTGCGGTTGACCTCGAGGATCGCGTTGCGGCGGGCGATCGCCTGGGCCGCCCGCTCAACCGAGGGACTCACGGCCTCCAGCGCCGCCTGGGCCTCCGGACTACCCGGCTCGTAAGCCTCGGCGACGGCGGCATGCGCCTCACCCATCTCGGCCTCGATCGCCTGAGCCATCTGGGCCTCGAAGCCGGCCTGAACGTCCTGCAAGGCTGCCTGCGCAGCTCCTTCGGCCTGCTCGAGGAGGCCGTCGCGGGCTTCATCGAAGGCATCGACGAGGGTCGGTTCGGGGGCGAGCAGCTCGGTCTCGCCATCGGCAGACTCGCCGTCACCCGTCTCGAAGCCGTCGCCTTCGGGCATGGCGTCAGGGTCCAAGGCGGGAACCGTGGCTTCGAGGGCTTGTCCCTCGCCGTCATCCCAGCTCGGCTCGCCGTCACCGGCATCCCCGGGCCCCATGGCGTGTCCCATGTCGACGCCCAAGCCAATAGGCCCCTGCTCGACGGGCGCCGATGGCGAGGGAACAGGGGTTTGAGGGACCAAGGCCTCGACGTCGGCGGTGTGGATGGAATCGCCCGCGACGACGGCCGTGCCCTTCTTGACGAGTTGGCTGGATTTGATCAGTGCCACGTGGCCACGCTCCCGAAAAGCTCTTCCTACCTCTATTCTACCCGGAAGCGCGGGGAGCGTAGCGCGCCAGGGCTGAGCCCCGGCGCCTCACGATACATAGCCTGTCGTTGCTTCAGGTCAGCTTCGCTGCCTTGCGCAACAGCCGCGGGCGCTATACGACGCGCTGGATCTTCTGAACCAGGTCGGTGACCGACAGGAACTCATCCTCCTCGGTGCGGAGCAAGATGACCCGCAGCTTCTCGCGCGACCCGGCAAGAAGCTCGACTTCCTTATCGCCGCGCGTGTCCATCAGCTCCTGCTTCGAAACCGGAAAGGCGCAGCCCTCCACGGCATCCAGGACCGTGCCCACTCCGATGTCCTGAGGCTGATCCGCGTTCGAGTCGGGGTTGAGCGAGGCTTGCCCTGGGACCTGCATGCGATCGCGATCCATCCTTTCCCTCCTTTGCGCGACAAGACGACCCGCGTTCATCCTAGTGCAAAAGCCGCGCCACGACAGCAAAGAAGCATCACTCCCGTCACTCCCGCGACACCACCATCGTCATTCTCGCGAAAGCGGGAATCCAGGCCGCCTAGAAGCTGGTCACGAGGTAGGAGAAGCCCCAGCCCTGGATCAAGGGCTTGTAGCTGACGTGAAGGCTGATGCAGTTCACCTGGTAGCTGAGGTTGAGGCTGCTGTCGGAAGGCACCCAGTCGAGGGCTCCCGAGGCATCGTAAGGACGCGCCACGACGGCATCGGCGCCGACGCTGAACGGGCCGTAGAGGTGGCGCTGGACGCTTCCGACCAGCCGATCCTGCGGCGCGATCGCGTCATGCCCGAAGGGCGTGCCGTCCCGATCCGCCGGAGTGGAGGACGCGACCCTCACGATTTCCCCCGAGCCGCCCAGGCGGAAGCCCAAGAACTCGGTGGAGGCCGAAAGGCCGACTTGCGCGACGCCGCGCGCCATCCGCCCGAGAAGACCGTCCCCCAGCGCCAGTTCCGAGGGCGTCAACGCGCGGTACGCGTTGCCCCTCAGCGAACCGAAGCTGCTCACGCGAATCCGACCCGGCAGCCAGAACTCCGGTCCGCCGGCGTTCAAGGCCAGCTCCGCGAGCGGCGACGAGACTCCCCCTTCTTCCATCAGGTAACCCAGGCGGGCCGACGGGGACCAGCGGACGGGGCCCGTCGTCTGGGAGGCGCCGAAGTAGGAGAATTCGGGAAGCCGCGAGACCGGGTTATTGCTGAGTTGCGCAAAGGGGCCGATCCGGAAGGGGTTTCCGACCTCGGTCCGGTAGCCGACGCTCATGACCCCGGTGCCGCCGGGAAGATTCCGGAAGAGCGAGAGGTTCGCGCGCGGTCCCGGCAAGAACGCGCCGGGAGAGCCCGGAGATGTGGGGTTCCCGGGGAAGGGCGTGGTGTACAAGGCGTCCAAACGGCCTTCGGCGAAGGTCAAGGGAAGGCGTTGCTCGATGCCGAGGGTGACGCCGCGCTGGGTGGTCGCCCGAACGGGGACGCGACCGGTCCAGCCCGGAGCGAGCTCGTAAGTTCCAGACGAGCCGAGGTAGAAGCCGTCGAACGCATCGTAGCCGGCCTGCAACTGGCTGCGAATTTCGGGCCCCTCGAAGAACTCGGGAAGCTTCGGCAGCGGCAGGTCGGCCCGGAAGTACGGCAGCCAGAAGACCGGCACGTCGCTGAGGCGGATGACCGGATGCCAGCCGGAAATGGTGCTGCCGTTTTCGCGCGGGCTCCACTCGAAGCGCGAGAACGTGAAGCGATACCCCGGCTCATCGGCGAGACAAGGCGTGAAGGAGGCGTCGTAGGCAACCGAGCGACTGGCGCTCAACGTCAGCAACCGGCCTTCCCCCTGGGCTTCCCGTTCGATCCAGGCGCGCCAATCATGGGCCTCGGCCGTCTCCGTCGTCGTGTTGAAAGTAATCGAGGAAGCCTGCAGGCGATAGGGAGGGCGACTCACGTCCACGGAGCCCGACGCGAGGCCTTCGCCGGTTTGCCGGTCGAAGCGCAAGAGATCCGCCTTCAGCAAGATGGACCCGAACTGCGCGACCACGCCTCCGCGGGCCTCGAGCGGACCGTCGTCGAGCGCGCCCTCGAGCGTCTCAGCCTCCACGTGAAGGGTGGCACCGGGCTGCACGATGGTTAGCGAAGCGGGAATCCGGACGGATTCCGTGGCCGGAGCCGTCGCGGGCTCCTGGGTGAGCACGATGGGCGGAGGATCGCAGCCGCAATCGTCCTCTCGGGCCTGGAGCGGCAGGCTCAGGGCCAGTAGCGCCACTCCGGCCGCAGCCAGGATTCGCACGGGCCTCACGTCGCCCTCCGGCGCCGGACCTGGCGCAGGGCGCGGCGTTCGAAGAACTGCGCCAAGGGCTTGATGTACGACTGGTCGGTGCGCAAGACCAGCTCGTCGACTCCCAGCGAGCGGAAGATCGCCGAGCGGCGCTCGGCCAGTTCCTGGGCGCGCTCGGCGTAGCCCTGGCGGACGCGGGGATCGCTGGTATCGATGAGCATGGCCTCTCCGGTCTCGGGATCCACCACCTCGATCATGCCGACGTCGGGGAGCTCGCGTTCGCGCGGATCCGAAAGGGTCACGGCGATCACGTCGTGCTTGGCGCAGAGGCCCTTCAAGGGGCCTTCGAAGTCCAGCGAGAGGAAATCCGAGAGCAAGAAGACGACCGAGCGCTGCTTGACCACCTTCTGGAAGTAGTCCAGGGAAAGCGGGTACGACGTCTGGCCGCTCGACGGCTGAGCCAGGAGCTCGCGGATCAGCTTGAGGACGTGCGGCCGCCCGCGCTTGGCGGGGTGGAAGCGTTCGGGGCGATCGCTGAAGAGGTAAAGGCCCACGCGATCGTTGTTTTGGAGGGCGGAGAGGGCGATCGCAGCCGCGAACTCGGCGGCCAGCTCGCGCTTGAGGCGATCGACCGAACCGAAGTCGAGGCTGGCCGAGACGTCCACCGCCAGCATCAGGGTCAACTCACGCTCCTCGACGAACTTCTTGACGAAGAGGCGGTCCATCCGGGCGGTCACGTTCCAGTCGATCAGGCGGACGTCGTCGCCTTCCTGGTACTCGCGCACCTCGTCGAAGTCGATGCCACGGCCCTTGAAGACGGACTGGTACTCCCCGCCGAAGATGTTGCTCACCAGGCGGGTCGTCTTGATCTCCAGCCTGCGGATCCGCTTGGCGAGCGCCTGGGTATCCGGCAGGTCGTCGCGCGACGGCGGAGCGGGCCTTTCGGGCTTGGGACGGCTTTTTCTCAGTCGAAGCATCGGAACCTGAAGGCAAGAAGGGAACGCTCCCAGCATACCCGAAATTCGGGGACCCGAGGGGACGGCACGGAGCACAAGTAAGCGGACATGCGGGTGAAAGATTGTAAACCGGGCTCAGGACCGTGTAAATTCCAGCCGAGCAGGGAATAGTTCTTCAGAACTACCATAAGCATTCGGTGAGGTTCCATGCTTCTAATCATCGGCTTACTCGTCGTCTTCGTCTCCGTCCTCGGCGGCTACGTCATGGAAGGGGGCGCGCTCGGCGTCCTCGTCATCATCCCCGAGTACATCATCATCGGGGGCGCGGCGATCGGCATCTTCCTGGCCGGGACGCCGCCCGAGATCCAGAAGGGCCTCCTCAAGGACCTGCCCAAGCTCATGGGCAAGAACCCCTACGGCCGCGAGGCGTTCGACGAGCTCTTCCAGGCACTCTACGCCCTCTTCAACAAGATGCGGCGCGAGGGCCTGCTCTCGATCGAAGGCGATCTCGCCGAGCCCGAGAATTCCGAGCTCTTCAAGAGCTACCCCGGTCTCCTGGGCAACCACCACGCCATGGCCTTCCTCACCGACTCGATCAAGCTTTCCGTCAGCTACGGCGGCGAGATCTCGCAGGTCGAGGCCGCCATGGACATCAACCTGGAAGCTCACCACGAGGAATCCACCATGGCCGTCGGCTCCCTCAGCAAGGTCGCCGACGCCCTCCCGGGTCTGGGCATCGTCGCCGCCGTTCTCGGCATCGTCATCGCCATGGGCTACCTCGACGCCCCGATCGCGGTCCTCGGCCACAAGATCGCCGCCGCGCTGGTGGGAACCTTCCTCGGTCTCTTGCTTTCCTACGGCTTGCTTCAACCCATCGCGGCCTCCCTGGAGTCCCGCAAGAAGGACGAAGAGCGCTACCTCAGCGTGATCCGCGAGGCGGTCCTGGTTTCGCTTTCGGGTTCGCCCCCGTCGCTGGCCCTCGAGATCGCCCGCAACGCGGTCTTCAGCCATTCGCGTCCCACCTCGGCTGAACTCGAGAGCATCCTCGAAGGCGGCACGGCTCCGGCGCAAGGGGCGGCAGCGAAGTAATGGCACGTAGAAAGCGCGGGGGCCACGGAGGTCACCACGGAGGCGCTTGGAAGGTCGCCTACGCCGACTTCGTCACCTCGATGATGGCGCTCTTCCTGATCCTCTGGCTGGTCAACATGATCCCCACCGAGAAGCGCAAGGAACTTGCCGAGTACTTCCGCGACCCCATGAGCCTCAGCGGCGGGCAGGCCGGCAGCACCGGCCTCCTCTCGTCGGGCGCCAGCGAGGGCGAGCTCACCTTCGAGCCGCTGCCTCTGATCAAGAGCCGCGAAGAGTACAAGAACGCGATCGAGGCCTTCCTCGAAGATCGCATGCCCCAGTACATGGACCAGGTCGAGCTGCGGAACACCCCCGAAGGCCTCGAGATCTCGCTGATCGAGCACCGCTCCCAGGTGCTCTTCCCGGTGGGGTCCTCCGAGCCGATCCCCCGCTCGCGGGAGATGCTCGGGGAGCTGGTCCAGCTGCTCAAGCGCGTCCCCAACGACGTGGTCATCGGAGGCCACACGGACGCCCTTCCCTTCCAGGGGACCGGCTCCAACTGGACGCTCTCGTCGCAGCGCGCCGACCGCGTGCGGCAGCTGCTCGAGCAGGAAGGCCTTCCCGCCAAGCGGGTCGCCGGAGTCGTCGGCTACGCGGATCGCCAGCTCTTCGATCCCAAGCGCCCGTATGCCGAGGAGAACCGCCGGATCACCATTCTGCTCCGGGTTCACGCGGACGACGGCAAGGTCAACCTCGGGCCTGCGACTCCGATCGGGGCTCCGGTCGGAAGGCCCGTGACGGGGCCGGTGCCGATTCCTGAGAAGACGGCGGCGCCAGCGCCACTACAACCAGGCCCCGAGTTCACACCGGCTTTTGAAGTTCCTTAAGAGAGAGCCCCCGCGCTTGATGGCGCGGGGGCTCTCTCTTAAGGAACATGCCTTTAGTTGTCCCCCCTCGACGGGGGGACTGGCGAAGCCAGGGGGGTGTTAGCCGGCGAAGCCATGGCGTTCACTCTCAACTTCAATTGTTCGTCCCCCCTCGACGGGGGGACTGGCGAAGCCATGGCGTTCCCTCTCAACTTCAATTGTTTGTCCCCCCTCGACGGGGGGACTGGCGAAGCCAGGGGGGTGTTGGCCGGCGAAGCCATGGCGTTCCCTATTTCCAAGGAACCTGGGAGCAGTAACACCCCCCTGCCGGCTACGCCGGCCGTCCCCCCGTCTAAGGGGGGACAACTCATAGAGCTCGCTTCGCTCGTTCTAGGGCACCTTGATCCCCGCCAGGATCCGGCGGATCACGTCGTCCACCGAAACCTCCTCGGCCTCCGCCTCATACGAGAGCAAGATCCGATGCCTCAAGATATCCGGCACGACCGCCTTCACGTCCTCAGGCATGACGTACGCGCGCTTCTTGAGGAAGGCATGCGCCTTGGAGGCCATGGTCAGGTAGATGCTCGCCCGGGGGCTCGCCCCGTAGGCGATCAGCGGCGTGAGGTGATCCAGCCCGCAGTCCTTGGGCTGGCGCGTCGCGAAGACGATGTCCACGATGTAGCGCTTGATCTTGTCGGAGACATGGATCTTGGCCACGATCTCGCGGGCTTCCTTGACCAGGGCCATGTCGGCCACCGGCGAGAGCTTCGGCTTGGGGGCCGTCATGCGCTCGATGATCTCGAGTTCCTCGGCTTTGGTGGGATACCCCACCTTCACCTTGAACATGAACCGGTCGAGTTGCGCCTCGGGAAGCGGGTAGGTCCCCTCCTGGTCGATCGGGTTCTGGGTGGCCAGGACGAGGAACGGCTGCGGCAGATCCCGCGTCTCGCCACCGATGGTCACGTGGCGCTCCTGCATGGCCTCGAGCAAGGCCGACTGCACCTTGGCGGGCGCCCGGTTGATCTCGTCGGCCAGCAAGAGGTTGGTGAAGATGGGGCCATGCTTGGTCTGAAAGCGCCCCTTCTTGGCATCGAAGATGCTGGTACCCAGAAGGTCGGCGGGAAGCAAGTCCGGCGTGAACTGGATGCGCCGGAAGTCGGCGGCCAGCACCTGGGACAGCGTCGAGATGGAAAGCGTCTTGGCGAGGCCCGGCACGCCTTCCAGGAGGATATGGCCATCGGCCAAGAGCGCGATCAGCAGCCGGTCCAGCAACTGGGACTGGCCGACGATGACCTGGCGTACCTCGTCGAGGATCGTGGTGAACTTGTCCGAGATGCCCCGGACCTTCTCATTGGCCTCGAGGATGGTGTTATCGATCATGCGTCCTCCCTGAAAGCATCCCCCGATGCCATCCGCAAGCCCCATTCTACCCCGAGGAAAGCCTGCTCAATCGACAGCGAGACGCTTTGCGGGCGACCGGATCGCATGGGGGTCAATTTTTCGCTTTACTTTTAACCCCGCTTTAGATTAAGCTTAAGCTCTGGTTAAGAGATTAAAGGAGGCGACTTCATGGCCAACGGATTCGCGTGGCGCTCCGGGATTGCTCTCGCCCTGACCCTGGGCTTGCTCACCGGTTGCGGCTTCAGCACCCCTTCCCACAATGGCATGCGCACCGGGACCGAGGCTCAGCTGAAGGCGAAGCTCTCCGACAGCCAGCAGCACGCGACGGTCATCGTCTCCACGTCAGGCCCCGCGCAGATCGGCAAGCTCGCCGACGCCGGCATGGACATCTGGGGCGTGGACGGCAAGCGGGTCATCGGGTCGATCACCCAGCGCCAGTTCCAGCTCATCAAGCAGATGAAGCTCGAGGTCACCTACCTCCCCGAGAAGACCGGTCTCGACAATACCTTCGATCCCGGCTACCACACCAACGCCGAGATGCTCACCGAGCTGAAGGCGCTTGCGAGCCGCTACCCCCAGATCGCCCGCCTCGAGGACTTCGGCGATTCCTGGGAGAAGAAGCAGGGCGGCCAGGGCCATGACCTCTGGGTGCTCAAGATCGGCAAGGGCGACACCTCGAAGAAGCCCGGCGTGATCTACCTCGGCCTTCACCATGCCCGCGAGCTGGTCACGCCCGAGATCGTGCTCATGCTCGCCAAGCACCTGCTCGAAGGCTACGGCAAGGACGCGGAAGCGACCCATTACGTGGAGAACCGCGAAATCTGGCTGGTGCCCATGGTCAACCCCGATGGCCACGCCCTCGCCGAGATGGGCAACGACTGGCGCAAGAACACCAACACCTCCTACACCAACATGAAGCCCGGCTACGGCCCCTCGGGTCCCGGCGTCGACCTGAACCGCAACTACGGCTACAAGTGGGGCGGCCCCGGCGCCGACACCAATGCCCGCGGCGCGACCTTCCGGGGCGCCGAAGGCTTCTCGGAGCCCGAGACCGCGGCCGTCCGCGACCTGGTTCGCCAGCGCAAGTGGTCCTTCCTCATGAGCTACCACTCGTTCTCGAACCTGATCCTCTGGCCCTGGGGCTACACCAACGCCGCTCCCCCGGACAACCGCCTCCCCGCCATCGGCAAGAAGCTCGGCGAGTTCAGCGGCTACGACCCCAAGCAGTCGGTCAGCCTCTACCCCACCTCCGGCGACACCGCCGACTGGGCCTTCGGCGAGCTGGGCATCCTGAGCTACACCACCGAGATCGGCACCTGGAACGACGGGTTCGACCCCCCGTACTCCAAGATCGGCAAGTTCTGGAACGAGAACCGCCCCGGCGCCCTCTACATGCTGAAGTTGGCTGACAACCCGTCGGCGGTCTTCGGCCCCGAGCTGACGTCGGTCTCGGTCCGCAACGGCCAGCTCAACGCCAGCGCCGAGAGCAGCCTCACCGAGGTGGAAGTCTTCGTCGGCACCCCCGGCAAGGACGGGACGGGCACGCGCCTCAGCGCGAACGGCATGACCGCGTCCGGCATGCTGCCCCCGGCAGCCCTGAGCGGCAAGCAGCTGCTCTTGGTGCATGCCCGCGGCGCCAACGGCCAGTGGGGCCCCTTCGAAGCCGTCTGGTCCAAGTAGCCTGGTAAAACAAGCCCCGGTGCGAAAGCACTGGGGCTTGTTCCCTTAATTGTCCCCCCTTGACGGGGGGACTGGCGAAGCCAGGGGGGTGTCACTGCTCCCAGGTTCCTTATGAAAAGGAGGCTTCTCATGCGCTTCCATCAAAGAGCCAGCCAAAACGCCTCGAAACTGCGAAACACCATGACAGACGCCGAGAAACGACTCTGGTACTTCCTTCAGCGCGAGAACTTGGGCTGCAAAATCAGACGGCAGGTGCCCCTGGGCAACTATATCGTCGACTTCGCCTCCCTCGAGAACTCTCTCGTCATCGAGGTGGATGGGGGGCAGCATGCGGATAGCTCCCAAGACAAGCTTCGGGATGCCGAGCTGCAAGGTGAAGGGTTCACGGTTCTACGCTTTTGGAACCATGAGGTGCTCACGAATATCGACGGAGTCCTCTGGAGGATTCGAAATGCTATTTCAGCCTCGGAGTAGCTAAGGAGTGCCATGGCTTCGCCGGCTAACACCCCCCTTGTATCTTGGTAGGCAACCAAGGAAACTTGGTTTTGTAATACCCAGGGACGCTTGGGTAAAGGGGAAAGAGAATCCGGCACCCCCCTGAG
>Ga0180215_1002027_pt1 | contig 21146 bp, 18 predicted proteins | sample eDN3rd37CBELigBY_FD_128871 | JGI IMG/M metagenome (GOLD analysis project Ga0180215, IMG submission 128871) | Enriched backyard soil microbial communities from Emeryville, California, USA - eDNA 3rd pass 37_C BE-Lig BY (version 2) (version 2) | ecosystem: Environmental > Terrestrial > Soil >... | reverse complement strand
GCGCGTCGTGGCGCTCGAGCGCGGCTGCGTAGCGGCGGCACAGATCGGGCTTGCCGCACAGCACGATTCGCTTTCGGTCGGCGGGCAGCAGGTGGCGGATCTCGTCGGCGATCAGCAGGCCCGACACGTAGTCCGGCAGCGCGCTCGGTTCCAGTGCGCCGTCGAGCACGAGGGCCCGGGCACCGAACAGGGCCGTCGAGATGCCGCGGGAGATGTCGGCGTCGAGCCCGCGCGTGAACGCTGCGTCGTCACGGACCGGCGCGTGCGCCGTGCGGGCGAGGATGCCGTGCTCCATGAGCAGGCCGTAGAGCTCGCCGGTCATCGCGGTGGTGAACGATTCCACCTGTCCGGCAGCGATTCTGACCCACTTCGTGTGGGTCCCGGGCAGCACCACGAGCAGGTCCCCGGATTCGTCGAGCAGGTCGAGCACGCCGACCAGTTGTGTCTCCTCGCCGCGCATCACGTCACCGGTCCTCTGGCCGGTGGGGGCGACCCGCAGTCCGGGAACGAGGTGCAGCACGCCGTCTTTGTGGGGTACGCGGGTGAGCGTCGCGGCGTCGAAGCGCAGGTCGGCGGGCACGGTCACGTAGCCGGCCTCCTGCCAGCCCTGCGCGCTGCCCACCATGCCGCACGCGATCGCCGGCAGGCCCGGCTGCGCGCCGAGCCAGTCGCCGCACACCGCGGCGAACACCTTCTCGTAGTCGTCGGCGCGGGTGTCTGCCCTGATGTCGGTCGGCGTGCCTGCGGTGACGCTGAGCAGTCCGCCGTCATGGGCACGCGCGTCGAGCACCCGGCCGTTGTCGCCGAGGAGCCAGGCCCGCAACGCGGTCGTGCCCCAGTCCAGGGCGATGAGCCGCGCCACGCCGGGCGCCGGGGTGTGATGGGTCACAAGGGCCACTATGGGAACCCAGTCCCAAAATTTCCAACACAATCCCTATATATGGGATGCTCGCGGCATGAGCGTTCCACCCGGTACCCAGACGCTGGCGCGTGGACTGGCGGTGATCAGGGCCGTCGCCGACGGTGCACGGGATCTGCGTGGCCTCGTCGAGCACACCGGCCTGGGACGCAGCACCACCCACCGCCTGGTCCAGCTGCTGGTGCACGAGGAGTTCCTGCGTCACGTCGACGGTGGCTACACGCTGGGGCCTGCGTTGATCGAGCTGGGATTCAAAGCGTTGCACGGCAATCCGTTGCCCGTGGTGGCCCGCCCGTTTTTGGAGGAGCTGTCCGAGCAGGTGCACGACACCGTGCACCTGGGCGTGGTCGACGGCGACTCGGTGCTGTACCTGGAGAAGCTGCCCGGTACGCGCGGCGCCGAGATGCGCTCACGGGTGGGGCACCGCATGCCGTTGACGCGCACGGGCGTGGGGATGGCGCTGCTGCTGGATTCCCCGGAGCGCTGGGAAGAGCTGTACATCGCCGACGAGGACCGCGTGACGGTCCCGACGGTGGTGCGACGCGGCGAGCTCGCCGAGCGGTGCGCCGAGTTCTGCACGCGCATGCAGACCTACGCCAAGAGCGGTTCTGCGATGGACCTGGAGGACAACGAGCCCGGTATCCGGTGCGTGGCGGCCCCGGTGCGCGACGCCTCGAAGGCCATCGTCGGGGCGATCAGTGTGTCGGCGACGCGGCCCTACATGCCCGCCGCGCGGATGCGCGGCCTGGTGCCCGTGGTGCGGCGCAGCGCGGCGCGCATCTCGTCGGCGATGGGGTACCGGGAAGCCCAGGCGCAGTGACGAACTTGACCGGGTCCAGCAAAAGAAATCGGGCGGCGTCCCGGACAATGTCCGGTTCGCCGCCCGCTAGCACGGACCCCGAGTGACCAAGCGTGCGATGTGGGTTGCGTGGGTGACCTCGGCGTCTTTGCGATGCGCTACGGCTGCAACCCCACCCAAAGGGCCGTCGTGGCCGTCCGCTTTTCGAAACTACGCAGGTCCGCAACACTTTTGCCTATTCCGCGGCATGTGCTCCGCGTGGGTGCTCGGTATCCGTGCTAGGAGCTTGGGTCGGGAGATCTAGCCTTCTCTTCCGGCTGGGTCTTGGCCTCGCCAAGCTTCCGTGCCTCCTTTGTACTACGTGTCCCGAGTCACAGCAAGGGCCAAAATCCGCGCGTCGTCCGATCGTTACGCAGCGGTGTCCAGCTACCTTCACGAAACGGCGCCGAAGCGATTGCGTCAGAGCGCGAACCGGCGCAGCAGCGAGTACGTCAGAGCGCCGGCGGCCAGTGCGCTGATGCCGACGGCCGCGGTGGTGGCGACCGCCGCACCCGACGGCGCGGGGAACCGGTCACGCAGCGAGACGGGCTTGGTGAACGTCAGCACCGGCCAGTCGCGGGCGAGGGCCTCCTTGCGCAACGCGCGGTCGGGGTTGACCGCGGTGGGGTGCCCCACCGTCTCGAGCATCGGCAGATCGGTGATCGAATCCGAGTACGCGTAGCAGTGCTCGAGCGCGTAACCCTCACGCGCCGCAAGGGCTTTGATGGCCTGGGCCTTGCCCTCGCCGTAGCAGTAGAACGCGATCTCACCGGTGTACCGGCCGTCCTCCACCACCATGCGGGTGGCCATCGCGTGCGTGGCGCCGAGCGCCCTGGCGATGGGGGCGACGATCTCCTCGCCCGATGCCGAGACCACGACGACGTCGCGGCTGCACAACTTGTGATCGGCGATCAACTCGGCGGCCTCGGCGAACACGAGCGGGTCGACGATCCCGTGGAGGGTCTCGCCGACGATGGATTTCACCTGTTCGACGTCCCAGCCGGCGCACATGTTTGTGATGTAGTCACGCATCCGGTCCATCTGATCGTGATCCGCGCCCGACATCAGGAAGAGGAACTGCGCGTAGGACGACTTCAGCACGGTGCGACGGTTCAGCAGTCCTTGGTCGAAGAACGGTTTGCTGAATGCCAACGTGCTCGACTTGGCGATCACGGTCTTGTCGAGGTCGAAGAACGCGGCCGTGCGCACGGGGCGACCATCGTCGCCGCGGGGTGTTGCGTCGGATGTCGCCGCGATCGATTCCTCAGCGGCCCGATCGGATGCGGTCACAAGCGCCAGCATAGATGGCCCTCGGCGTCAATAACCGACCGAAGGTACAAAATGGCAGCTCACGACACATTCCCACCATTCGGAGCGCCAGACGGCTTGCAGGAAACTCGCAGTCAGATCTCTTGCGACTTTCGGCAGTTACATGTGTATAGTGAGCATTACTCGGCTTATGCCGAGGTGTATCAGCCCGACCCCCCGGGGCTGATACGCGACGACCTCCGCCTCCTCCCCCCCCTGGCGGGGGTCGTCTTCTTTTCCAGGGAAAATTCCCGTCTCCGCAAACCGCGCCGAGATTGCCCGTCATTGCCGGGCCCGTAGTGCCGGTGTCAGTGGCGAGTGGTCGTTGCCGGAGAATTTCCGGTCAAAGTTATCCACAACCTGTGATTTATCCACAGATTGTGGTTCTGCTGTGGTGCCGACATATCGGTGGCCGTCACATTTGTGGCATGGCCGCTGCGAAGGACACCCGGACAGACAAGCAAAGGAACACCGCCGCCGTTCTCGCGGTCCTCGGCGATCCGCTGCTGCGTGGGGAGGTGGCCCGGGTCGCTGCCGCGGCCGGCGTCGACCTGGTCGAGGTGGCGATGCCGTCGAGTCGTAAGGCCTGGCTGTCCGCGGCGGCCGTGCTGCTCGACGCGTCGGCCGCGCGGCGGTGCGCCGACCGGGGACTGCCGCGCCGCGACCGGGTGCTCGTGATCGGATGCGACGAACCGGGTCCGGCCGATTGGCAGGCCGCGATCGCCGTCGGTGCGCAACACGTCGTGACGCTGCCCCGCCAGGACACCGATCTTGTGGCGGCGCTGTCTGTCGTCGACGAGGGCGGTGGACACCGCGGACCGGTGGTTGCGGTGGTCGCGGCGAAAGGCGGCGCCGGGGCATCGGTGTTCGCCGCCGCGCTTGCCCTGTCGGCGCCGGGAGCGTTGCTCGTCGACGCCGACCCGTGGAGCGGCGGCATCGACCTCGTGCTCGGCAGTGAGGATCAGCCGGGTCTGCGGTGGGCGGATCTTGCGCTGCAGGGCGGCAGGCTCGGGTACGGCGCGTTGCGCGACGCGCTGCCGCGCCGCGGCGAGATCAGTGTGCTCTCGGGTGGACGCGCGGGCGTCGACATCACCGCGGCGGCACTGCACGCCGTGATCGACGCGGGTTGTCGCGGCGCGACTTTGGTGGTCTGCGACGTCCCCCGGCGCAGCACCGACGCGGCCGAGGCCGCGCTCGAGGCAGCCGACCTGGTGGTCGTGGTCGCCCGCGCCGATGTGCGTTCGTGTGCCGCGGCAGCGGCCGCCGGATCCTGGATCGCCACGTGCAATCCCAACATCGGTGTGGTGGTGCGCGGTCCGGCACCGGGAGGTCTGCGTGCCGCCGAGGTCGCCGACATCGTCGACCTGCCGCTGCTGGCGTCGATGCGTCCGCAGCCCGGTCTCGACGAGGCACTCGAACGTGGCGGGTTGCGGCTCACGCGCCGCTCTCCGCTGGCCACCGCGGCGCGACGCGTGCTCGGCGTGCTCGCGCAGCATCCTGTGCGGGAGGCGGCGTGAGCCCGTCACTGATCGACCGCGTACGTGAACGGCTGGTCGCCGAGACCGCGCCGTTGAGTCCCGACGTGGTGGCCGCGGCGATCCGCGCCGAATCCGGCGGGCTGCTCGGCGACACCGAGGTGCTGAGCAATCTGCGTGCACTCGACACCGAACTCACCGGGGCGGGCGTCCTCGAACCGCTGCTGCGTGCCGACGGCACCACCGACGTGCTGGTGACGGCGCCCGACGCGGTGTGGGTCGACGCCGGTCATGGACTGCGCCGCACTGACATCCGGTTCCCGGACGAGGCCGCGGTGCGGCGACTCGCACAACGGCTCGCGTTGCTCGCCGGGCGGCGCCTCGACGAGGCCCAGCCGTGGGTGGATGGCCACCTCGGCGGCATGGGCCCGTTCACGGTGCGCCTGCACGCGGTGCTGCCTCCCATCGCGGCGGCAGGCACGTGCCTGTCACTGCGCGTACTACGCCCGGCCACGCAGAACCTCGACAGCCTCACGCGTTCAGGCGCGATCGCGCCTGCCGCGGTCGATCTGCTGCGCAGGGTCATCGACGCCAGGCTCGCTTTCCTGATCTCCGGCGGAACCGGCGCAGGGAAGACGACGCTCTTGTCGGCGCTTCTGGGCACGGTGCCTGGACACGAGCGCATCGTATGCGTCGAGGACGCCGCCGAACTCGCGCCGCAGCATCCGCACGTCGTGCGACTGGTGGCGCGCAACGCCAATGTCGAAGGCGTCGGCGAGATCACGGTGCGAGACCTGGTCCGGCAGGCCCTGCGGATGCGTCCCGATCGCATCGTCGTCGGCGAGGTCCGGGGCGCCGAGGTGGTCGATCTGCTCGCCGCGCTCAACACCGGCCACGACGGCGGCGCGGGCACCGTCCACGCCAACAGCCCCGCCGAAGTGCCCGCGCGGCTCGAAGCGCTCGGCGCCCTCGGCGCGCTCGACCGGTACGCCCTCAGCAGTCAGGCCGCCGCGGCGGTGCAGGTGCTGCTGCACGTCGACCGCGGGCCCGCCGGCCGGCGCAGGCTGAGTGAGATCGCGGTGCTGCGCCGCCACGAGAGCGGCCTCGAGGTCACCACGGCGTGGCACGCCGATGACGGGTTTGGTTGCGGCATGGAACTTCTCGTCGAGAAGTTCACACAACGGGGGATGCGGTGAGCGTCGCCGCGCTGGCCCTGGCGGCGGCGTTGTTGATCTGGCCCTCGCGCCCACGGCGCCTGCGTGTCCCGCGGAAGGTGTCGCCTCGTCGACGTCGTCGACGGATGTTGCCGGGGCTCCTGGTGGGGGCCGCGGCGCTGGCCTGGTTGCTTCCCCTGCCGGTCGCGCTCACGGCCGGCGTCGTCGCGGGAACCGTCGTGGTGCGCCGTCGAGACCGCGCCGCCGCGCAGCATCGGCGTGACGAATCCACAGCCCTGCAGGGAGCTTTGGACGTCCTGGTGGGGGAGTTGCGCGTCGGGGCACACCCGGTCGACGCGTTCGGTGCCGCGGCCGGTGAGTCAGGCGGTCCGGTCGCCGAGGGCATGCGGGCCGTCGCCGCGCGGGCACGTCTGGGGGCCGATGTGGCCGCGGGACTCGACGACGTCGCACGCGCGTCACAGTTGCCCGGACATTGGCAGCGGCTCGCGGTCTGCTGGCGGTTGGCGCAGACACATGGTCTGGCGCTGGGCACGCTCATGCGGGCCGCGCATGAGGACATCGTGGAACGTGAACGGTTCTCGGCACGTGTGCGTGCGGCCATGGCGGGTCCGCGCACCACCGCGCTGGTGCTCGCGGGACTGCCATTGGCCGGTATTGCGCTGGGGCAGGCGATCGGCGCCGCGCCCGTGGCGTTCTTGGTGGCGTCCGGGGCAGGTGGATGGCTGCTCGTGATCGGTGTGGTCCTGGCGTGCGCGGGCCTGTTGTGGTCGGACCGGATCACCGCGGAGGTCACGTCATGACCTGGGCGGCCCTGTGCCTGGCGGGTGCGTTGTTGATCGCGCCGGCCCGCGCCCGCGCTCGCGCGTTGCGGACGACGACACCACGGCGTGAGCGCGCGGCGTCCGGGACCGACGATCCGCTGGCTGCCGCGTCGACTTTCGACCTGTTCGCGGCGTGCCTCACCGCTGGCATGGCGGTGTCGACCGCTGCCGCGGCGGCGGCGCAGACCGCGCCGACGCCATTGGCGCAGGCGCTGATCCGGGCCTCGGACCTGTTGGCCCTGGGCGCCGACCCGATGACCGCCTGGTCTTCCGGTGTCGAGACACAGGACAAGAACGTCGAGGCACTACTGCGGATGGCGCGGCGGTCGGCGGCCTCGGGTACGGCGTTGGCGCACGGGGTTTCCGAACTCGCGGCGCAGTCACGTCACGACGTGGCGGCTGCGGCCGATGCGGCCGCCGAACGCGCGGGCGTGCTCGTGGCCGGCCCTCTAGGCCTGTGCTACCTGCCTGCGTTCGTGTGTCTCGGCATCGTGCCGGTGGTGGTGGGGCTCGCCGGTGATGTTCTCGGGGCGGGTTTGTTGTGAGGTCAGTGAGGTCAACGGAAAGGAAAAACCAGCATGGGCAGGGTGATTCAAGTATTTCGACGAGTTCAGGCGCGCATGGCACTGCTCGCGGTCGACGACTCAGGCATGAGCACCGTGGAATACGCTCTGGGCACCGTTGCCGCGGCGGCGTTCGGCGCGATCCTGTACACCGTGGTGACGGGCGACTCGGTGGTGAATGCGTTGAGCAACATCATCAGTCGCGCACTCAACACCAGCGTCTGAGGCTCGATGACCGGGGTGCGGTCACGGTCGAGGCGGCGTTCGCGATCGCGGCGCTCGTGGCTGTGCTGGCGTTGTGTGCCGGTGGGCTCAGCGCGATCTCGATGCAGGTGCGCTGTGTCGACGCCGCGCGTGAGGCGGCGCGGTTGGCGGCACGCGGTGACGGGTCCGCCGCGGAGGTGGCCCGGCGTATCGCGCCGCGTGGGGCGTTGGTCGAGGTTCGCGGCGACGGGGTGTTCCTGGTGGCCCGCGTCAGCGTCGATGCGCCGTTGCCGGGGTTCACCATCGCTGCCGAGGCGGCATCGGCACGGGAACCTGGCGTCTGACCAGCGTGGCGTGGCCAGTGTCATCGCGGTCGCGATGATCGCCGCACTCCTGGTCCTCGCAGGCGGTTTCGCCTATCTCGGTGCCGCGGTGGTGGCGCGGCACCGGTCCCAGGCGGCTGCCGATCTGGCGGCGTTGGCGGCGGCGAATGTCGTGGCGGCCGGACCCGCGGCGGCGTGCGAGCAGGCCGGGCAGGTCGCCCGCAGGATGCGCAGCGGTGTCGCGGCGTGCCGGGTCGAGGATCTCGATGTGGTGCTCACCGTCGAGGTGGCCGTCGCGCTGGGGCGCTGGGATGTCGGTCCCGCCAAGGCATCCGCGCGTGCCGGCCCGGTGGGGTGACACATTCCGCGAGTGTGAAGCCTCTGCGACTTTCCGCGCGATTTCTCGCAGAGACTTCACACTCGCGAGTGCGTCGAGCGCGGCTCAACCCGAACCCGCGCCGACGATCTCGCCGTCGCCAGGCAACCGCAGGGCGAGCAGCCCGGCATAGGTGCCGGGTTCGAGTTCCACGCGGTTGATCGTCATGTGCACGGACTGCCAACCACCGCCGCTGGTGCGCATCCGCAGCACGGCCGTGGTGAACCCGGTGGCGAACTCCGCCGCCATGCGCTCCATGTGGGCGGTGTCGTCGGGGTGGATCCGGGACGCACCGCCCTCACGGTTTCGCCAGTCGATGAACGGCGCCGGCTCGTCGAGCCACTTCAGCAGCTTCCAGTTGTTGAGGTCGACGAGTGCGCGGTGGACATCCGGCCGCGCCAGGCCGTCGAGGATCCGCTGGGCAAGATAGTCGGCGGGCACCTCGGCGGCGTCGCGTTCACTGCGCCAGTTCATGGCGCGGCAGACCGTGCGATCCCGCCCGTCGGGTCCGGTTTCCACCATCGTGCGGGACACGAAACCGACCGTGACGGGCTCGCCGCGGAAGTCGGTCACATCCCACGTGGTGCAAATCGTCGTGCCCGGCTGTGGATTGATCACGAGCGACAGAACCTTTGCCTCGCTCGGGTTGAGATCGCGTGTGGGCAGGTCATCAGCAAACGTGCGGCCATCGGTGGCCTCGACGGCGGGGTCCATTCCGCTGTTGAAGATCGATTCAGGAGTGTCGGTGGCGACGCCGGTCGTGAGATCCCAGACCAGAGGCCCCGGAATCAGTCGTTCAGGTGGTTCTGCGTTCGCCGGACCGACCCAAACATGCACGCCATGGATGCATCCGTCCGTCATTCGCACCACTTCGGTGCGGATTACGCGCTTGGTCTTGGGCGTAATGCTGCTGAGGCCCTGACCGGCGCGGACGGTCTCCCCGATGGCGCTCTGGATGGCCATCAGGTTGGGATTGCGACGCAGAAACACGCTGATCGGAATGAGATTCTTGGTCTGCGAACCCCTCGCCACCACAGCGGGCTCACTACCGAGTGTTTCCACGAGCAGCCAGTCGTGGGTCATGCCACCCATTTTACCGGGGTCTGATCTTGGAGAAGACGGCGACAGGAGGTACGGAATCCGCACCGGTTGGGTGCTCGATCCGGCCCTGCTGGGGATACGGGTTGCGAACGTCACGCCGGTGACGTAATTTGCCTCCTGCACCCGGCCTCCGGGATTGGGAACGGATCGTGTTGTCCGACCGTTTGCCGCAACGTTTGAGTGTTCGGCGCGCCCGAGGGTTTGGTGGAACCGCGTCGTCGGCCGTCGAGGGGTCGGTCGTCAACGCGGGTCGGGGGGGCAAACGTCTACTTCGTCAGCGCGCCGAGCACCAGACGAAGTACCTTCACCGCCCCAGCCTTGTCCAACGGATCGTTGCCGTTACCGCACTTGGGCGACTGCACGCACGAGGGGCATCCACTCGGGCACTCGCAGGCCTCGATCGCCGCGGCCGTCGCACCCCACCATGTCTGCAGCTGGCGGTAGCCGCGATCGGCGAATCCCGCACCTCCGGGATATCCGTCGTAGACGAAGATCGACGGCAATCCGTCGACCGGACCCACAGCGGTCGACACCCCGCCGATGTCGCCGCGGTCGCAACTGGCGACCAGAGGGAGCAGGCCGATCGAGGCGTGCTCGGCGGCATGCAACGCCCCGGGCACCGAGAGCTGCTCGATCCCGTTGTCCTGCAAGGCCTCCGGGGTGATCGTGCACATCACCGCCATGGTGTCCAGTGTGCGCGGCGGCATGTCGAGTTCGACGAAATCGATGACCTCGCCGTCCATCCGGCGGCGTAGATAGCCGACGACGGTGTTGGTCACCGACACCGGCACCAGCCCGATGGTGACGGGTCCGTGGTCCACCCGCTCGCCCGGACCGGTCACGGAGATGTCGGTGATCTCACGGGCGAAGGTCGTGTAGCCGGGATCTTCGGCATGCACGAAGGCGATGCCGTCCTCGAAGTCGAGTGAGTCGACCACATAACTCTCGCCCTGGTGCAGGTACACCGCGCCCGGGTGCACCGACGACGCCGCCTGGCCCGCGCCTGCGCTGCCGAGCATGCGGCCGGTGTCGGCCTCAAGGATCGCGATCTGCCCGCCTGTCGAACCCCGGATGTCCACTGCCGGATGCGGATCGACGCCCGGCGCGGGGAAGTATCCGGCGGGACGCTTGCGCAGCAGTCCGTCGTCGACGAGCCGCTGGGCCACCGCCTCGGCGTCCCACCTGCGCACCTCGGCCTCGGTGAGCGGCAGTTCGGCGGCCGCGCACAGCAGTTGCGGGCCCAGCACGTGTGGGTTGGTCGGATCGATCACGACGCGCTCGATCGGCTTGTCCAGCAGCGCGGCCGGATGGTGCACCAGGTAGGTGTCCAGCGGGTCGTCGCGTGCGATCAGCACGACGAGCGCACCCTGTCCGCGTCGCCCCGAGCGTCCGGCCTGCTGCCAGAACGACGCGACCGTGCCGGGGAACCCCGCCATCACCACGGCGTCCAGGCCCGCGATGTCGATACCGAGTTCCAGCGCGTTGGTGGTGGCCAGACCCCGCAGCCGTCCGTCGCTGAGCGCGTGCTCGAGCTCGCGGCGGTCCTCGGCGAGGTACCCGGCCCGGTAGGAGGCGACCTGCTCGATCAAATCGGGTGCGGTCTCGGACAATCGGGCCCGCGCCCCCAGCGCGGTGAGCTCGGCGCCGCGACGCGACCGCACGAACGTCAGCGTGCGGGCGCCCTCGGCGACGAGATCGGCCATCACCCGGCCGGCCTCCGAGCCGGCCGAGCGTCGGACCGGGGCGCCGTTCTCACCGGCCAGGTCGGGCAGGAGCGCGGGCTCCCACAGCGCGATGGTGCGTGCGCCCTGCGGCGAGCCGTCCTCGGTGACCTCGACGACGGTCTGGCCGATCAGCTCGGCGGCCGTCTCGGCCGGGGACGAGGTGGTGGCGCTGGCGAAGATGACGGTCGGTGTCGCGCCGTTGGCCGAGTACCGCTCGCACAGACGCAGCAGCCTCCGCAGCACCATCGCCACGTTTGACCCGAAAATGCCGCGGTAGTAATGGCATTCGTCGACCACGATGTAGCGCAGGTTGCGCAGGAACACCGCCCAGCGGGAGTGGTTGCGCAACAGGGACAGATGGATCATGTCGGGGTTGGAGAAGATCCAGCGTGACCGTTCCCGGGCGAAGCGGCGCACCTCGGTCGCGCTGTCACCGTCATACGGCGCGGGCGCGACATCGCGTAGGGCGGCGACGCTTTCGGTGAGGGCGTGCGCGGCGCGCAGCTGATCGTGTCCGAGCGCCTTGGTCGGGGACAGGTACAGCACCCGGGCACGGGGATCGTCGGCGAGCGCCGAGAGGATCGGCAACTGATAGGCCAGGGACTTGCCCGAGGCGGTGCCGGTCGATATCACCACGTGTCTGCCGTCGTGCGCCAGCTGCGCGGCGGACAGCTGATGCGACCACGGCGCGGTGATTCCGTGATCATGCAACGCGCGCACTACATCTGGGTGAGCCCACGCCGGCCACGGAACCGGTTTGCCCGTCCGGGGTGCCAAATCCGCAACGTGGCGTAGCGGATTATTGTCGCCGGGGGTGCCCTCAACGGCGCAATTCAGCAGCTCACGGCCGAATTCCAGCCCCCGATCCGACACGTCCGGACCTCCTGTCGTCTCTCGCGGTGCGGTCGTCCCGCCCCGTGACACAAATTCTTCACCAGCCAACCGCGCGACAAGACTGTCGCACTCGCCCTGAACATGATTGACTGATCACGGTCGCAGCTTCTGTGTTCGTGTCTTTGCACTCGCAGGATCGTCGTTGCGATCGCGGTTCCTGCGAGGGTTGTAGGTCGGGTCAAGTTCCGACGACTCCACGAAGGTATGGCGGTCGGAACGGGCCCGGTACGCCGGAAGTCGGTGGACCGCACCCGGTAAGAAGAGAAGGAAATATCGAGAAATGCCACAGGGAACTGTGAAGTGGTTCAACGCGGAGAAGGGCTTCGGCTTCATCGCCCCCGAGGACGGCTCCGCTGACGTGTTTGTCCACTACACGGAAATCCAGGGCAGCGGCTTCCGCACCCTGGAGGAAAACCAGAAGGTTGAGTTCGAGGTCGGCCAGAGCCCCAAGGGGCCGCAGGCCACGGGTGTCCGGACCATCTGAGCGAGACAAACCTGACAGCACCCCCGCGACACGTCCCACCGGACACCGCGGGGGTGTTCTCGTTTCCGAGGTCGTCACTGGCTTAGTGTCGATCCGTGAGCCAGCTGTCCTTCTTCTCGGCCGAGTCGGTGCCGCCCGCGGTGACCGACCTGACCGGGATGCTGGCTGCGCCAGGCCAGATCCTGGTGGTGGGTGGCGGTGGTCATCCGACCGCGCGGATATCGGTGGTGGTCGACGAGCTGTGGCGTGCGCACGGGCTGGCCGAGATGATCGAGCAGGCCGGCCTCACCGCGGAGATAGCCCGCACCGAGGAGAACACTCCGCTGGTGCGCACGACCATGGATGTGCGGCTGGTGCCGCTGGCGCGCGCGTGGACGCGCGGCGCGGTCAAGACCGTGCCTCCCGAGTGGTTGCCGGGCTCGCGGGAACTGCGTGCCTGGACGCTGGCCGCGGGCACGCCGGAGGCCGACGACCGCTACCTCTTGGGGCTCGATCCGCACGCACCCGACACGCACCCGGTGCTCGCGTCGGCCATGATGCGCGTGGGAATCGCCCCGACGCTGATCGGTACCCGCGGCTCCCACCCGGCGCTGCGCATCAGCGGACGGCGGCGCCTGTTACGCCTGGTAGAGAATGTGGGGGAACCGCCGGGGGATGTCGCGGCGTTGGCGCAGTGGCCACGTATTTAATGGTGCGCAGGCAGAGAGCCGGTTTGCATAGGCTCTAGGGTGATGCGAGATTGGCAGTTGCCTCGCGTGGCGAGGTGACTACAGAAGTGGAGCGTAGGCACAGTTGGCTGGCGGCGACCGCGGCAGCGGTGGAACAGGTAATGTCCGGCGACTCGTGATTGTCGAGTCGCCGACGAAGGCGCGCAAGATAGCTGGCTACCTCGGCTCGAATTACGTCGTGGAATCGTCCCGCGGCCACATCCGTGACCTGCCCCGCAACGCCGCCGACGTGCCGGCGAAGTTCAAGTCCGAGCCGTGGGCGCGCCTTGGCGTCAACGTCGACCAGAACTTCGAGCCGCTCTACATCGTCAGCCCGGAGAAGAAGTCCACGGTCACCGAACTCAAGGGCCTGCTCAAGGACGTCGACGAGCTCTACCTCGCCACTGACGGTGACCGCGAGGGTGAGGCCATCGCCTGGCACCTGCTGGAGACGCTCAAGCCGCGCGTGCCGGTCAAGCGCATGGTGTTCCACGAGATCACCGAGCCCGCGATCCGCAACGCCGCCGAGAACCCGCGTGACCTGGACATCGCGCTGGTCGACGCGCAGGAGACCCGCCGCATCCTCGACCGTCTGTACGGCTACGAGGTCAGCCCCGTGCTGTGGAAGAAGGTCGCGCCGAAGCTGAGCGCGGGCCGCGTGCAGTCGGTGGCCACGCGCATCATCGTGCAGCGCGAACGCGAGCGCATGGCGTTCCACAGCGCGTCCTACTGGGATGTGACCGCCGAGCTGGACGCGAGCGTGTCCGATCCGTCGGCGTCGCCGCCGAAGTTCACCGCCAAGCTCAACACGGTCGACGGCCGCCGCGTCGCGACCGGCCGCGATTTCGACTCGCTGGGCCAGCTCAAGCGGCCCGACGAGGTGCTGGTGCTCGACGAGGCGAGCGCGGGCGCGCTGGCCTCGGGGCTGCGCGGCGCGCAGCTGGCGGTCACCTCGGTCGAGCAGAAGCCCTACACCCGTCGGCCCTATGCGCCGTTCATGACGTCGACGCTGCAGCAGGAAGCGGCCCGCAAGCTGCGGTTCTCCTCCGAGCGCACCATGAGCATCGCGCAGCGGCTGTACGAGAACGGCTACATCACCTACATGCGTACCGACTCGACCACGCTGTCGGAGTCGGCCATCAACGCCGCGCGTACACAGGCCCGTCAGCTCTACGGCGAGGAGTACGTGCACCCGTCGCCGCGGCAGTACACCCGCAAGGTCAAGAACGCACAGGAGGCCCACGAGGCCATCCGCCCCGCCGGCGACGTGTTCCAGACGCCGGGGCAGCTGCACAGCGCGCTGGACACCGACGAGTTCCGGCTCTACGAGCTGATCTGGCAGCGCACCGTCGCCTCGCAGATGGCCGACGCGCGCGGCACCACGCTGAGCCTGCGCATCGGCGGCTCAGCGAGTTCGGGTGAGCAGGTGGTGTTCAACGCCTCGGGCCGCACCATCACGTTCCCGGGCTTCCTCAAGGCCTACGTCGAAAGCATCGACGAACTCGCCGGCGGCGAGTCCGACGACGCCGAGAGCCGCCTGCCCAACCTCACGCAGGGGCAGCGCGTCGACGCGGCCGATCTGAGCGCCGACGGCCACCAGACCAGCCCGCCCGCCCGCTACACCGAGGCCTCGCTCATCAAGGCCCTCGAAGAGCTGGGCATCGGCCGTCCGTCGACCTACAGCTCGATCATCAAGACCATCCAGGACCGCGGCTACGTCCAGAAGAAGGGCAGCGCGCTGGTGCCGTCCTGGGTCGCGTTCGCCGTCGTCGGCCTCCTCGAGCAGCATTTCGGCCGGCTGGTGGACTACGACTTCACCGCGGCCATGGAAGACGAACTCGACGAGATCGCCAACGGCCAGGAGCAACGCACCAACTGGCTCAACAACTTCTACTTCGGCGGTGAGCACGGCGTCGAGGGTTCGATCGCGCGCGCCGGAGGACTCAAGCAGCTCGTCGGCGGCAACCTCGAAGGCATCGACGCGCGAGAAGTCAACTCCATCAAGGTTTTCGACGACTCCGAGGGTCGTCCGGTGTACGTCCGGGTGGGGCGCAACGGGCCGTACCTGGAGCGCATGGTCGACGATCCCGACAACCCGGGTGAGCAGAAACCGCAGCGCGCCAACCTCAAAGAGGATCTGACGCCCGACGAGCTCACCCCTGAGCTCGCCGAAAAGCTCTTCGCCACACCGCAAGAGGGACGCTCGCTGGGCATCGACCCGGAGACCGGCCACGAGATCGTCGCCAAGGACGGGCGTTTCGGGCCGTATGTCACCGAGGTGCTGCCCGAACCCGAAGACGGCGGGGACGACGGTACGGCCGGCACCCCGGCGAAGAAGGGCAAGAAGCCGACCGGTCCCAAGCCGCGCACGGGATCGCTCTTCCGGTCCATGGACCTGGAGACCGTGACGCTCGAAGACGCGCTCAAGCTGCTGTCGCTGCCGCGCGTCGTGGGCGTCGACCCGACGACCAACGAGGAGATCACCGCGCAGAACGGCCGCTACGGGCCATACCTCAAGCGCGGCACCGACTCTCGCTCGCTGGCCACCGAGGACCAGATCTTCACCATCACCCTCGACGAGGCACTCAAGATCTACGCCGAGCCGAAACGCCGTGGCCGCCAGGCCGCGTCGGCTCCGCCGCTGCGCGAACTGGGCAACGACCCGGTCTCGGGCAAGCCGATGGTGATCAAGGACGGCCGGTTCGGCCCGTACGTCACCGACGGTGAGACCAACGCGAGCCTGCGTAAGGGCGACGATGTGCTGACCATCACCGACGAGCGTGCCTCCGAACTGCTGGCCGACCGCCGTGCCCGTGGCCCGGTGAAGAAGAAGGCCCCGGCGAAGAAGGCCGCCAAGAAGGCACCCGCCAAGAAAGCCGCCGCCAAGAAGGCCTAGGTTTCCGCCGAAACTGCATTCCGGCAGGGGTTTACTCGACCTTTTCCTGCTGGAATGCCGTTTCGGCCGGCGAGCCGTCGGTGGACTGCCCGTTGGCCGAGCCGTCCAGATCCTCTGGGCGCGCCAGGTTGATGGGCCGCGCCAACTGGGTGGGGACGGTGCGTCCGCGCAGTTCGACGATCTCGCCGACGTCCCAGCACAGCGCCTCGGAATCCAGCGCCCCGCTGACCGCGATCGCGGATGCGAGCACGTGGCCCTCTTCGAGCTTGGCCAGCTCGGTCAGGCGCGCGGCCTCGTTGACCGGGTCGCCGATCACGGTGTACTCGAACCGGGCCTTGGCGCCGATGTGGCCGGCGATCGCGCGTCCCGCCGACACCCCGATCCCGAACTCGGTCTCGGTGCCCAGCACCTTGATGAGCTCGTCGTGCAGCTCGCGCGACGCCGCGAGCGCGCCGCCGGAGGCGTCGGGATGTTCGATGGGGGCGCCGAAGATCGCCAGCGCCGCGTCACCCTGGAACTTGTTGACGAATCCGCCGTGCTTGTTGACGGTGTCGACGATGACGCGGAAGAACTCGTTGAGCAGGTTCACCACGTCGGCCGCCGGAATTGTCGACGCCAGGTGGGTGGAGCCCACCAGGTCCACGAACAGCACCGCGACGTCGCGTTCCTGCCCGCCCAGCTCCGTGCCGCGTTCCAGCGCGCGACGCGCGACGTCCTCGCCGACATAGCGGCCGAACAGGTCGCGCAGGCGTTGCCGTTCGGCCAGGTCGCGCACCATGTCGTTGAACCCGGCCTGCAGCAGGCCCAGCTCGCTGGCGTCGTAGATCTGCATATGGGCGTTGTAGTTGCCGCGCTGCACCTCACCGAGCGCCCAGCGCAGCTGGCGCAGCGGATCGGCGATCGACATCGCGACCAGGACCGTGCTGGACATCCCGATCACCAGCGCCGCGACGGCCAGCAGCAGGATCGGGGTGTTGAGCCGGTCCGCCGACGCGGTCAGGATCGAGAACTTGCTGGCCACCAGCGCCAGGATGATCGCCAGCAGCGGCACACCCGTCGACAGCACCCACGTGAGCACCTGGCGCAGGATCACGCCGGGCGCGCGGAAGTTCTCCGGCACGCCGCCGCGCAGCGCGGCCACCGCGACCGGGCGCAGCACACGCTCGGACTGCAGGTAGCCGATGATCGCCGTGGCCGTCGCGCCCAGCGCGGTGGCCACCGCGACGACGGGCGCCGAATGGCTCGCCACGGGCCAGCTGGCGACGATGAACACGATCGAGCCCAGGCACCAGTTGGTGACGCTGATCAGCGTCCGGTAGAAGGGCATCTTCAGCGCGCGGGCGCGCGCCAGCTCGGTGATGCCCGGATCACCCTCGGACAGCACCGTCTCGCGGCGCTGCCAGCGGATCACCGGGATCAGCAGGCGCAGGGCCAGGTACGCGCCGACGGTGAACGACACGAACAGGTAGGCCAGGAAGATCGCGAGGTTGAACGCCGGAAGGTCCTGCAACTGGATGCGATCCTCGGGCGGTAGCCCGAACCGCAGGAAGCCGAGCACGAACAGCGCGCCGATGATGTCGGCCTGCAACATGCCCAGCGTGAACACCGGCCACGGGGTGCGCGCCACCCACCGGGCGAATGCACCGATTCGCGCGATGGGGATGGGCTCCGTGGTCACCTGTTTACCGTATCGGGCCGCGCGGACCTTGAGCGCCGCTGCCAGCCATTTGTGTCGGCGTGACCATTACTGTTGTGGACGATGAGCGGTGTCTTTTCGCGTCTGGTGGGTCAGCACGCGGTGGAACAGGAGCTGGTGGCGGCCGCGGCGGCTGCCAGAGGTGATTCCGCCCACAGTGGTGTCGCAACCGGCACGATGACCCACGCGTGGCTGATCACGGGCCCGCCGGGGTCCGGCCGGTCGGTTGCTGCGCTGTGTTTCGCGGCCGCGTTGCAGTGCACGTCCGACGGGGTTCCCGGGTGCGGCGAGTGCCGTGCCTGCACGACGACGATGGCAGGCACGCACGCCGATGTGCGCCGCATCGTGCCCGAGGGGCTGTCCATCGCGGTCAAGGAGATGCGCGAGATCGTCCAGATCGCGTCACGGCGGCCCGGGACGGGCCGCTGGCAGGTCGTGGTGATCGAGGACGCCGACCGGCTCACCGAAGGTGCGGCCAACGCGCTGCTCAAGGTGGTCGAGGAGCCGCCGCCGTCGACGGTGTTCCTGTTGTGCGCGCCGTCGGTGGATCCCGAGGACATCGCGATCACGCTGCGTTCGCGGTGCCGGCACATTGCGCTGACGACGCCGTCGATCGACGCCATCGCCGACGTGCTGATCACCGGTGACGGTCTGCCGCCCGAGGACGCGCGCTGGGCGGCGTCGGTGTGCGGTGGTCATGTCGGCCGGGCCCGGCGCCTGGCGACCGATCCTGAGGCCAGGGAGCGCCGCAAACGGGCGCTCGGGCTGGCCCGTGATGCCGCGACCCCGTCGCGGGCGTACGCCGCCGCCGAGGAGATGGTGGCCGTGGCCGAGGCCGAGGCCGTGGCGCTGACCGCCGACCGCAACGAGAACGAGACCGAGGAACTCAAGACCGCGCTCGGCGCGGGCGGCACCGGCAAGGGCACCGCGGGCACCATGCGCGGTGCCGCGGGCGCGCTCAAGGAGCTGGAGAAGCGGCAGAAGTCACGCCAGACCCGGGCCTCGCGTGACGCGCTGGACCGGGCCCTGATCGACCTGGCGACCTACTTCCGCGACGCGCTGCTGGTGTCCTCGGGGGTCGGCAGCGTCACCGCGAACCATCCGGACATGGCCGAGAAGGTCGCCGCGCTGGCCGCCCACGCCGCCCCGGACCGTCTGCTGCGCTGCATCGAGGCCGTGCTGGAATGCCGCGAGGCCCTGGCCGTCAACGTCAAGCCGAAGTTCGCCGTCGACGCCATGGTCGCCACCATCGGACAGGCGCTGCGGGGCTGACGCCGGGACCGTTTTGGTTGCACGGCGGGCGCTGCCGTAGACTCGTCCCGCCTGCACGGGCACGCCGCCTTAGCTCAGTCGGTAGAGCGATTCACTCGTAATGAATAGGTCGGGGGTTCGATTCCCCCAGGCGGCTCTCTTTCCTTCGCGCCGAAACCGACGCAATTGTCGTGTCTGGCGTCGCGCAACGACATTTCCGTTGATTTCGGCGAGACAGGGCTCTCAGCGCCGCGCGTAGACGTCGGCCAGGAACGCGTCGATCAGTGGCACCACCTCGTCGAGGTGGGTCTCCAACAGCCAGTGCCCTCCGCCGAGCAGGTGGATGTCCGCGTCCGGAAGGTCCCGCAGGTACGCCCGCGCCGATGCTTCGGGCATGTAGCCGTCGTGCGGGCCCCACACGATCAGGACCCGCGGGTGCTGCTCGCGTAGATACGCCTGTTCGGCTGCGAACCAGCCCAGCGTCGTCGGTTGGTCCTCCAGGAGCCGGATCAGGTTGGCGACGCGCTCTGGTGTCGACATCAGCGACCAGTGCAGGGTCCACAGGTCAGGGCTGATGCGCTCGGCGACGTCATCTGGCAGCTCGCCGCGGAACTCGGTCTCGAAGCCGTGCAGCGTCACGTGCTGTGCGATCCGACGGCGCGCGGCGGGGCCGGGGTTGTTCCACGACTCCTTGAGGAAGTCGTATTTGGGGCCGAAGGCGTCCTCGTAGATGTCGCCGTTCTGGATGATCAGGCCCGCCACGCGCTCGGGTTTCGCCAGTGCCAGCTGGAAGCCGAACTGCGAGCCGTAGTCGTGCAGCCAGATGACGTACCGGCCGAGCCCGAGCGTCTCGACGAAGCTCTGCAGAAACGCACTGTAGGCGGCGAACGTGTAGGCGAATTCCTGCGCGGAAGGGGTTGCGCTGTAACCGAATCCGGGTAGGTCCGGAGCGATCAGGCGCCACCGGCCGCCGAGCGCGGCCATGAGGTTGCGGTAGACATACGACGACGCCGGATATCCGTGGGGGAGCAGCACTATCGGGGCGTCGACGGGGCCGGCGGTGCGGTAGAACGTGTCAACCCCGTCGACGAGGACGCGGTGGTGGGTAACAGGGCTCACGGGCCCTCGAGTACCCCTTTGGCCACTTTCATCGCCGTGTTGGCGTTCGGGAATCCGGCGTAGCCGCTGGAGTGGTAGATGACCTCGGCGATCTCCTGTTCGGTGAGGCCGTTGTTGCGGGCGATCTTGACGTGTGAGGCGAACTCGTCGGTGGCGCGCAGGGCGATCAGGATGCCCATGGTCACCAGGCTGCGGTCCCGGCGGCTCAGGCCCTCGCGGCTCCACAACCGTCCGAAGACGTTGTCGAGCCCGATCTCCAGCAGTTCGTCGCCGAACGACCCGTCACGCTGGAATCCGTCGAGGGGGAGATCAGGGAGAAGTTCACGCAGAACCTGGAAGCCTTTTTCACGCACATCTGTCATGCGTGCAGCTTTGCATGGCATGTCTACTGGCGCGGGGCCACTCGCATACTGCGTCCAGTCACTCGCTCCTGAGAGGCCAGCCTGGTACTGCGTCGCCGTGGGGCGGAGGTTGATCTTTGTACCCGGTCATCATCTCCCGGCGTTGAGCCTCGTTGTGCGGCATGGAGTCGCTGCAGCGCTTCTCGATTTCCGGGGTGGGGAAGTTGTCGAGGACGGGCCGAGTGATCGGTCCCCATCCGACGCTGCTTGACGCAGTGATGAACCAGTTGCCGAAGACGTCGACTTGAGGGGCCGGGGCTGGTCCCTTCTGGGGCCCCTGTGAGGGCGCAGAAGCATCGGCAGCGAGGCGAGGGTCGCGTTGAGTCAGTTCGACCTGCCGCACTGATATTCCGACGTAAGGGGAGTCGTTGTGCGGCTCGACTCCGGCTTGAGTCTCTCTGGCGGACGCCGAGATATAGGGACCAATCACCCTCTCGCCTTTTCGTACCACTCCAGGTATGGCTCGATTTCGATGTCGCGGGTAGCGAGATAATCCCGCAGGCTTTGGTAGTAATCCTCCAAACCCTCGTCTCGTTGCTGAAGCACCTCGTCAGGCGTCAACAATCTCCCGGATTCCATGTAGTCCGCGATCTGGCTGGTGGGGGGCATCGGGTCGGCGGAGACGCATGCGGCTGCCATTGTGTAGCTGATGTCATCCAGAATTTGATGCCGCTCGGGGCCGCTTCCTTCATTGCTCATGCTGTCTGCAAGTCCGGCAAGTATGCCGGCTGTCCGCAAGACGGCTGAGTCGACATTGTGCTTGGCGGATTCTGGTTCACACGCGTCATGAGCAGCCGTTGCAGCGATGCGCTCGGCATCCTCGCTCGCACGCTCAACGAACTCACGTCCGGCTTCTGTATTCGTTGCGATC
>Ga0180215_1002026_pt1 | contig 21155 bp, 17 predicted proteins | sample eDN3rd37CBELigBY_FD_128871 | JGI IMG/M metagenome (GOLD analysis project Ga0180215, IMG submission 128871) | Enriched backyard soil microbial communities from Emeryville, California, USA - eDNA 3rd pass 37_C BE-Lig BY (version 2) (version 2) | ecosystem: Environmental > Terrestrial > Soil >... | reverse complement strand
GATTTCGCCCAAGCCGTCGCTGCCTTGGCCGAGGCCGTCCTCCAAGGTGACGACCTGATCCGATACGAGGAACTGCGTCATCACATCGCCGGTTGGCCGAGTCGCGCTGCGCACAGCCGTTACATGATCGACGTTGGCCAGCTCCCTGCTCACTCGTTCCAGCACGCCCAAGCCTTCCGGCGTATCGAACGGCTGATCGGATTGTACAACGACAGTCGTCGGAAGCGACTCGCCCGGACTAAAGCCGTCGGAAATAATGTTGAACGCTTTGACCGAATTATATTTATCGCCGATCTCATCAAGAGAGTTGAAGGATACGGCACCCTTATAGCCAACTAGCAAAGGAACGACAATGACTGCTATAATCGCAATCGCCCACACCGGGCGCTTCAACGAGAAGCTGCCGACCGCGCTCCACAGCTTGCTGTCCTTATGCTCGATCGAGCCCTTCGCAGGCCAGAACAGCGCGTTGCCGAGCACCGCCATAAAGAACGGTACGATCGTAAACAAAGCGACTATAAGTACAATTACTCCTATAGCTACCGCAACCGCGGAACGATACAGCACGAAAGTAGACAGCCCTATAGCTGAGAAGCCGACCAGTACAGCGAGCGCTGAATAGAGGACGGTTTTGCCCGCTGTCTTATAGGTTGCGATAATAGCCGCCGTCTTGTCTCCCCGATGTGCAAGCTCCTCCTTATAACGGCTAATCAGCAAAATACAGTAATCTGTCCCGATGCCGAACAGAACCGCCACGAGAAAGATTTGCGTAAAGGTGGATAACGGGAAATTATACAGATCAACTAAGTACGAAACGATCGATTGCGAGACCAGATAAGTAAAGCCGACCGTCAGCAGCGGCACGAATGGCGCTACGACCGAACGGAAGACGATGATCAATATGATGAGAATAAAAGCTACCGTAATGTATTCCGTCTTTTTAAGCCCTTCCTGGGAGCTTTGCAAAATATCCTCGGTAATAATCCAGCCGCCCGTATAATAATGCTCGACCTTAATATCCTCTAGAGCCGTATATAAACCGTCGCGGAGCTCAGCTAATTCGCGGTCGCCAGCGGTCACATTGACCAGCGCCAGCACCGTGCTGCCGTCCTCGGACACCATTTGCTCCTTCAGATCCTCCGTTTCGAAATGCGACATGACGGATGTGACGTTATATGGCGCTCCGTCATTTTTCAGCTTTTGAACGCCTCTCTCGGCTTCCGCCAAATCGGCATCCGAAAGCCCGCCTTCCCGATGGAAGACGAGCACCGTCGACATTTCCCCGCTGTTCTCCTGAGAGCCTACGGACGCCAGCAGCTCGCTCGCCACCGAAGACGTATAGCCATCAGGAACTTGAATTTGCCCCTTCTCGCGCACGAGTATATCCATCGCAGGCGCATTTAGAAACAATGCAACCGTCGCCGCGATCCAGATTGCCATAACAGCCCATTTCCATTTTAAAACCAGCTTCATTTCCTTTCTCCCTCCCCATGATTAACAAGCGGCTTCCCTGTTTATGATTCTCTCAGCCTAGCTGCCAGCTTCTCAAACGTTCCGATAAAAGCGATCGCCTCTTCTTCCTCCATGGCTTTAATAAATTTGGAAAGAATTTCATACGCATCGCTCTCCATTAAATTGCAAAGCCGCTCTCCTTCGGGAGACAGCCTTAAAAAAGTTACTCTTCGGTCCTTATCATCAGGCTCTCGCACGACCAGCCCCTTATCGGACAGCCTCGTAATAATCGCCGTAATGCTGCTCTTCCCTACGCAAAAGCTGTCTGCAAGCTCCGAGGAAGTGCTTTTGCCCATCCTATTCAAATAGCGCATAATCGAAAATTGCTCCGTCGTTATATCCGCCAGCATGCTGCTGCGCATCAAATGCTTCATTGTGCGATTCACTTCAAAAGAAGCCGCTTCATATCGGCGAGCGAGCCCCTTCAACAGTTCTTTGTCCAAACAGTCCTTCTCCATTGCTTCACCTCATTAATTCTACTATCGAACTATTCGATAATAGAACTATATCAAAGCCGATCGTCAATAACAATGCCGCCAATGTGAACAAATATTGAACAAAAGGAATATTTATCCATCCATTTATTGCCTGTACGGCGGCAAAGTTAGTATACTTATACAAGTAAAAAAATTATGAGCTGGAGGTTTTGCACATGTATGATATTGCAATTATCGGAGCTGGACCTGCGGGCGCGAGCGCGGCTATTTTCACGGCTAGAGCGGGCAAACAAACCGTAATGTTCGAAAGCAACAAGGGCATGACCAAGCGGGCATGGTTCGAAAATCATTACGGAATTGCCGAAATCGGCGGGCCGGACTTAGTCGATATCGGAAAGCTGCAGGCGCAAAAATCCGGCGCTGAATTGAAGGAAGAAACGGTGCAAAGCATTTCCCCCATCGATGGAGGCGGCTTTGAGCTAACGACCGACGGGAGCAGCTATCAAGCGAAGCATATCCTCTTCGCTACGGGTGTGCTTACCGATCTGGCAGAGTCTGCCGGAATCGCCACCAAGCCAGGCACAGAGCCCCGTATTAAAACCGTTATCGATGTCGATGCCATGGGCAAAACGAACATTGACGGCATATGGGCGGCCGGAACCGTTGCGGGTGTTAGCGTACATTCCATCATTACAGCAGGCGATGGCGCCAAAGCGGCCATTAACATCATTAGCGAGCTTAACGGCGAGCGTTACGTCGATCATATGATGATGAAATCATAAAAATCTTCATATTCGTCCCGTGCAAAATAAAGAGGAAAGTCGTGAATAATGTCGAATTACATTTGAAGGAAGCTTTTCTTCCATCTCATGTAATGACATCAAAGAAAAGCTACTGGCAGGAGCGCTTCGAATCTTTTAATCGTCGTCTCCTTCATCGGCAGCTTTTCTCGGCTTCAGAGTTGTTCAGCGCAGCTGAAACGTTGCAGCTCGACAATCTTAAATGGAGAAGGATGCCGCCAGGCATCCTTCTTTTACATATATGCATCATTAAAGAGAAACCTGCTGGCCACCGATATTAGAAAAAGAGAGGTGTTGTTGCACAATGAAATTTATTCGGGACAAAAGCTTGATTATGACGACTTCCGTTGTCACAGCAGTATTATTAATCGGCGTGAACCTCATTAATGCCTGGCTTAACTCAAATGAGCTGAAAAATGCTTATTGGTCCGAAATGGAGCGGATGAACGCAACGATCAGCAGCTTCATAGCGGTTGACCATGAAAGCGTACAGGCCGCCAGAGACCAATTCGATTTGGGCCGGGTCACGAACAGCGAAACGTTCGAGCTGTTCAAACGGAGGCTCGATGTGCTCGCCGAGCATGAGCTTGTTACGAACACCTATGTATACACGCCGAATATGATTACCATAAAAGATATAAAGCATGCCATCGTATTGCAAAGCAGCGACGGTCTTGCTTACGAGAATATCGTGCCTGGCACCAAGTACATGCTTAATCCCGCTGTCGCAGCGACGTTCGAAAAGGCGCTTACGGAAGGCAAGGCTGTCTCTGAACCCTATAAGAATACGATGGGAACTTGGATAACCTACTACACTGTCATCAAAAATCCTCAGGGAGATGCGCTCGGCGTTTTTGGAGCCGACTTTGATTATGGCAGTATAAAGAGCAAGCTTTCGTTCCTGCTTTGGAAATCTATTGCGATCTCAATGCTGCTGGCCGCAATCTTTATTGTGATCGTCATTATACTGATTCGCTTTGTCATTAAGCCGCTTAATCGAATCGCCGAAGTGTCGACCTATGCGGCGGAAGGCGATTTGACCCATGCCGTCATCGTCAATGGCCGCAATGAAATCGGCAGGCTGTCCGCCGGCTTCAACCATATGGTATCAAGCCTGCGTCAGCTGACCGGCAACATCCGCACGACTTCCGACCAAGTGTCGAGCGCCTCCATTACGATGCAGCAGAACGCGGAGCATACCTCGCAAGCAACGCAGGAGGTTACAAGCGCTATTCATGAGGTCGCTTTGGGCAGCGATCAGCAGCTGCAAAGCTTTCAGGAATGCCAGCGCGCCATGTCCGAGATGACGATCGGCATACAGCGTATTGCGGAGTCGGCCTCGAACGCCTCCGAACTCGCGGCTGATGCGTCGGAGTTAGCTGCCCAAGGCGAAGTCGTTATCGACCAGACGCTGCAACAAATGAATGATATTGCCTCCAACGTCACTGGCACCGTTACCGCCTTGCATCAGCTAAAAGCGCAAAGCGACCAAGTAAGCGGCATATTGGCGCTTATCGGCGAGGTTGCCAAGCAAACCAACCTGCTTGCGCTCAACGCCTCGATTGAAGCGGCCCGCGCCGGTGAACACGGCAAAGGCTTTGCCGTCGTCGCCCATGAAATCAGAATGCTGGCCGAACGCTCGAAGGAAGCGCTGGAGCAGGTAGGCGTCATCTTGAGCAGCATCGGCAGTCAGACGACCGAAGCTGTCGCCGCGATGGAGAAATCAGCAGCGGCCGTAGAGACGGGCTCTTCCGTTTCCAGCCAAGCCGGCGAATCGTTCCGCTCAATCGTCCGCTCGATCCGCAATGTATCCTCACAGGTGCAGGAGGTGTCGGCGGCGGCCGAGCAAATGTCCGCAAGCAGCGAGGAAATTGCCGCGTCTCTCGATTCGCTGGAGCAAATCACAGCCGTATCGGCAAGCAATGCTCAGCGCGTAGCCGCTTCCTCCGAGCAGCAACTGGCCGCTATGCAGGAAATTGCAAGCTCCTCCGAGCAGCTTCGCACATTGGCGCTGACGCTGAACGAGACGGTAGGCCGGTTCAAAGTGTAATTATTACAGCAAAAAAAAGGCTGTCCCTGCATCCGTTATAACGGACGCATCGGACAGCCTTACTTGTTAACTCGCTTATGCTTGCGGCGACAATACCGCTCCCTGCTGAAGCTGGTACATGGCAAAGTATTTGCCCTGCTGCTCCATCAGCTCGTCATGGTTGCCGCGTTCGACGATACGCCCGTGATCAAGCACCAATATTTGATTGGCTGCTCGAATCGTGGACAGGCGGTGCGCGATGACGAACGTCGTTCGCCCCTTCTTCAGCACGTCCAACGCTTCTTGAATAATGGCCTCCGTCTCCGTATCGATGCTCGCGGTCGCCTCATCCAATATAAGGATCGCTGGATCATAGGCAAGCGCTCTGGCGAAGGAGATCAGCTGGCGCTGTCCCGCAGACAGCGTGCTTCCCTTCTCGATAACCGGCGCGTCGATGCCGCCCGGCAGGCTGCTGAACATCTCGTAAGCGCCGACGTCGCGCAGCGCCTGCTCGATTCTCTCTCTCGTGATCGCAGGATTGTCTAACGATATATTCGAAGCGATCGTTCCCGTGAACAGGAACGGATCCTGCAGCACGATGCCCATATGCTGGCGCAAATGCTGCTTCGGCAGCTCCCGGATATCCTTGCCGTCGATCGAAATGACGCCTTCATCCGTATCGTAGAAGCGGAACAGCAGATTGAGAATCGAGCTTTTGCCCGAGCCTGTATGACCGACAAGCGCCACTGTCTCGCCTTGCTTCGCCTCAAAGGATACGCCCTTAATGACATATTCCTTCTCTTTGTAGGCGAATCGCACATTGTCGAACTTCACTTCGCCGCGGTAACGGTCCATTGATCCGCCTGCCACATCGATGCCTTCTTGATCCATCAGCTCAAATACGCGGTCTGCGGACACGAGCGCCGTCTCCAGATTGGACAATTGGTTGACGATGCCGACGATCGGGGTGAACATCCGCCCCATGTAATCCACATAAGCGTACATTACGCCGACGGTTATCGCCGCGCCCAGCATATCGCCCCAGAACATCCAGATAACGACGAGAAACAGCACCGTTCTAATCGTGTTCAACAAATTATGCGATGTTAAGGAATTGAGGCTCAGCAGCTTTTTCTGATAGGTGAAATAGCTTTCATTATGCTCCTCGAATTCCTTAGTCGTCTCCTTCTCGCGGCGGAACGCTTGAATGATGCTCATGCCTTGAATCGATTCGTTGATCATGCCATTGATCTCACTCAGCTTCGAGCGGATAATCCGATTGTACCGGGCCGCATAACGCCTATAAACGATAATCCAAACAATTAATATAGGAACGAGTACCAATGATATAAGTGCTAGCTTTACGTTCAGCAGGAACAGCGCCGCATAGATCGCCGTCATGTAGATAGCGCCAGTGAAGAAGTTAGCCACAACCGATACGTACAGATCGCGAATCGCCTCCGTATCGTTCGTAATGCGCGATACGACCTTGCCTGCCGCCAAATTGTCGTAGTAACGGACATGCAGCCTTTGCGTATGCGCGAAGGCGTCGTTTCTTATTTCGCGTACGACTCCGTTCGCAGACGTCTGCAACATAATTCTTTGCCCGTAGGTGAAAGCGGCAGCTACAACCAATAGGCCAAAATAAAGCGCCGCCAGCTGCAAAATCGCCGGGAACTCCGGCTTATAGAAGCTGAACAGCTCCGCCGCCGACAGCCGCTCCGCCGGATAGCTGGCAGCGGCGCCCGTCTCTTTGCTCACGACGGTCAACGTATAGCCTTGAGCCGCTTCCGCAACCTCCCGCCTTCCGTCTACAAACCCTTCCGCATCGCCGATCCAATAGAAGTGGCGTCCGGACTGCAGAACGCGCGCCTCTGTCATGCCAGCCGTTCCAGCCGTTCCAGCGTTAACGCCCTCCAAGCGATCCTCGCGGACATACCAGCTGCCATCGTGCTGAACCGCGAACTTGCTTTCATGATCAACCTTAATCCATGCTTTTTCGATGCCCAATATGTTCTGATCAATCATTCGCTTCGCGATGAATGGGCCGGCCAGCTCCGCGCTAACCGCCAGAATAAGCAGCAGCATCGCGAACGAAATTTGCTTTTTATACAGCATGGCGTATCGGAACAATCGTTTACCTGTACTTCTTTTTTTCACGCCATAGCCTCCTATTCCGACTCGATTACAGCTTCAAGCTGCTGCCGGTCATATTGCTCGCGGTACCAGCCGCCTTGTTCCAGCAGCTGCTCATGCGTGCCTTCCTGTACGACCCGTCCTTCATCCAGAACGAGAATCCAGTCGGCATGCTGAATCGCCGATAATCGATGCGTTGTAATAATCGTTGTCTTTCCTGCGCGCTCCGTACGGATGCCCTCGATAATCTCCGCTTCTGTCTTGCCGTCAACAGCCGACAGCGCGTCATCGAGCAGCAGGATTTGCGGGTCTGCGATTAGCGCGCGCGCTATGCTGACGCGCTGCTTCTGCCCGCCGGACAGCGCCACGCCCTTCTCGCCAACCATCGTATCAAGACCGTCCGGTAGAAATTGAATATCCTTCGCGAACGACGCGCGCTCCAAAGCTCGCTGCAAATCCGCCTCTGTGCCCTGATCCAGGCCAAAGAAAATATTTTCGCGGATCGTCTTCGAGAACAGAATCGGCTGCTGCGGCACATAACCGATCCAGCCAAGCAATTGCTCCTTCGGCATCTGCTGCAGCGGAACATCGGATACCGCTATTTCCCCGGTGCCAAGCGGATATTCGCGAAGCAGCTGCTTAAGCAGCGTCGTTTTGCCGCTGCCGGTGCGCCCGACGACGCCAAGCGTGTCGCCCTGTCTTAGATGAAAGCTTATGTTCGACAGATTATCGGAAGCCGACGACGGATAACGGAAGTTGACCGCGTCAAACCCAATCGACGAAGGCTCTGTATCGACATGCCCGGCTGCCGTGTCCGCCACATCTTCTTTGTAGCTAAGCGTCTCCGTTACCCGGTCAAGCGACGCATTGCCGCGCTGCATAATATTAATGAGCTCGCCGATCGCAATCATCGGCCAGATGAGCATGCCTAGAAAAATATTGAACGACACGAGCTCGCCTAGCGTCAGCTCGCTGCGCGCGACCAAATAACCGCCATAGCAAAGGCCGATTAAGTAGCTGATACCGACAAGTATTTTCATCGTCGGCTCGAACAGCGCCTCGATCTGCGCTACGGCGATATTTTTGCGGTAGACGGATCCGGTTCTGCCCTTGAATTTGTTCATGCTCGCTTCTTCTTGCACGAAGGCGCGAATGACGCGTACGCCCGCCACCGCTTCGAGCACCTCGTCGTTCAAGCTGCCGAACTCGTTTTGCGCATCCATAAAGCGCTCGTGAATTTTTTTGCCGAAATATTTAAGGACCAGCGCCATGATCGGCAGCGGCAGAAGCGCCGCAAGGGTCAGCTTCAGGCTGATCGTGCTTGCCATGAAAATAATGATCGTCAGCATAAACAGCGTCGAATCGACCAGCGTCAATATGCCGAAGCCGGCCGTCTGCGCGACAGCCTTCAGGTCATTCGTCGCTCTCGCCATCAAATCACCGGTTCTGTTGCGCTCATAAAAGGTCGGCGTCATCCGCAGCAAATGCCGCATGAGTCGGGATCTGAGCAGCCTCTCCAGCACAAAAGCGCCGCCGAACAGCTGATAAAACCAAATATATGAAATGATATAGCCGACTACAGCAATCGCAGCCCAGCCAATCGCAATTTGGAAGAACTGGCTGTCGCCGATCGTCCCCAAATAAATGCCGTCAATCGTATAGCCAATGAGCCACGGAGGAATTACATCGATTAATCCCGCTATAAAGAGCAGCACGATCGCCGTCGTATAGCGCCCCCAATTCATCCGAAAAAACCAGCCCAGCTTTTTCAACACACTAAACATTTTCCCACACCTTTCTCATCCATCCGCGTAAGCATAAACGGCAAAAGCCTGATTCGCGGCTGTGCGCGTTTCGCGTAAAAAAGCGAAAACGGCAGAAGCCTAACCCGACGGCTATGTCCGTTTAAGCACAAAAAAAGCATGCCGCCGCAACGACACGCTCTTTTCTATCGGGCAGCCCTTGCTCCTAAAAAAGGAGTCCAAAAACTGCCTCAACAATAAAAAAGGCGCATAATTACGGTCACGTAACCATGCGCCTCTATGCAGCTCCCTAAAAAAATTAGAAAGCAGACCCGCGCGGATGGATTACGTTAACACCATTCAGATGATTATTGACACGATGATTCATAACCAATTGAACATTAAAACGGATATTCATGTAACGTAACCCTCCTCTCGTAAAATGATATTTTCCAATCTACCAGTTCCTCCCGGCGCTGTCAACCAAAAAATTCAACAGCAGTCCCTTACTTCCATTCCTCCGGCAGAAGGCGGGAATAATAAGGCTGCCTGTATCGGTCGTCGATCAGCATGAGAGTACCGTTATCATTTTCCGAGCGGATAAGACGGCCTCCCGCCTGCAGCACCTTGTTGATGCCTGGGAACACATAGGCGTAGTCGTAACCGTTTTTGCCATGCTCATTAAAATAGTCTCGAATCGCGTTCCGTTCCACGCTAAGCTGCGGCAAGCCGACGCCAATGACGGCAACGCCGATGAGACGGTCGCCGACGAGGTCGATTCCTTCCGAGAAAATGCCGCCCATAACCGCAAAGGCGATAACCGGATGCCCGCTTCCATGTTCAAAAGCTGCGAGGAAAAGATCCCGCTCCTCCTCCGGCATATCCCTCGTTTGCAGCAGTACGCGGTAAGGCTTCCCCGCTTCGGGCTCCGGCTCGGCCATGGACAGCAGGCTGACAAAAGCTTCATGGACAGCTTCCATATAGGCGTACGAGGGGAAAAATACCATGTAGTTGCCCCGCCGTTTAACAATCGCGCCCATAATCAATCGGGCTATAGGCCCGTAAGACTGCTCGCGGTCTTGATAACGCGTCGATACCGGTTCGATCGTAACGTTCAATTGCTCTTTAGCAAAAGGCGATGGGACCGACAGCGTATAATCATTCTCTCCTGCCCCGAGCATATCCATATAGTAGGATAACGGGGAAAGCGTCGCCGAGAAGTAAATATGGGCGCGATACCCTTTGCCCATTACTTGCAGCTGCTCCGACGGATCGATGCACAGCAGCTTCACCCTCACCTCGCTTCGAGACAGTTCCATATAGGCTACGTACCGCTCATTGAACAGCTTTGCCGTTCTTACAAAGCTTTGAGCTGCAAAATAAGCGTCCAGTAGAAGCCCGCCGTCCGGTGCGCTGTATCCCCCAATGATGCCCTCTGCGGCCTGTACGAAAGCCTCGGCCAGCTCAACAAGCTCGGCGGGAATCGCCTTCTCTATCCGCTCGTTCTCATCGCCATGCTGCTTGCGGAGCGCGATAAAATAATCGTTAATCGCTTTAGCGCTTCGATAGCCGGCCGGATGAACGCCCTTCAGCTCGCGCTGCAGCGCAAGAAAGACTGATTTCTCCAGCTCCGCCGAGAACATCTCCCGCGCCCGGTCGACCAAATTATGCGCTTCGTCCACAAGCAGCGCCGTACCCTTCTTCATCTCATTGTATTGGCGCTTGAACGAGATGACGGGATCAAAAATATAATTGTAGTCGCAAACAACGGCATCAGCCGCATAGGCCGCATCGAGCGAAAATTCAAACGGGCACACCGTATGCTTCTCCGCATACCGCTCGATAACCGCTCTTGTCATGATCGTCTCATTCTCCAGCAAATCCATAACGGCATCGTTAATCCGGTCATAATACCCGTTCGCATAGGGGCAGAGCTCCTTCTCGCAGCGAACCTCTTCTTGCGGGCATATTTTCTCCTTGGCGGTGATGGTCACCGCATGAAGCTTCAGCCCCTTGGATGCCATCAGCAGCAGCGCATCCTCCGCCGACGCCCGCGTCGTCGTTCTTGCCGTCAAGTAGTAGAAACGCTGCAGCATGCCGCTGCCGATCGCCTTTACGGTTGGAAAAACGGTTGAAACCGTCTTCCCGATGCCGGTAGGCGCTTTGGCGAACAGCCGGGCTCCTTCGTTAATCGTCTTATAGACTGCGCCCGCCAGCTTCCGCTGACCCGCCCGATATGCATCGTAAGGGAAAGCAAGCGCCTCGATGCTCTCGTCGCGAAGCCGTTCATGCCGCTTGAGCATGCGGACGAACGGCGCATACTGCGCAGCTATGCCGAACACGAACGACTCCAGCTCATCGAAGGAGGCTTCCCGCCTGAACCTGCGCTCCTGCTCGGTCTCCGTCTGCACATAGGTAAGCTGTACCCGCATCCTCGGCTCGGCTTGCTCTCTGGCGTACATGTAGGCATAGAACATCGCCTGTGCCCAGTGGACAGGATAGGAATGCTCGGTAATCGCCTCAATATCGCCGCTTGTCGATTTAATTTCGTCAATTAACGGAATTTCATCATCCGCATCGTCTTCAAACAGGAGCCCATCGCAGCGGCCGTCCACTGTCAATATGAGCTCCTCCAGCACGAGCTCGGCTTTCAAATAGACCTCGCGCCGGTCCCGCTCGCCGTAATTCCCCTGTACGCGCTGATGGGCTTTCGTCCCTTCATGGAGCGCATTGATGACGTTATGCTTCAAATCGATGCTCCCGCTGCGGAACACGTGCTCTACCAGATGCCGGACCGATATCGTTATCGCTGCGATTAATTCCTCCATACCTTCTCCTTATGAGACAGAGCTCTGATCTAGAACATTTGTTCCTATTATAGCAGGCTAATCCGATTTTTGCCATCCTTTTGCTGCGACGGAGACCAGTACGTCGCCTTATGCAAAGAAGCCGGCACCGGCAAGCGCGAAAGCGTAAAGCTCTCCCCTTGCCGATACCGGCTTCTTTTTTCCAGATCCGTTTCAAGCTAAGCGTTGTCGCAATATTAGCTCATATTCGAATTAATGAGCTGAGGCAGCATTCTCTCCTCGCTCACCATCGGAGCGTGACAAACAATGCAGGTCGGCACCTGCTCAAACGTAAAGTTGTCCCGCATCCAGCTGTTGCAGCCCTCAGTCTCGCATGCCCAAACCTTCGTGTTCTCTTCCGGCAATGGCTCAATCGGTTTCTTACGATTGTACATCTTGTCAGCCTCCTTCTGGCAAAAAGGAAAAACTGCCTCAAACAAGCGCGTCAGGGGCAGTTTTCATTTTATTGGTTTACTTATTGAAATTGCGATTGCTTGGCATTGGCCGACTTCATCGTACCATGTTTGCGGCAATAAGGCAAATGGAGTAAATTTGCTATCTATTTTCCAATAGATCCTCGCAATAGTAAGCAAACAGCGTATCAATCGGCTTGAAAAACAGATGCCCGTCCTCCCAAGGCTGGAAATGAAGATCCATGCGCGAGTCGCTCCAGTTCTCCGGCGTCCCCTTCGTCTCGAGCTTGCCCGGCACAACCGGCGGTTCTACGATTGCAGGAAATTCCTGATAGCCGAACAGCAAATTTTCATGCATAGCAATGATTTCGTATTTTGGCCCGTGAAAAGCTCTCTCCTCCTGAAGCTGATAATGATAGTAGATGTAGCTTGCGGCCATTTCGGGCTTCAGATGCGCAACCCGGCCTACTCGGCGCTCGACATGCTCCTTGCGAAGCCAATGCACAGCGCTTGCCGGTTCGTTGAAATGAAACACGTCAATCATCGGCACCCATTTGCGCGGCTCGTCCTGTCCCGGCCACTCCTCCAAATAAGGAGCAAGCTCCGGCAGCAGCCAGTCAGGGTCAAGGCGGTTACGGATACATTCGCAATACAGAAATAAGGAGCTCTTCCACTTGAAGCATCCTACGGTCATTATCTCGCCGCTGCTGATCAGCCGCTGAATTGGGCCTGTCCGTAGGCTCGCCGATTGCTTGATCGTTTCGACGCCTGCCGGATCCATTCCGTCACGAAGCTGCGCTCTCGCTATAACTCTGTACATGGCTCAGTCCACTCCACTCATTATTCAATATGCTCGCAAAGAGTACGACTCCCAGTTTGTCTAATATATGTAATATCTATGATTCTTATTTAAATCATATTCCATAACTATGTACGGATGCAATTGCAATATAGGCTTTTCGACTCAAATTGTCCAATAATGGGCAATCTAAGCGCGGAACAGGAGGTGCGCACTCGCATATGGAAAACACGCAGCAATTCGTCAACAAGGTGCAGGACACGCAGCAAAAGCAAGAGCACAACAAACGGAGCAAAAGCCAAGGCAGCCCGTCCAATCAGCTTGCTAACAAACAGCACAGCACGAATAAATAACTTAGCCGTTCAAAAAAATAGGGCTGCTGTCATCAGTCATGAAGCACTGAAAGCAGCAGCCCTTGCTTTAAATGGAATATTGATGCGGATAATATTCAATGCGCGAGTCCGCATAGACGGTCAGTACGCCCGCCTCGGCATCATAACTGACAGGACCGTCCTTGACATAGTACCATGTTTTCAAAGTAGGCCGATCCTCGTATTCATAAAACAGAAAGACGTTCAGCTCTTCCTTGCAGCGCAGAAGCTCGGCAATCGACTCGCTCCAAGGCACCTCGATGCGAAATAGCCAGCCGTCTCCTTCGGAAGCAACCGAATAGACGACCCCGCCCTTGTTTGAATCAATGAACATTCGTCCGCCGACCGCATGCTTCACTTGAAATGTCTGCTTCATCTACAGTCCCTCCTGCGGCATATCGACGAGCATGAAGAATGTCTCGCCGGCAACTGCCGCCAGCTCCAGCCGGGCCACCGCCCCGATATGGGCGATATCGCCTTCGCCCAGCCGCTGCCCTTCGCAGGACACCGCGCCTTCGATAACATACACTAGCAGCTTCCTATCCGAACCGGTGTCGTGAACGACCGTTTTCCCCGGCTCCAGTCTGCTTAAATAGATCGCCATATCTTGATTAATGGAAGCCGTCTCCCCCGAGCCATGCTCGGCTACGACCGGCAGAAGCGAATTAGCCAGCTTTGCCGGATCAAAGCGGACAGCTTCATATGAAGGCGCTGTTCCGCGTTCCTTCGGCATGAACCACAGCTGCAGCAAGCGCAGCTCCTCTTCCGCCGAGGCATTGAACTCCGTATGAATAACGCCTGAGCCCGCCGACATCCGCTGCACCTCGCCGAACGAGGAAACGACGTTATTGCCCAAGCTGTCCTCATGCCGGATTTTGCCCGCAAGCACAATCGATACGATCTCCATATCGCTGTGAGGATGAGCGCCGAAGCCTCTTCCCGGCGCGACATAATCGTCGTTGCATACGCGCATGACGCCGTACCCGGTGCGATCGGCATCATAATATTCGCCAAAGGAAAAATGCGGCCTGCTTCGCAGCCACCCCAAATCAACCGAATAACGGGATGCTGCAGGATAAACGGAAATCATCGCCTCTCCCCCAAACAACAGTTTATTTACTTACTTATTTATAGCAAATAAACGTTTGCTTCGCAACAACCATCGCCCGCCAATTTAATTCCGGACTGTACAGATTAACGGCTCGAAGCCGTCAATCCGACATTCCACGACATCGCCGTCGCGGATGACGACCGAGCCCGGCGTTCCGGTCATAATAATATCGCCTGGCAGCAGCGTCATTACCTTGGAATGGTAAGCAATCGCATAGGCCGGGCGAAACCGCATATTGGAGACGATATTGCGATGCATCACCTTGCTTCCCTGCACCGTTTCCACATGCAAATCCAATACATCCTCCACTTCGTCCTTTGTCAGAAACTGCGGACCGAAGGCAAAAAACGTATCGAAGCTTTTCGCCCGCGTTAGAAAACGGTGGTTGCGCGCATGAATGTCGGCCGCTGTCATATCGAGCGACGCCGTATAGCCGGCAACGGCATCAAGCGCCTCCTCTTCAGCAATATTTTTGCAGGTTCTGCCGATAATGACAGCCAGCTCCGCCTCAGCCGTTATTGTACCGGCATCAGGCGGCAGCTGAATCGCCTCCAGCATGCCGATGATCGACGTATCCGGTTTTAAGAAGCCGACCGGCTCCTCATTAGGATCGAGAGATTTCAGCTCCTCCGCATCCTTTACATAATTCATTCCTATGCCCCAAATCTTGCGGGGATTCCGATACAGCGGCGCATAGTCGGCTTGGTCATACGGAATAGCAGGCAATTCGCCTATACCGCTCGCACCTTCCCCAATATACCAGACCCGCAGTTCCTCCAGCTCTCCCGTTCGAATAAGCTCATACAGCTCCGTGCTCCATTCCCTCTTCGCCGCCTCGTTTATAGACGATACAAGCACCAACCCTTTAGGGCCTGCAACTGCAGCCCTTTCATTTCCGTCGATGCGCAATGTAGATAGTTTCATCCTTAGCCTATCCTTCCTTAATAGCCATATTGATCTGCGATCCAGTGAAGCAGCCTCATATCCGCATTGCGGGCCGCAATAAACGATAATCCGATCGGACAGCCGTCCTGCCCGATAACGGGCACGGTAACCTGCGGCAAGCCGGCCAAGCCCGCTGCGCAGCATATCCGGAATGTTCGGCCTCGCGTCTCTTCCACTTCAGCGCCGGATAAACCGCGAAGAGGAGCTATGCCGGGCACCGTCGGGCATACGAGCAGACCGTCTCCGCCAAGCAGCTCGTCCATTCGAGCTCTTGCAGCCTTCAGCACGTCCAGAGCAGCGTCGCGGTCCTCCGCCGGAATTGACCTTGCCCACTGAAACCGCTCCGCGATACCCGGACCGAATGCAGGATTAACCGCCTCTATCCATTCGCCATGCTGCTTCCAAATTTCATAACCTTGTATCGTACGGAATGCTGCCGCCCACTCCGCCAAGCTGCTGGAGGAGACCGCTTCTTCCGACATATGCTCGAACTGTCCTTTAAGCGAGGATAGGCATGCAGCCAGCACTTGGCTTGTATGGCCATCCGTCTCCGCCCACATGTCCGTTGGCGCGATAAGCCGCCCAAAGGGCGGGACTGGCTGTCCGTACTCGCCTGAGTCCAGCAGCACCCTGCCCACCTCAAGCATCGTCGCGGCATCCCGCGCCATCCAGCCGATCGTGTCAAAGCTCGGAGCGAGCGGAATAAGACCCGCCGCATCAACAGCCCCATGCGTGGTCCGAATGCCGAACAAGCCGCAATATGACGCCGGTACGCGGACAGATCCTCCCGTATCGGTGCCTATTGCGAAATTCGCGAGGCCCGCCGCCACGGCGACGGCGGAGCCGCTGGAGGAGCCGCCCGGAATCCGGCCTTCCGCCCGGGGATTAACCGGCGTGCCGTAATGGGCATTTTCCCCGTTGATGCTGTACATCAGCTCATCGGTCATCGCCGCCCCTTCCAAGCGCGCGCCGCTGCCGAGCAAACGCTCAATGACGGCGGCATGTCGCACTGCGGGCTTATGCGTCCTTGCCCAATCCGGGTTCCCCGCGCCCGAGACATGGCCCTCAATATCAAATACGTCCTTTATCGCGAACTTTTTGCCGTTCAATCTGCCGCTTGCGGTCGGCTCGAAGGCAAGCTCCGCGTCCGCATAAGCATTCCATTTATTGTCCATCCTTCTCACTCCCGCTTGCTTGCTTATCTGTTCCATTTCGTTATCGCCAATGCTACCAGCCGATCGCCGCTCCGTCGCAGCGCGGATCGCTCCCGCCCTGCAGGAAGCCCTCCTCGTCGCGCAAAATCGCATGGGCATGCCCCATAATGCCGTCAAAGTCGCTCACCTTGCGCACGGCATGGCCGGCTGATGTCAGCGATGCCAGCACCTCGGGAGCGACGCGCCCCTCGACTTTCAACTCTTGGGTAGGCTCGCCCCACGTCCGTCCCCAGACAAACCTCGGCTCATTAATGGCCCGCTGCGGATCCATGCCGTAATCGATCATGCGCGTAAAAATCGCCGTCTGCGTCTGCGGCTGTCCTTCGCCGCCCTGCGTGCCGTATAGCACAGCCGGCTTGCCGTCACGCAGCGCCATCGCAGGCATGAGCGTATGGAACGTGCGCTTGCCGGGCTGCAGGCTGTTCACATGCAGCGGATCTAGCGAAAAGAAGGAGCCGCGATTTTGCAGCAGCACGCCTGTGCTTCCCGCAACGACACCCGAACCATATTCAAAATAGAGGCTTTGAATAAACGACACGGCATTGCCCTCCTGGTCAACGACGGCGGCGTACGCCGTATCGCTGCCGAGCGGCTCCGCGCGCTGCCGGTCCGAGGCCCGCCCTAGCTCGATCGAAGCGGCCAGTTCGGCCGCATAACGCTTATCGAGCAGACGATCCAGCGGTATATTGGCGAATGCCGGATCGGTCAAATATTGATTGCGGTCGCGGAAGCTAAGCTTCAGCGCTTCTGCACACAAATGATAATAGTCGAAAGAGCCGTGCGGGATATCCTTCAAGGAAAACCGCTCCAATATTTGAAGCGCCATAATGCCTGTGAAGCCCTGCGAATTCGGCGGCATTTGATAGAGCGAATAGCCCCGGTAGGAGCCTGTGACCGGCTCCGTCCAATCTCCTTGATGGTCGGCCAAATCGTCCTCTGTCAGCAGGCCGCCCCGCTTCGCCATAAAGCCGGCAATTTCCTTCGCCGTCTCCCCTTTGTAGAACTCGTCGCGGCCATGCTCGGCAATTCGCCGCAGCGTAGCTCCGAGCGCCTGCTGCTTAAAGCGGAAGCCCGGCTTCATAACCGAACCGGACGGCAAATAAATGTCCGCCGTTTCTATCGTTTGGGCAAGAACCGCCTCTGTTTTCAACGTATTCTCATACTGATCCGGACTCATCGGAAAGCCGTTCAGCGCATATTCGATAGCCGGCTCAAGCACTTTGCCCCACTCCAGACGCCCGTACTCGCCATGAACGGCAGCCCAACCGTCAACCATGCCCGGAACGGTGACAATGCTTTCGATTCCCCGATGAGGAATAGCCGCTCTTCCTTCATATACGGATATATTCGCCCCGTAGCCGGACCGCCCGCTCGCATTGTAGCCCCGGACTCTACCCTCTTTATGATTATGCATAAGCCAAAAGGAATCGCCGCCAAGACTTGTCATATGCGGGTATACGACCGCCAGGCATGCGCTGATTGCTACTGCCGCGTCATATGCGTTGCCGCCCTGCTGCAATATACGTGCTCCCGCCGCCGACGCCAAATAATGCGGGCTGACGACCATCGCTTTTGTACCGATAACAGATTGATTCACTAGCAACACCCCATTGTGTCATATAAACTAACATAATATTATTATTATGAAGGTACCACGTTCGATAGGGTTAATCAACTAAAATGTATAAACTTCCTCTTATTTGTATTGAAAACGAATGAAAAGGTATATATATTTATACATATAGTAATTATATCGAGAATTATTCGTACAGATTGATTAGAATAAAAAGCAAACGGAGTTGAAGCCACTTATGCCGGATAAATACGATAACGAACATAATTCCTTTTCCATCGATGAAATCGACCGCAATATTATCGCTGCGCTGAATGAGAATGGGAGAATCTCTTACACAGACCTAGCCAAAGAAATCGGGCTGTCGCGCGTCGCCGTTCAAGCCAGAATTAACGCCCTGATGGACGCCGGCGTTATCGAACGATTTACAGCCGTCATTAATCCCGAGAAGATCGGCATACGCGTATCGGCTTTCTTCAATGTGGAGGTGGAGCCCAAGCATTTGCTCGAAGCGGCGGACGCGCTCTCCAAGGAGCCGTTCGTTACGAGCCTGTACCATATGACCGGCCCGACTAAGCTGCATATGCACGGCTTGTTTCGCGACAACAGAGAGATGGAGCAGTTTCTGAAGGAGAAGCTGTACACGCTGCCAGGCATTATGAGCGTAGATACGCAGGTGCTCATCAACCGGTATAAGAGCCGCATGGGCATGAGGCTGTAGCTATGGAGACAACAAAAAAACAAGGCAACATGTATTGGCAGCTGTCATGGGCGATGATCAAGACGGGCATTCTCGGCTATGGCGGCGGCCCATCTGTCATTCCGCTTATCCGCTATGAAGCCGTCAACCATTATAAATGGATCGACGATGAAGAGTTCGGCGAAATATTGGCGCTGGCGAACGCCCTGCCGGGGCCGATCGCCACGAAAATCGCCGCTTACCTGGGCTATAGGGAAAAAGGCATCATTGGAGCGACTGTAGCAGTGCTCGCCCATATTTTGCCGTCTTCAATCGCCATCATTGCTTTGCTTGCATCCGTACAGCTTCTAAGCGGACTGGCATGGGTGCAGGGCATGATCGGCGCCGTCATTCCGGTCGTCACCGTCATGCTTGGCGTAATGGCTTATGAATTCGGCGAGAAAACGATCAAAGGGCTCGGCATTCCGTTCGGCATCGCCACTTTTCTTATCGCGTTCGGCTTGCTGCAAGGGGTAAATGTTCATCCGGCCATCGTCATTATTTTATTTTTAGCTTACGGCGCTTTTCATATGAGAACGGTAGCGGCCTTGAAGCGCAGAGCAACGCGGCAGGCTGCAAAGGGACGGAAGGAGGAAGTTACCCGTGGAATGGATTAGCTGGCTGCAATTAATAATCGGTTTTTTCATAGCGAATGTGCTCGGCTACGGCGGCGGTCCCGCCTCCATTCCGCTTATGCACCGCGAAATCGTAGCAAATCACGGCTGGGCGACGGACAGCGAGTTCTCGAATATACTTGCGCTTGGCAACGCGCTTCCCGGCCCGATCGCTACGAAGATCGCCGCCTACGTCGGTTATGACGTCGCCGGCATTATCGGCTCGCTGGCCGCATTGGCAGCTACAATCGTCCCGTCTGCCATCGCGCTCATCCTCATGCTGAAGCTGCTGCAAAAGCATCGCCAATCGCCGGTCGTCAAAGGGCTGACGCTGCTTGTGCAGCCTGTTATCGCAATCATGATGCTGCTGCTCACTTGGCAGATGGCTCAAAGCTCCGTGACCTCGATCGGATGGCTGCAGTCGCTCATTATTGCGGCGGTCGCTTTCTGGGCGATGCAAATCCGCAAAATACATCCCGCTATCGTCATCGTCGCCGCTTTCGCGTATGGCGGCATCGTGCTGCCGCTGCTTGATGTCGTATAGCGGATGAGCGGAAGGACAATGCGCTTCCGCCGCTCGACGCCGCATAGCGGATGAGCGGAAGGACAATGCGCACTTCCGCCGCTCGACGCAATGCGCCGGATGGACATTACGCGCATCCGCCGCTCGATGCAATGCACCGGATGGATACTACGCGCATCCGCCGCTCGACGCAATGCACCGGATGGACATTACGCGCATCCGCCGCTCGACGCAATGCACCGGATGGATACTACGCGCATCCGCCGCTCGACGCAATGCGCCGGATGGACATTACGCGCAACCGCCGCTCGACGCAATGCACCGGATGGATACTACGCGCATCCGCCGCTCGACACCGCATACCGGATGAACGAAAAAATGCGAAAATACATCTTTTTTTGCGAAATAACCTTCTATAGTAGAAAAAGATGCGATTGTGCAGGAATTTCAAGGAAATGTAGCCAAAACGAGCATCGAGCATCGGAGAAACTGCACTTTTGCAGGCATTCGAGTGAAATGAGGCATAATGTCTAAAAAGCATGCATTTTTGCAGGTATCGCCCTGTGTCCTCGTGTCCTCATTTCCTCGTGTCCTCATGTCCTCGTGTCCTCAGCCCCCGAGTCCTGCTACTCCATCGCCTCCACAAGCTCCTCAGCTCCGTCCCGTCGGGCTGGGGGGCTTTTTTTGTCACAAACAATATTTCTAGCATTTGGCAACTTATCTAAATAAGTCTGCGTTATATCATTAGGCATCGAAAGCAGCGCAGCATTGGAACGATATGTGGAGGAGTGATGATTTTGAGGATAAGACAGTTCCGTTTAAGCTTTTTACTAGCCCTTTCATTAGCGCTCAGCGCGTTTATGCCGCTCTCTGCCGCGGCCGCCGACCGTACAGTTAGCGTAAAAATTGCAAGCTATAAGGTTCATCTCAACGGCACTACAATCGATAACGCGAAGGCAAAGTATCCCGTGCTTATGTATAAGGATATTACTTATTTTCCAATGACGTGGGACTATTCCGCTGCGCTTGGCCTAAGCACCGTATGGAATAGCTCGAAGGGGCTTACGATCAATTCCGGCGGCACAAGCGTGCCTTTGAAGCAGGATAGGAGCGGCGGCAACAAGTTAGGCTCTGCGCATAAAGCCAAAGTCGCATCCTTCCCGATAACCGTGAATGGCGTAAGCATAGATAACGCTAAGGAAGCGTATCCGATTTTACAGTTTCGCGACATTACCTATTTCCCGATGACATGGCGGTTCACGCATGACTTTTTCGGCTGGGAAACGACATGGAGCTCTGCGACAGGCTATCACATATGGGGCAAGCAGCAATCCGTTCTTAGCAGTTATGG
>Ga0180215_1002022_pt1 | contig 21186 bp, 22 predicted proteins | sample eDN3rd37CBELigBY_FD_128871 | JGI IMG/M metagenome (GOLD analysis project Ga0180215, IMG submission 128871) | Enriched backyard soil microbial communities from Emeryville, California, USA - eDNA 3rd pass 37_C BE-Lig BY (version 2) (version 2) | ecosystem: Environmental > Terrestrial > Soil >... | reverse complement strand
GATGGTCTTCAACGTGATGCCGCCCGAGGCCTCGGTGATCGCCTTGCCGTCGATCAGCGCGACCGCCTCGCGCATCGTCTCGGCATCCATGTTGTCCAGCATGATGATGTCGGCGCCGGCCGCAAGCGCCTCGCGGACCATGTCCAGCGATTCGGTCTCCACCTCGATGCGCGTGGTCATCGGGGAGCCTGCGCGAGCCCGCCGGACGGCCTCCGCGATCGAGCCGGCGATTTCGATGTGGTTGTCCTTGATCATGACGGCGTCAGCCAGACCATAGCGATGGTTGCGGCCCCCGCCCACGCGGACGGCGTACTTTTCGAGCAGGCGCAGGCCCGGGGTCGTCTTGCGGGTGTCCAGCAGCTGCGTGCGGGTGCCTTCCAGCGCGTCCGCGTAGGTCCGCGCCAAGGTCGCGGTCGCCGACATGCGCTGAAGCAGGTTCAGGGCCACGCGTTCGGCCATCAACAGGGAGCGCGCGGAGCCTTTGGCTTCGGCCGCAATCGCGCCCTTGCGGAGGCGATCGCCATCCTGGGCCTTCAACGTGAACGTCAGCGTCGGATCCACCAGCTCGAAGATCCGCGCCACCACCGGAAGACCCGCGGCGACGCCATCTTGCTTGAAAAGGAACTCGGCCCGCCCCTTCGCGTCCGGAGGCACGATCAGGGTGCTGGTCAGATCTCCCCAGGCCCAGTCCTCCCGCAGGGCATGCTCGAGAATCGGATCGAGCGTCAGCGGGTGGAGGCCGGCGTTAGCGAGGTGCATGCTTGAATGAAGTGCTTTCGGCATGTATCGTCCATTTCAGGGTAGTCGGTGCGGGCATGGACGCCGCGGCTCTCCTTGCGCCAGAGCGCGGCTTCGGTGATGAGACGGGCGGCCGTCAGGAGGTTGCGCAGTTCCCAGAACTCGCGCGGCGCCCCCCGGGACGGGACCGAGTCGAGCGTGTCTTGCCAGGCGCTGATCCGGGTCAAGGCCGCTTGAAGGCCCTCCTCCCGGCGCAAGAGCCCCACGTGCTCCCACATCTCGCCTTGCAAGTCGGCGCGCAGGGAAGCCAGCGACAGCGTTCCCGCCGACGATGGCAAGCGAGGCTCTGAAGGGGAGGCGTCGCGGGTCGCGTCCGCGGGAACGGCATCCCGCGCCGCGATGGCCTCGGCCACCCGGCGACCGAAGACCGCCGCTTCCAGCAGGGAGTTGCTGGCGAGCCGATTGGCGCCATGCAGGCCCGTCGCGGCCGCTTCGCCCGCGGCGTAAAGCCCCGGAATCGAGGTCCGGCCCCAGAGATCGGTCCGCACGCCACCAATGAAGTAGTGGGCCGCCGGAGCCACGGGGATCATCTCCGCGGGCACGTTGAAGCCATGCACCCGGCAAAAGGCGACGATATTGGGGAAGCGCGACTCGACCAACTCGGGCGGCAGGTGTCGCAGATCCAACCAGACGAATTCCCGGCCGTCCTGGGCCATCTCGGCGGCGATGGCGCGCGCGACCACGTCGCGGGGCGCCAGTTCCTTGCGGGCATCGTAGCGCTCCATGAAGGCCTCGCCCTTGGCGTTGCGCAAGATCGCGCCCTCGCCGCGCACGGCCTCCGAGATCAGGTGCGTCCTCACCCCCGGGTACGTCAGCGCCGTCGGATGGAACTGCATGAACTCCAGATCGCTGAGCTCCGCTCCGGCGCGCCAGGCCAGGCCGATGGCGTCGCCCGTGGCCGTCGGCGGGTTGGTGGTATGGCGAAAGACCTGTCCCACGCCTCCGGCCGCCAGCACGGTGGCCTCCGCGGCCACGAAACGCAGCCGGTCCTCTTCGTCCATGACCCAGGCTCCGCGGCATTCGCCGTCGACCACGAGATCCACGACGAAGTGATGCTCGCGAACCGCGATCCGGGGGTGGCGGCTCACCTTCTCGGCGAGCGCCCGCTCGATCTCCAGACCTGTGGCGTCTCCCAGCGCGTGCACCACCCGGCGGCGGGAGTGGGCGGCTTCCAGCGTCACGGCCAGCCCGCCATCGCCTTCCCGGTCGAAGCGCACCCCGGCGTCGATCAAGGCGCGTAGCTGCTCGGGGCCTTCCTCGGTCAGGATGCGAACCGCCTCCGGGTCGCAAAGGCCCGCTCCGGCGATCATCGTGTCTTGGGCGTGAAGCGTGGGGGAGTCATCCGGCGTGATGGCCGCAGCGATGCCGCCTTGGGCATAACGGGTGTTGGAATCCATCAGATTCTGCTTGGTGACCAGGGTGACGTCCAGGTCACGATCGGCGAGCGAAAGGGCTGTCCAGAGCCCGGTCAGGCCGCTCCCGATGACGAGTACGGATCGCAAGCGACCGCCCTCCTTCCGTTATTGCCGCTAGGCCTCTTTTAAAGGCGCATTAAGGGTTGAATTATAACACGCCTTGGGTTACAAGAAGGGAGTGAGCCAAGCGCCCGCGGCTGTTGCGTAAGGCGGCGAAGCTGACCTGAAGCAACGAGTATCGCTCGAACGAGGGCGGAAGGGAGACCATGACCACCGGGACGATGCCTGCGATCGCCTTCGAACCCATCGAATGCGAGTACCTCGACAAGGAAAACCTCGGCTGGGCCAAGGCCTACATCGCCAAGCACCAGCAGCGCCTCGACGAAGGCGCAGACGACCTGGCTCCGGAGCTGCGCCGCTTCCTCGAAACCGAGATCGCGGCCTACCAAGAGCTCATCGAGCGCTTCTCCAAGTAATCTTCTGCTCTTTGTCCCCCCTTGACGGGGGGACCGCAGGGGGGTGTTTCCCGGCGCAGCCATGGGATTCCTTGATTCTAAGGAACCTGGGAGCAGTGACACCCCCCTCGGCTTCGCCGGTCCCCCCATCAAGGGGGGACAAACCAAGGAAGACTAGATCGAACCTGGGAGCAGTGACACCCCCCTGGCTACGCCAGTCCCCCCGTCAAGGGGGGACAACTAGGGGAACTTTAGTGCAAGAAGGCGGCGAAGACCTCATTGGAGAGCATGATCCCGCGCGGGGTCAGGAGCAGGCGATCGCCCCGATCCTCCAGGAGACCATCCGAGACCAGCCTCTGGATCGTCTCGCCGTATCGCGCCTCGATCGGCTCCCCGAAGCGCTCCGAGTAGCGCGACTTCAACAGCCCCTCGCGCGTCATGCGCAGCCCCAGAAAGACCGTCTCCTCGCGAATCTCCTGCTCGTCCATGGGCTCGGCCGGGATCTCCGGAAGCGGCTCGCGGATGTAATCCATGATGCCGCGGCCATGCGCGAAGCGGCGGTTCTGCCAGTACGAATGCGCCCCGGTCCCCAGCCCGATGAACGGGGCGTTGATCCAGTAGCGCGTGTTATGGCGGGATTCGTAGCCCGGTCGGGTCCAGCTCGAGATCTCGTACTGCTCGAAGCCTGCTTCGACCATCCGGCCTTCCAGGGTTTCGGCCATGGCGATCTCGAGATCCTCGTCGACGAGCTTCAGCTTGCCCTTGCGGTGCCAGGCTCCGAAGACGGTCTGCTCTTCCAGGATCAGGCTGTAGATCGAGAAATGCTTGGGCTCCAGAGCGAGCGCCCTGGAGATGCTGTCCTCCCAGGCGGCCATGGTCTGCCCGGGGAGGGCGAACATGAGGTCGAGGCTGAGGTTCGTGATGCCCGCTTCGCGGATGGCGTCGAGCGTGCGTGGGACGTCCTCGGGCGCGTGGTCGCGGCCGATCCGCTTCAACAGCTCGGGATCGAAGGTCTGGACGCCCAGGCTCATGCGGTGGATGCCCCAGTCGTAGGCGGTCTTCCAGAGGTCGGGGCTGCCGGTGCCGGGGTTGACCTCCATGGTCGTCTCGGCGCCGGGGAGGACGCGCAGGTGGCGGTGGATCGCCGTCATGATGGCGTCGAGCTGACGGGGCGTCAGCACCGAGGGGGTGCCGCCTCCGAAGTAGATCGTCTCGGCTTCGAGGCCGGCATAGGCTTCGATTTCGCGCGTGAGCGCCTCGACGTAGGCGTCGATATGCGCGTCTTGTCCTGCGTAACACGCGAAGTCGCAGTAGTAGCACTTCTTGACGCAGAACGGGATATGCAGGTAAACGCCGACGCGCCGATCCGGCGGCGTGAGCGATTCCATCGCGGCGGGCAGGGTCAAAGTCGTCGTCATGCCCTCAGTATAACGCGGGAATGACTCAGCGGGCTTCGCGCCACTCGGGGGCGAGCACGGCCATGGCGAGGAAGTCATGGAAGCGACCCGCGAAGAAGCGATGGTCGCGGAGCGTGCCTTCGACCTGGAAGCCGCAGCGCTCGTAGCAGGCGATCGCCCGCGCGTTGGTCGTGACCACGAAGAGCCGGGCCTTGTGGAGGCCCAGGTCGTCGAAGAGGTAGCTCAAGAGGGTATCGAGGGCATCCTGTCCCAGTCCTTGGCCGCGGGTTTCGGGATCGCCGAGGTAGAGGCCGACGGTGGTCTGGCGATCGCCCGCGTCGTACGCACCGAACCAGATCGTCCCGATCAGCTCTCCGTCGAGGTCCTCGATTCCCAGGGTCTTGCCCTCCTGGGACGAGGTCTTGTCGAGCTCGGTATCGAGCCAGGCGTCGAGTTCGTCGCGGCTGCTGACGCGGCGTCGGGAGCCCATCTGGCTCCAGAGTTCGGGGTCGTTCCACCAGGTGTGGAGTGCCTCGCTGTCCTCGCGTTCGAGGGCCCGGAGGCGGATTTTCTTTCCATCTAGCATCGCGATACTCACAAAGAAGCCGGGGGAACGTTCCCCCGGCTGTCCGATTGCCTTGAGAGGCGCTGATTAGTAGTTTCTGGCCTTAAAGACGAGGATGGAGGCGTTGCCCTTCTTGCCCGAGGCGATCAGGTCGTACATGTCGTCAGCGGTGGAATCCGCATTAACCAGGTAGCCAATCGCACCGTAGTCGCTCATAGCCGCAGGAACCTGGGCCTTGCCTTTGGCAGCCAATTCGGCGTTGAGCGCCAAACCGACTTGGGTCGCAGTCGCCGCGATGTTGGCAGCCTGGACGTGGTTCCAAGGAGTCTTCGGGTAGGCCTTGATGTAATCGCCACCGACCACGGGGTTGGCTCCTCCGGTCAGCGTGGCGGGGTACTGACCCGCCGAGTCGACGGCGTACTGCTCGATGGCCATCTGAACGGTGTGGCCGTTCGACTGAACGCCCGAGTTCTTGGCCTTGTCCTGCGCGCCCATGAAGTTGGGAACCGCCACCGAGGACAGGATTCCGATGATCACGACGACTACCAGCAGCTCGATCAGGGTGAAGCCTTCCTGACCCTTCTTCTTGATTTGCATTCCATCCTCCTAAAGTGCAGATGCAATTGTTCCCACTTGGGGCTACCTATCTCTTCCCTGTAGGACAAGCCCCTAAACGGTCGGGTTTGAAAAAACCCGTGAAACTTTCGTGAGGTTCCCTGATCACAGCAAGGCCAGGCCCTCCTTGGCTAGGATGGGCCTGAAGTCCGGAGGTTTGGGCGCTTACGGACCGTGGGTATACAGGAGTCACGGGGGAGCTTGACCCCGCCCGGAGCGGGCGGAGGGGGCATGAATGGCGGACATCAACATTCGAAACCAGCTGGGCTCGCCCGAAATCCGGCCTGGCGGCGGTGCGCCCCAGGCCCCTCGGATCGTGGGTCCTACGGCTCCGTCCATCGAGCAATCCGCCTCCCAGCGCCCCCAGGGTCCCAGCTACTTCGGCTACCACAACGACTCCTCCATCTCCGCCCGACTCGCCCAGCAAGGCGTTCCCCCCAACGCCATGAACCTGCGCATCGCGCAGCAGATGCTTCGCTACGGCATTCCCCTGGGCGGCGACGCCCTCGCCCAGATTCGCCACCTCTGGCAGACCATGGGAGCCACCTCGCTGGTGGATCTCGAAGCGCTCATGGCGCTCTTCGCCACCGGCAACCCCGCCAGCACCGAGAACATGGCCGCCATGACCCAGCTCTTGTCGGGCGGCCCGATGAGCCATCTCTTCGCGCGCCTCACGATGATGATGCGCAACCACGGCCAGTTGCCGCAGGCCGCCGAGCTCCAGACCCTCATGACCCAGTTCTGGAAGCTGGGCACGGGACCCGCCGCCCTGGGGAGCGAACTTCCCCAGTTTGAGCAAATCTTCGCTCGAATGGGTAAATTGGCTTCAGGCGACCTTTCGCGGCTTCCTCCGGATGTCGCCCAGGGCATGAATCAAATCAGGGACTTCATCGCCGCCCAGCAGCTACTCGTCAAGCAGCCTCAGCAGACCGTCTACGTGCCCTTCTTTCAGTGGCGAGATCAGCAGCCGATGCCCGGCGAGCTGCTCGTTCAGGCGGATCAGGATCCGGCGGCTCAGGCAGCCGGTTACGCGCAGGTGGCGCTCGCGGTGGATACCCGGAATCTCGGGCGCATGCACCTCGACTTCACGGTCATCCGGGGACATCTGAGCGTCCGGTTGGACGTGCCGGACTCGGGCGTCAAGCAGCTTCTCGAGCGGGGGCTGCCGGATCTGCGGCATAAGCTGGTGGCTCGGACACCTTACAACGTGGCGACCATCCTCTGCCAGGAGGTGGGACAGGCCAAGGCGGTGAGCGTCCTCTTGCCCAAGCGTCGCGACCTGCGCAAGCTGGGTCGAGCGATCGGAGTGCTGTAATGAGCGACGGTCAGAAGCAGCCCATTCGCTTGCCCGCCAGACGCCAGACGCAGGCGCTCACGCCGGCCGCGGCTCAGGCGGTGGCGGAGGTGATGAAGGGTTTGACGGTTCAGGCGGCGATCCCGCGCGAGATGCTGCCGGCGATCGAGGAAATGCTCGGGTACATCTACACGATGGACGAGCGCGCGCAGAACGGAAAGGGGAGGAGGTAGCATGCTTCGGGGAGTCTATACCGCGGCCACCGGGATGATGTACCAGCTCGAGGCCGTCAACACCATCTCCCATAACCTCGCCAACGTCGAGACCAACGGTTACAAGCGCAAGGAGCTCTTGGGCGCCAGCTTCGGCGACGTGCTGGTCGAGATGACCGGCGCGGCGCCCGGTATGCAGGGCGTCGTCGGCCAGGGCATCCGCTCGGAGGGCGTCTTCCGGTACGATACGCCGGGCAACCTGGTCTCGACCGGCAGCCCCTTGAGCTTCGCGCTGGCGAATCCCGGCTACTTTGTGGCCCAGCGCCCCGATGGCACGCAGATCATGACGCGTGACGGCGACTTCTCGATCGACGAGCAGCGCCGCTTGATCACCAAGTCCGGGGAGCTGGTGCTCTCGGTGCGTCCGCCTGGCAACCAGCTCGCGCCGGTGGTGCTTCCCGGAGACCTCGCGGCCTTCAAGATTGCGGGCGACGGTCAGATCACCCAGGGCGAGGATTACCTGGGGCGGCTGCTGGTGGTGAACCCGCCCGAGGCCGACATGGCCCGCTTCCCGGTTGCTCCCGCCCAACTTCAGCTCGTGGACGGCGGGGTAAAGCAGGGGTTCCTCGAGCACTCCAACGTCAACGTCGTCACGGAAATGGTTTCGCTCCTGCATGCGAACCGGTCGTTCGGCTTCTCGCAGAAGGTCATCATGGCGCATGACCAGATGCTTCAGAAGGCCGCCAACGATCTCGGCCGCATCCAGTAGGTCCTTCACTGAGGAGGTAACGCCCGATGATTCATGCGATTTGGACCGCCGCGACCGGCATGCAGGCCCAGCAGATGCGGATCGACACGATTGCCAACAACCTGTCGAACGTCAACACCACCGCCTACAAGCGGTCGAACGTCGATTTCCAGGACTTGCTCTACCAGACCATCAACCAGCCCGGCGCGGACACGGCCGGCGTGCAGGTCGGTCTGGGCGTGCGCCCGGTGGCGATTACCAAGCTCTACGAGCAGGGTAACCTCCAGATCACCGAGAACGCCCTCGATCTCGCCATCGACGGCGAGGGCTTCTTCCAGGTTCGGCGCGCCGACGGGACCGTGGCCTACACCCGCGACGGCTCGTTCAAGCTGGACGCCGAGGGCAACCTGATCACCTCGACGGGCATGCAGCTCGAGCCGCAGATCCAGTTCCCGGCGGGCACCACGAACATCTACATCGGCACGAACGGCCAGGTGGCCGCGCAGCTGCCGGGTCAGCCCGAACAGGCGATCATCGGGCAGATCCAGCTGGCGCGCTTCGCCAACCCGGCGGGCCTCCAGGCCATCGGTAACAACCTCGTGGTCCAGACGGCCGCGTCGGGCGAGCCGATCATCGGCCAGGCGGACCTCGAGGGCATGGGCCGGGTTCGCCAGGGAGCGCTCGAAACTTCGAACGTGGAGCTGGTGCGGGAGATGGTCATGATGATCGCCACGCAGAAGGCCTACGACACCTCGTCCAAGGCCATCAACGTGTCGGACAAGATGATGGAGACCGCGAACAACTTGCAGCGGTAAGTTTAGGGTAGGAGGCCATGCAAAAGGCGACTGCGCTCGTTTTGTTTCTCGCCGCGTGGGCGATCGCGCTCACGCCGGCCCACGCCGCTCCCATTCGGGAGCGCGACGTGATCGAGTTCATCACGGAGCAAGTCGCCTTGCGCTATCAGGCCAAGCGCTCGGATATCACGGTGACGTGGGAGGGCCCGCGCTTGGCCTCGCTCGCGGGAGGAACCCTCGACGATTCGGAAGTGACGCTCTTTCTCGATGCGAACGCCCGCCTCGGGGGAAAGTCGGCGGTTCCGCTTCAGCTTCTCAAGGATGGGAGGCGCTACAAGACCATCTTCCCGCGCGTGGAAGTGGTGGTCTTGCGGGAGGTCATGGTAGCCCTCAACGCGGTGCCTCGGGGGCAAGCCCTCTCGGAGGGCGACGTGCAGCTAGAGAAGCGAGCCTTGCACACGATTCCCGGAACGCCCATCCTAGGAGGGCCCGAGGTCCTGAAGGGAGCCGTCGCCAAGCGTCACGTGTCCAAGGGCACGGTCTTGGTGGAAGGGGCTTTCGACTTGCCGCCCGTGGTTCGGAGCGGTAGCATGGTGGCCGTGAAGGTCGTCAGCGGCGGGCTCACCATCATCGCCAGTGGCCAGGCCGTTTCGGACGGGGCCATGGGCCAGTTGATCCGGGTCGTGAACCTGGATACGCGCAAGGACTTCGTGGCGCGGGTGGTCGGCGAGAATCAGGTCGAGATCCAGCTGGAGGAGGAGAAATGAGAGTGACGATCATGGGGAAGTGGGCGTTCGCGGGCTTGCTCGCCACCATGATGACGGCGAGCCCCCTGCCGGAGTCTATGCCCATCGTGGGCGGCGCCGTGGCGCATGCGGACTCGCTCTACCGGGCCGATGATCCGGGTTTGCTGAGCGATCGCCTGGGCGATCGCCGCTCGCAGTTCGGACCCGGGGCCCTGGTCACCGTGCTCGTCACGGAGAACCTGCAGGCCTCCACGACGGCCACCACCCGGGCTCAAAAGGAATCCAAGAACGGCGCCAACTGGAACCTGGGCTCGATCATCCCCCAGGGAGCGGCGGGCGAAGTCAGCGTCGGCGGAAAGACCGAGTTCGCGGGCGACGGCCTGACGCGCCGGGGCGGAACCATCACCCTCGAAATTGCGGCCGTGATCCAGGAGGTGCTTGCCGATGGATCCTTGCGGATCGAGGGTAAGAAGGATCTGAGAGTGAACGACGAGGTCAGCACCGTCACGATCGCGGGCATCATCCGCCCGTTCGACATCGACCGCGGCAACCGTGTGGCCTCCACCCGGATCGCCGACCTCAAGCTCGATTACAAGGGCGCCGGCCCGGTCCACGCCAAGACCTCGCCGGGTCTGCTGTCCCGCCTCTTCAACTGGCTATTCTAGGAGTCTGACATGCGCCGCTGGCTGACCCAATTTCAGGCCTTCTTACTGGCCCTCCTGATGCCGCTGGCTCTCTGGAGCCCTGCGGACGCGCAGGTCTTCAAATCCGATCAGCCGGTGCGCCTCAAGGACATCGCCTTCGTCCAGGGAGCGGTCGACAACCAGTTGACCGGCCTGGGCCTCGTCGTGGGCCTCAACGGCACGGGCGACACCCAGCAGACCGGCTTCACCGAGCGGGTGCTGCGCAACCTGGTCATCAACACGGGCGTCTACGTGGCCGAAGAGCGCATCCGCGCCAAGAACGTCGCGGTCGTGACCGTGACCGCCAAGCTTCCTCCCTTCCTCAAGCCCGGCCAGAAGATCGACGTCACCGTGGCCTCCATTGGCGACGCCAAGAGCCTCACCAACGGCGTCTTGGTCCAGACTCCCCTGATGGGTCCCGACGGCAAGACCTACGCGGTGGCCGAGGGCTCGCTGTCCACGGGAGGCTTCGAGGTCTCGGCCAACGGCTCGTCGGTGAGCAAGAACCAGTCCCTCGTCGCCCGCATCCCCAACGGGGGCATCGTCCAGCGCGACGTCCCCGTCACGATGATCGACGCCAACGGCTTCCTTCACCTCAACCTCAACGAGCCCGACTTCGTGACCGCCTCGCGGGTCGCCGCGGCCATCCAGAAGTCCTACCTGGGCACGGCCCAGGCCATCGATGCCGCCACCATCCGGGTCTACGTCACCAGCCAGTACCGCGACAACCTCGTGAACCTGGTCGCTCGACTGGAGCAAGTGACCGTGCTCCCCGATCTGGTGGCCAAGGTTGTGATCGAGGAGCGAACGGGTACAGTAATCTTGGGCGCGAACGTCCGGATCGGGCCGGTCGCGATCACGCACGGCGGTTTGCTGCTCAAGGTGGATACCGAGACGACCGTTTCGCAGCCGAACGCGCTTGCGCCCGGCGCGACGACGGTCGTGACCAACTCGGCGGTTTCGGCCGAGGAGCAAAAGGCCAAGTCCGTGGTTCTGGATGCCGGGACGACCCTGGGACAGTTGGTTCGGGCGCTCAACGCGCTGGGGACCACCCCGCGGGAGTTGATCTCGATCGTGCAGAACATCAAGGCGGCCGGGGCGCTCAACGCCCAGCTCGAGATCATCTAGCGGCGTTTGCGTGAGGAGTGAGGCGTGGACCGTATCAACCCTTATATGAGCGGCTTTCCTTTGAATCCGCTTTCCGCCTCGATGCCCTCTGAGCCCAAGGCCCGGCAGGAGCTGGGCCTCGAGGAAACTCGGCAAGCCGCCGAGGAGTTTGCCGGTTACCTCTTCGCGCAGGTCTTCAGCCAGATGCGGCCGGAGTCCAACGAGGAGGGGGGATTGTTCTCGGGAGAGAACTCCGAAATGTTCATGAGCTTCTTCGACCAGGCGGTCGGCAAGAGCTTCGCAAATTCGGGCTCTGGCAATCAACTGGTGGACCAGTTGGTGCAGCAGCTCGTTCAATCTCAGTCTAAGGCCCAGCAGGAGTAGGAGCGCAAGGTGAAGAAGCCTGTCACGTCAGCTAACCGGATGGATGATGCCGCCATCAAGCAGTATTTGCCGATGGTTCGGGCGATCGCCCGCCGCCTCTCCACCAAGCTGCCGCGCCACTACGACGTCGAGGACCTGGTTTCCGATGGCATCATGGGGCTGATGGCCGCTGCCGACCGCTTCGATCCCGAGCGCGGCGTCAAGTTCGAGACCTTCGCCACCTACTACATCAAGGGCGCGATCCTCGACAATCTGCCCAAGCTGCCCACCATTCCCAAGAACCAGCGCCAGCAGGTCGAGGATGCGAACTCCGAAGAAGCGATGCAGAGCTCGCTCACCCAGCTCGCCTACTCGTACATCCTCAGCCTGGACGCCCCGTCCGGCTCGGACGGCGACGAGTCCTTCTCGCTGCTCAACCAGCTCGGCTCGAGCGATACCATTCAAAACGAGATGGAGCTCGAGGATCTGCAGCAGACCCTGCGCCTCACCATCGAGCAGTTGCCGGTCCAGGAGCGCACGACGCTGCGCTACTACTACTTCCACAACATGTCCTTCAACGAGATCGGCCAGAAGCTGGGTCTCTCGGAGTCCTGGGTCAGCCGTATCCACCGCAGGGCCCTGGAGCAGCTCAAGCAGAAGCTGGGCAAGAAGAAGAGCATCGACGACTTTATCAGTTGGTAGCCCCTTCTCTTGTCCCCCGGCGCCTGCGGCTTGTGCTTGGGAATGGGGGGACCACAGGGGGGTGTTAGCCGGCGAAGCCAAGGCGTTCATCATCGAGGTCTAGGAAGGGGGTGTCACCATGTTCGGAATAGAAATCAAGGGGTTGGAGCGCGCCCTCGATGGCCTGAGCACGCGATTCACCGCCCAAGCCAACAACGTCGCCAACGTCAACACGCCGAATTACCAGCGCCAGGTGGTCAACTTCGAGGACTCCCTCAAGGGCATCCTTGAAACCGCGCATACCGAGCCTTCCAACGACCCCTTCCAGAATCCTACGGATGGCTTCTTCGGTCAGTCCTCAGCCAATGCCGAGGCCATGCTCGAGATGTGGTCGCCGACCGTGAGCACGGTATCAAACAAGGCCTTCCGCCGCGACGGCAACGGCACCTCCATCGAGTCCGAGATGGCCGACGTGGTCAAGACCGTCCAGCGCTTCAACACGGTGACCACCGTCCTCGCTGCCGAGTACCGGACGCTCAAGTTCGTCATCGACCAGAAGTAAGGTGTCACGCGCTTCGAGGAGCCCCCGTCCGCAGTGGAACGGCGGGCTCCTTTTCTGTCGCGTCGCTCCGCCCGGCGTGACCGAGACCACGGTTTGGGGCGATCGCGCTCGGTATTATGTAACGAGCCCCCCTGTAGGGTGCGCCGGCAGGCTTAAGCGGGACTTAACGCCCAAACCGTGCTGCCAGGCCCTTTCTCGGGTATAGGGGGACTAGTAGGCTTCTATGTGATGAGGAGGGGTCATGGGCATCTACAACGTCTTCGACGTTTCCGCCTCCGCTTTGACGGCCAACCGCTTCTGGTTGGAGTCGATCTCGAACAACATGGCGAACTCCGCCGCCACCCGGACGCCGGAAGGCGGCCCTTACCAGCGTCAGATGCCGGTCTTCCAGACCTTGCTCGACGAGGCGACCGGTCAGCTCAAGGGCGTGCAGGTCGTCGGCACCCACAAGGACGATACTCCCGGGCCCCTGGTCTACAAGCCCGGCCATCCCGACGCGGATCCCAACGGCTTCGTCCGGATGCCCAACGTCAACGTCGTCACCGAGATGGTCGACATGATCTCCGTTCAGCGGGCGTACGACTCCAACGTCACCATCGCCAACGCGGCCAAGAACATGCACCAGAAGTCCCTCGAGATCGGCCGATAGCCCAGGAGGCGAAGATGCTCGTCAATTACCACCAGCTCAACGCCCTGCCGGGCCGCAACGATCCCTTGGCCGCCTTCAACGAGTTCGAGGACAAGTTCGCGCAGTTCGGCATGCAGGCCAACCCGGAGTTCCCCACCGCGCTTGACCCCTCTGCGATGAGCGTCATGAACCCCGGTGAGACCCGGGGCTTCGGCGACGTGCTCAAGGACGCCATCCAGGGCGTCAGTGACTCGCACCACCACTCGCTCGAGCTTGCGACCAACTTCAGCTTGGGCCAGCCCATCGACCCTCACCAGGTCATGCTCTCGGTGGCTCAGGCCGAGACCAAGGTGCACCTGACCTCGGCGGTGACGACGCGCGTCGCGCAGGGCTACCAGACCCTGATGAACATGCAGATTTAACATGGGAGCGCTTCAGAATCTCCTTCAAAACAAGAAGTTACTGGCCATCGTCGGAGGCGGCGTTGGCCTCGTTGTCGTGCTGATCATCGTCTTGATGGTCGCGATGGGCGGCAATAAGAAGGAGAAAGAAGCGGAAGCCTGGACCGTGCTCTTCCGCAAGATGGATGGCATCTCTGCGGGCGAGGCTGCGGGCAGGCTGCAAGAAGCCAGGATCGAAAGCAAGCTCCTGGAGGACGGGACGGCGATCGCCGTCAAGAAGGAGAACGCGGACAAGGCCCGTATCGCCCTCTCGCTGGCCGGCCTTCCCAAGAACGCCGAGCCCGGCTTCGAGATCTTCAACAAGAAGGACTTCATCTCGACTGACTTCGACAAGAAGATTTCCTTCCAGCGGGCCCTCAAGGGTGAGCTGAAGCGCCTCATCAAGCAGATCGACGGGGTGGAGGACGCCGCCGTCATGGTCAACCTCCCCGAGGACACCCTCTTCCAGACCGAGCGCAAGCCCACCACCGCCGCCGTCATGGTCGTCATGCAGCGCGGGCGCAGCCTCAATCCCATGCAGGTCGAGGGCATCCAGCACCTCGTCGCCTCCTCGGTCCCCGGGCTTCAGACCGACAACGTCACCGTCACCGACAAGGACGGCCACCTCTTGTCGAGCGGCATGGAGGCCAACGCGGGCAACAAGGACGAGCGCAGCCTGATGCGCGCGCTCAACGAGCAGATGAAGGTCACCCGCCAGATGGAGGCCGACCTCGAGAACCGCTTGACCTCGCTTTTGGACAAGCTGGTCGGCTCGGGCAAGTCGGTCGTCCGCGTCAAGCTCGAACTCGACTTCAACAAGCGCCAGGTCATGAACCAGCTGCTGGCGCCCGTCCTCAACAACGGCGAGCCCGTGGCGGTCAACCGCACGCTCGTCGAGGAGCGCAACGGCAGCCCCACCAGCGGCGGAGTGCCCGGCGTGGCCTCGAACGTGCCCTCTTACCCGGCCCTTCCCAGCGAGGTCGGCCAAGACAAGGAATCCTACCGCAAGAACCTCCGCGAGCAGCAGGCCCTCAGCATGGAGCGCCAGCTCGTGAACACGGCTTCCGGCAACATCAAGCGCATGTCCATCGCCGTCCTGCTTCCTGAAACCGTGAAGCCCGAAGGCCTGGAGCGCTTGCGCATGGTCATCGCGACGGCGGCCGGCGCCGATCAGGCGCGCCGCGACCAGGTGACCGTCGAGCGCGTGAAGTTCGACACCTCCCTCGAGGACGCCCTCAAGAAGGAGCTCGAGGACAAGGATGCCGCCGCCAAGAAACCCAAGGGCAAGTCGGTTTCCTGGGGCCTCGTCTGGGCCGCTGGCGGCGGGTTGCTGCTGCTCTTCCTCCTCATTGCCTTCATCCGCCGGGCCACCCGCAAGCAGGAGGATCCCCTGGCCGCCCTCACGGCGCTCAGCGGCGAATCCGAGGCCCTGCCTTCCTTCGACCAGTCGGCGCTTGCCGGCATTCCCCCGGGCTTCGGTCAGATGAACTTCGACCAGGACGCGCTCGGTGGCCAGATGAATTACGACCAGGGCCTGCCCGGCGGCGATCCCTACGCCAACATGCAGTACGAGGAGCCCGCCATGATGGCCCCTCAAGCCCAGCCGATGGGCGGAGCCTTCGATTTCCTCTACGAGATCGCTCCCGAGCAGGTCTCCGAGCTGCTGGGCATGGAGAAGCCCCAGAGCGTGGCTGGCGTCTTGGCCCAGCTCGATCCGGGCTACGCCGAACAGGTCCTCAATTACCTCTCGCCGGATATCCAGCAAGAGGTCTTCAATCGCCTGAATTCCGGGGCCTCGCTCCCGGCGATGACCCAGAAGATGCTGAGCCAGTCCTTGCGGCGGAAGCTCGGCGTGCCGGTCTAGGAGGTCGGGCTAGATGGTGGCCCTTCCCGGAGGCAAACAAGGCGGCTTGATGGGCGACATCGCCCTCGCCGGCATCGTCGTCATCATCCTGGGCATCCTGCTCCTGCCGTTGCCGACGCTCGTTCTCGACTTCCTGATCGTCTGCAACATCGTCATTTCGCTGATCATCCTCTTCGTCTCCCTGTACCTGATCAAACCGCTGGAGTTCGCGAGCTTCCCCTCGATGCTGCTGATCACGGCCTTGTTCCGCATCAGCTTGTCGGTGGCGACCACGCGCTCGATCCTCCTGAACGGCGAAGCAGGTCACATCATCGACTCCATGGCCAACATCGTCATGGGCGGCAACTTCCTCGTCGGTATCATCATCTTCCTGATCCTGATCCTGGTGAACTTGATCGTCATCACCGAGGGCGCCAAGCGCGTCGCCGAGGTGGCGGCGCGCTTCACCCTGGACGCCATGCCCGGTAAGCAGATGTCCATCGACGCGGACCTCGCCTCCGGCCTGATCGACGGCAACGAGGCCAAGGCCCGCCGCGAGAACCTCGTCCGCGAGTCGAGCTTCTTCGGCGCCATGGACGGCGCCAACAAGTTCGTGAAGGGCGACGTCATCATGGGCATCGTCCTGGTTGTCGTGAACATCATCGGCGGCATCCTGATGGGCATCCTCTTCAAACAGATGGACGTCATGCAGGCCATGCAGAAGTACACCCTGCTGACCGTCGGCGACGGCCTGGTGGGGTTGATCCCGTCGATTCTGATCTCGATGGCCGCCGGTTTCGTCACCACCCGCGCGGCCTCGGACAACAACCTCTCCATCGACCTCAAGAACCAGGTCTTCGGCTCGCCAAAGACCATGGCCGTCGCCGCCGTGGTCGTCACCTTGATGGGCTTCGTCCCGGGCTTCCCCGCCTACTTCTTCATCCCGCTGGGCCTGATGCTCGGCGTGGTCGCCTTCATGAGCTTCCGCAAGTCCATGGCCCCACCGCCCGCCGACGACTACATGATGCCCGGCGACGACATGATGGAGGATTACTCGCCCGAGGCGGACGAGGACCTCAAGAACCCCGAGAACGTCATGAAGATGCTCGGTGTTCCCCCGCTCACCCTGGAGCTGGGGCTCGATCTCGTTCCGCTCGTCGACCCGGGACTGGGCGGCGAGCTGATGGACCGCGTCGTCCCCATGCGCGTGAACATCGCGCTCGACATGGGCTTCGTCATGCCGGGCATCCAGTTCAAGGACAACCTCAACCTCCGCCCCAACGCCTACCAGATCCTGGTGAAGGGCAACGTGGTGGCGGGCGGCGAACTGCTGGTCGGCTACATGCTGGCCATTCAGCAGGCCATGACCGATACCAGCCAGGAGCTGGTGGGCTTCCCCACCACCGATCCCGCCTTCGGCAAGCCCGCGGTCTGGGTGGCCGGCGCCGAAGCCCAGCGTGCCGCGCAGCTCGGTTACTTGATCCAGGACCCGACCAACGTGCTCACCGCGCACCTCGAAGAGGTGGTGCGGTCCTTCGCGCATGAGATCCTCAGCCGCGAGGAGGTCCAGATGATGCTGAACCGCCTCAAGGAGAAGGCCCCGGTCACGGTCAAGGACCTGGTGCCCGAGATCCTCTCGCTCTCGGAGGTTCAGCGCGTGCTTCAGGCGCTCATCCGCGAGCGCGTCAGCATCCGCGACCTCGCCACCATCCTCGAGAAGCTGGCCGATTACGGCAAGATGACCAAGGACGTCTTCGTGCTGACCGAGCTGGTCCGCCAGTCGCTGGGGCGCCAGATCTGCGCGGGGCTTGCCGACGAGGAAGGTCAGATCACGGTCATCACCCTGGACGCGGGTGTCGAGAACACGGTCCAGCAGTCCATCCAGCAGGGCCCGACCGGCCCCTCGCTGGCCATCAACCCGCAGATCGGCCAGCTCATCCTGGCGCGCCTCGCGTCCGTGCACCAGGAAGCCATCTCCAAGGGCTTCAATCCTTGTCTGCTCACCAGCCCGGTCACCCGCCCGCACGTCAAGGGCCTCATCGACCGCAACTTCCCGCAGATGGCGGTCATCTCCTTCGCGGAGATCTCGAGCAAGTACAAGGTCCAGTCGGTCGGCTCAGTCTCCATCGCCGTCGGAGCCGCTTCTTAACTTGCGCCATTCCTGTGATTTAATCGTTCGTTTCCTCAAGGTTAACCTTGCGCTTACCGGATCTCGGCCCGCGCCCGCGATAACTCCTTAGCTGTCTGCATTGAGGAGGTTTCGTGTGATGAGCTTGCGCCGCTGGATTCCGATGTTCTTGGCGACCACCTTCCTGGCGGGATGCGGAATGGGAGGCGGTCCGACGGGCCTCTCGACCAAGTCCATGACGCCCAAGCGCGAGAACTTCTTCGCCAAGATGGTGAACCCTGCCTACGAGCGGGAAATCAACCAGCAGATCATCGCCGTGACCCAGCCGGGGCAAGCCCTCTCGGTGCCCGGCGCCACGGAAGTCGAGCGCCTTCCCTACGGTTCCATGCAACTCGTGCTCATGCAGGTGGATTCCGGCCGTAACCGAGATCAGGTCATGGGCATGGTCGCGCAGGTTCCCGGCGTCCAGACCGCACAGCCCAACGTCTTGCTTCAGCCTCAGGACACCCTCGACCGCAGCCGCCTTCCCAAGGACGAGATGATGGGCATGCAGTGGGCCCTGCCGAAGATGCAGGCCACCGAGGGCTGGAGCGCCGCGACCCGCGGCCGCAAGAACGTCGTCGTCGCCGTCCTCGACACCGGCGTCGACTACACGCATCCCGAGTTCGAGGGCCGGATCATCAAGGGCCCGAACTTCGCCTGGGTGCCGCCGGCTCCCGTGCCTCCCGGTCTGCCTCCCCATCCGCCGGCGGGGCCGTTCCGCGAGTCCAAGGGGCCTGACGATCCGATCGACGACGTCGGGCACGGCACTCACGTGGCGGGCATCATCGCCGCCGCCGCGGACGGCAAGGGCATGGTCGGCGTGGCCCCCAACGTCACGATCATGGCCATCAAGGTCCTCGGCAAGCAGGGCGGATCCTTCTGGTCGATCGCCCAGGGCGTTCAGTACGCCTACCGGAACGGCGCCGACGTCATCAACATGAGCCTCGGTGGCATCGCCCCGGCCGAGACGCTCGGCAACTTCGACCTGCTCTCGCTGGTTTGCGAGGAAGCGCGCCGCCAGGGTTCGCTCGTGATCGCCGCGGCCGGCAACGACGGGCTCGACATGGAGCTCTTGCAGCGCACCGGCAAGCGCGTGGCGCCGGCGATGTTCCCCTCGGTGCTTTCGGTCGGCGCGACCCGCGAGGACGACTCGCTCGCCCCCTTCTCGAACCGGGGCCGTCCGCTGGGCCTCACCGCGCCGGGCTACCGCATCCTCTCGACGACCCCCACCTATGCCACCCCGATGTCCCAGCAGGGCATGTCGCCTTACTACGACACCATGAGCGGTACCTCGATGGCCGCTCCGTATGCGGCAGGCCTGGCGGCGCTCATCTTCTCGCAGCATCCCGACTGGACTCCCGACCAGGTGGAGGCCCGCATGCGCGCCACCGCCGACGACCTGGGCAACCCGGGCCGCGATGATACCTATGGCTCGGGCCGGATCAACGTCCTCAAGGCCCTGACCCAGTAAAGCTCGTACTTGAAGACGCCCTGCCGTTTGCGGCAGGGCGTTTCGTAATCGAATCCTTGTCAGTTTTCGCCAGATTTCGCATGCTTGCCATGCTAGGATGGGACCGCCGACTCATCCAACATTCGTGAGGCAAGTATGCGGGACTCGGTGGTTGATGCTGGGGACGTCTCGCTCCAGGGGCTCGAGGGCCTGATCGTCCGGATGAAGGACGCGGCTTTCGTCTTGGAGGTCGCGACGGGCCGGATCCGGATCTGGAACCCGGCGGCGGCCCGGATCTTCGGGTACTCGGTGGCCGAGGCCTTGGGGCAATCAGTCTACCTGCTACTGGGTGTCGCCCAAGAGGGGATCATGGGGGCGATCGCCTCCGACCACCCCATCGAACTCAGAGCCACCCGCCAGGACGGCAGTTGCATCGCTCTCGAACTGACCCTGAGCCCGCTCGAAACAGACGGCCTGGCCCTGGCCATCCTGCGCGACGCCACGGATCGCCGCTGCGCCGAACTCGCCCGCGAGCGCGTCCTCAGCATGATCTCCCATGAGCTGCGGACTCCCATCAGCACGGTGATGGGCTTCGGCTCCTTGATCAGCGACGGCCTCGCGGGACCGATCAACGACCAGCAACGCCACTACCTCAGCCGCCTGCTGATCGCCGCCGACGATCTCCACGCGCTCGTCAACGATCTCCTCGAGATCGGCCAGCTCCACTCCGAGCGCTTCAGCCTCAACCTTCGCCCCTTCAGGCTCTCGGAAGCCGTCGCGGAGGCCATCGAGGGACTTGCGCCCCAGGCCGAGGCCAAGCGCTTGATCTTCGATAACCAAGTTCCTGACGATTTCCTGGCGATCCGCGCGGACGGCAAGCGAATCGCCCAGGTGCTGCGCAACCTCTTGAGCAACGCGATCAAGTTCTCGCCCGAGGCGGGGACGATCCGGATCAGGGCCCGCCTCGACGGCGAGCACCTGCGCTGTGAGATCACGGATATGGGGCCCGGCATCCCGCGGGAGGAGCAGGGGCGGATCTTTCAGCCCTTCGTACGGCTCGCGGCGGAGTCGGTTCCAGGTACGGGCCTCGGGCTCAATATCGCCAAGTCTCTGGTGGAAGCCCATCATGGCCGGATCGGCTTGCGAAGCGAGATCGGGCAAGGCGCGACCTTCTGGTTCAAACTTCCGGCCGGGTGACGCGGCGGAGATCTTCGCCTCATCGAACGGCAACGGAGGCGCAATCCCCTCCGGGTAGAAAGGGCCCGAGGAGGAACCCGATGAAATCCAAGACCCAGGCCGTGAGCATGGCCGCTCTCTACGTCGCGACGTACCTCTCGGTGCTCTCGACGCTCGTCTATCTCTTCGTCGCCCGTCCGTGACCGCGGGGCAAAAAAACGATAGGCCCCCTCCGGAAAGGGGCCTATCAAAAGGTGCTCGGTGATCCTATCAGGTCCGACCCTATCCGGCTAAGATCCCACCCGGTTGTCGATCACCCACTGACTCGACTCTAGCAAACCAAGATTAGGAGCCGAACACAGACGTGTTCGGCTTTCATCAAATCTCTGGCAAATTTCGATAAAACCAAGAGGCTCCAAAGCTCCTGAGGGAGCGGGCTACCGCTTTTCCAGCGGGGCTTTCCCAGTTGCGGAGAGCGGTTCAGCGTTGTCGCTGGCTGGAAACCGAGGGTTCGTGGGGCTTTGGCTTAGAGTAGCTTGGTGCGGTACTCGAGCGAGACGTCATCGGCCTGGACCGTGGACTTCATGGTGAAGGTTTGGTTGCCCTTGGCCGTGAGCGAGAGGACCCGGTACTGCATCTCGACCTCGCGTCCCTTCAGGGTGAACCGCGCGAGCAGGTAGCCTTGCTGGGCGGTGGTCTCGTGGTTGCGGACGGTGATCGTCGCCTCGCAGCGCTCCCAGGTGAACATGCCGGGAAGATCCTTGGAGACGAGGGCGACCTCGACGCCGCTCGACACGCTCGGGGTCGTCGTGGTTGGCATCTCTTCGACGACGGGAAGCGTGGTGTCCAGGTAGGAGTAATCCGGCGTCTGGCCGACTCCGGTGCCGGTCGCGGGGTTGGTGTAGAACGAGTCGGTGTAAGGCGTGGTGGTGGTGTAGGAGCTTTGCGGATCGACCATCGTGGTCGCTTCGCCTCCGCAGCCCATGAGGGCGAGTCCCAGGACGAGCCAGAGGGGAAGGCGCTTGAACGACGTCGCCTTCGCGG
>Ga0180215_1002021_pt1 | contig 21190 bp, 9 predicted proteins | sample eDN3rd37CBELigBY_FD_128871 | JGI IMG/M metagenome (GOLD analysis project Ga0180215, IMG submission 128871) | Enriched backyard soil microbial communities from Emeryville, California, USA - eDNA 3rd pass 37_C BE-Lig BY (version 2) (version 2) | ecosystem: Environmental > Terrestrial > Soil >... | reverse complement strand
TAGACGGTGGAGCCTGGTGTGCTTCGCCCTGGCAGCGACCCTCTCCACCGCCCTCGTCGGCTGTGACGGCGAAGGTGAAAAGGGAGGGAAGAAAACCGATGCATGCGGCAGGACCTGCCCCGACGGGAGGAGCTGCAACGCGGAGACCGGACGCTGCGAGTGCACCTCCAGCCCCGACTCCTGCGAGCCCTATGGCTTGATCTGCAGCTCCGCCAAGATCTGTGTCGAGAAGCCGCCGCCGGCGGACGAGGCCACCGAGTGGACCCCCTGCGCGGTCGCCGGGGATCGGGATGGCTCCGGACGCTTCGTCTGCCTGCCCACGACCCTCATCGAGGCGAATGTCTGGGTTCGCCTCTGTGAGGACAACGACGCCTGCGTCGATCGGACGACGGTCTGCAAGCTCGACCCGGGCGGATCGAGCGAGCGGGTCTGCTGGTTCAACGAGTGCGGCGAGGACGCGGTGGAGCGGACGTCGTCAGGAAAGGCCGTCGTCGACTCCAACGGCGATCCCGTCTACTTGAACGGGCTGAACTGGGGCCCGTGCGACACCGAGACGGGAGCAGCGAGCAACCCGAGCTCCGGCGAGGGGAGCTGCCTCCCGGCTGCTGCGCTGGGAGCGCCCCGCTTCCTCTGCCACGCCAGCGGGTCGAGGCGGCTCGGAGAGTGGTGCAAGCCCGACGGCGACCGCAACGATTGGGAGGCATGCGAGCAGGGGGGAAGGTGTGTCCCGCCCCCCGTCTACCAGAAGTCCTGCTTCCGGGACCATGAGTGTCACTCCACCCAGTACTGCACCGGCGGAATCGTCTACGGACCCAATGGGGTCGCGATGGATGTGATCGGCTTTTGCGATGCGTTGGAGTGCGCCAAGAACGAGGACTGCGGATCCGAGGGCTACTGCGAGGACCTGCTTTGCAAACCGCTGGGCGCCTGCCTCGAGGTCTGCAACGGAGGAAGCGCCGGCCCGGACGCTGGGGAGTTCGCAGCCTGCAGCCCCGGGCCGCCGGGGGTCGATTTCGTCTGCAGCGGTGAGCTCTCGACCGTTCCCGGCGCGACCGAACACATCAGCGGCTACTGCCAGTCGAGCTGCGATCTTTTCGGAGCGGACAGCTGCTCCTCGCAGCTCGGAGAGGACGCGATCTGCGTCCCGGCGCCCACCCCTTCGAATCCGCTGGGCGGAGCCTGCCTCGCCGTCGGCAGCGAACTCGTGGTCAGCGGAGGCACCGGCTGCTTGGACGCCTCGATCTGCGAGACCGGATACGTCTGCAGGTCGGCGCTCGGCCAGGGGAACATGTGCAGGCGTCTCTGTATCTGCGAGGGGGAGGGTGGTTGGGACGAGTACGGTCGGTGTCTGACCTCCGCGAGCCAGTGTGACCCGGAGGCGGAGGAGGTCTGCTACCAGATGGAGGTCGGAAACCCCTCCCTCGGCGCGTGTGTCGGTCCGAAGAAGGATGGACCTCCGTGAACCGGCTCTCCCCCCCTTCGACGAAGGACTCGTGTCTCGTTTTCCCCGGGGCGCAGGTCTCCACCCATCACCCTCGATCGAACTGCAACGATCTCATCGTGAACCTACCAGCGGAGCACGGAATGAAGCGGAACCTCTCTTTCTTTGTGGCGCTCCTCCTCACCATGGGGATGTTCGCCTCCTGTTCCTGCGACGACGCCGGTACAAAGGGGCAGCTCCCCGTGATGAAGGTCGCCCTCGCCGCGGATCCCACCGGTCAGGCGACCTACCTGCTGGACTTCGGCGACGTCCCGGTTGGCTCGATGAAGACCCATCGCATCGAGGTCTCGAACACTGGAGCGGCAGAGCTGCAGCTCCAGGCGAGCCGCGTCGAGAGTCCGTTCTCGCTGGACGTCGGAGCCGCAGGGATCTCCGTCGCGGTTGGCGCCGTCGAGACCCTCCGCTTCGCGTTCGCGCCACTCTCCTCGTCCGAGGAAGCCACCGAGGCGGTGGTCCAACTGGAGACGAACGAGAAGAACAGCTCGCGCACGGTCCGGCTGCTGGGGCGGGGGGTCCCGCCGGGGCTCTCGTGCGCGCCCGCGCCCATCGAGTTCGGCAACGTGATTCGTGGCAACGAGATGAGCCTCACCGTGGTGTGCAGCAACCCGCTGAACACGACCCTGGAGCTGGCCAGCGCCACCTTCTTCGGGAGCTCGGAGAAGTATTTCTCGATCACGATCCGGGAAAAGATCGAGGACGTCGTCGTCATCGCTCCCGGGGGAGAGGTGACCCTGGACCTGGTGTTCCGCGCCGAGACTCTGGGCCCCAACGACGTGGTCCTGGTGCTGCGCGACGTCAACAAGCAGCTCCTCGCCGACCTGGACGTGAGGGCCGAGGTCGTCTCCGGGGCCCTGCGGGTGGAGCCGTCCGACTGTCTCGATTTTGGCTACGTGGACCTCGGCGCCACCGCGACGCGCTCCCTCCTGGTCCGCAACGTGGGCTCCGAAGCGCTGGACATCCTCGGGTTCAGGTTGCCCGCGGAAGGGGAGGAGGGTTTCTCCGTCAAGAGCTCGGCGCCGATCCCCGTGGCGCCTGCTGGCGACGGGGTGGAGATCGAGGTCGAGTTCCATCCGACGGCGGCGGGACGCCAGAGCACGCAGCTCGACATCCTCACCAGCGATCGCGACTCCCAGTCGGTGGCAGCCTGTCTCACGGGCTTCGGAGGGGGGCCGAAGATCGCCTGTACGCCGTCGCGACTCGATTTCGGGAGCGTGTCCCGGGGGAGCCCGCTGCATCGCGAGTACCTCTGCAGGAACGTCGGCGTCGCCCCGGATGGAGTCAGCGTCGATCCCCTGGTGGTGGAGGAGGTCTTCTCCGACGTGGAGCACTTCACCCCCGTGATCCTCGGGGCTGACGGCGAGCCCGGCCTCCCGGCCCGGGATGGCTACGCGATCGGCGAGGAGTTTCGGGTGCGGGTGACCTTCGCCCCCAAGGAGGACGGCTTCCTCACAGGAAACATCGTCATCCGCACCAACGCCTCGGCAGAGCCGCTCCATTCGACACCCGTCACGGGGGAGGGCAGGTCTCTCCCCTCCTGTGACTTCTCGATCATCCCTCCCTCGATCCGCTTCGGGACCGTGGATCGGGGCTCGGAGCTGGTGCGCACCTTCACGATCCAGAACCACCTCGAGACCGCCTGCCTGATCAGCAATCTCCGGCTCTCGGACGACTCCGATGCCTTCTTCTCCGTGGAGCCGATCGAGAGCCTCGAGCTCCCCGGCAGGGAGTCGGTCCGGGTGGCGGTCCGCTTCGCGCCGACGGAGTACAAGGAACTCGCCACGGGGCGGGTGACCTTCCACATCTCGAACGACGAGGCGCCGGAGCAGAGCGTGGAGCTCCGGGGTGTCTCGGCCTTCCCCTGCGTCTTGATCGAGCCGGATCCCGTGGACTTCGGAAAGACCGGCATCGGCTGCTTCACCCGTGAGCAGCCCGTGACCATCAGCAACGCCTGCGCGGTGCCGATCACGATCACCGCCATCGGCATGGACTACAGCGAGCACTCTTCGGACTTCTACCTGCAGCGGATCCCGGAGCTGAACCTGGTGCTGCCGCCGAACCGGCAGGACGAGTTCACGATCCGGTTCTCCCCGAGCCAGCTGGGGGAGATCGAGGGCCTCGCCTATGTGGACTACGAGGTCTCGACCGGGGAGCAGGGCACCCGCCTCGCCAGGCTGATCGCCTCCGGAGACGAGGACCTCGAGCAGACCGATACCTTCCAGCAGCTCGAGCGGCCCAAGGTCGACGTGCTCTGGGTGATCGACAACTCCGGCTCGATGGGGCGGTTCCAGGATCTGCTCCGTGAGCGGCTCCCGATCTTCACCTCCTTCGCGGACGAGCAGGACATCGACTACCACCTGGCCCTGACGACCACTGGCCTCTTCCCGACGCGGGATCGGTGCCCGGGCGGCGCGCTGGGCGGCGAGAACGGGCGGCTGGTTCCGATCAACGCCAGCCAGTGGCTGCCGCCCCTGCCGCGGATCCTCAAGAGGGACACGCCGCGGCTCCACGAGATCTGGGCGCAGAGCGTGCTCGTGGGAGACTGCCATGGGACGGAACAGCCCTTCGAGGCGGCCCTGCGCGCGCTCTCTCCCCCGTTGATCAACGAGGTGAAGGATTCCCGGCCGAACCAGAGCGGTCATCCCAGCTGGAACGACGGGAACGCGGGGTTCCGGCGCCCCGACGCAGCGCTCTCGATCGTGGTGATGACGGACGAGATCGACCAGAGCTTCCAGTTCGGGAAGACGCCGCTGGGCTACGTCGGCGCGTTTCGAGACGTGCTGGGCCCACGGTACCGGCACCTCCTCAAGTTCAGCGCGATCACGGTGCCCACCACCGCACACCCTATCGGAACCTGTGGGCCCAACGGCGATCGTGGCGACCGGCTCATGGTCGCGGTGGAGGAGACGGAGGGGGTCTGGTTCAACATCTGTACGCCGGTCACGGACGTCGACAAGTGGAACGAGGGCCTCCGGAGGATCTCCGAGGCGAGCTTCTCCTACACCTCTCGCTTCGTGCTGCGAGGCCAGCCTGCCGGTCCGGTGGAGGGCGGGCCCGCGACGGAGCGGGACATCATCGTCCGGGTGAACGGCCAGGAGGTTCCCAGCACGAACCATGTGGGGACCGTCTGGTTCTATGACCCGGTCTCCAACGCCGTCGACTTCACGCCGAAGAACAGCCCGAGTCCCGGCGCCGAGATCACGATCACGTACCAGGTGGCATGTCTCCAATAAACCGCTCGGAATGGACATCGACCGCTCGAACCATGGATCGCTTGGACGCGGTCAGCGAGGAATGAGGGATTATCCGATGAATCGACTTGCCTTTCTGACGTGGCTCGCTGTCGTGGTGCTCGTGGCACCTGCCGCCAACGCGCAGTCGTTCGCGCCGAGCGTCTGGCCGAGCGCCTATCAATCGGTGCCGTTCGTAGGCGGTGAGGAGCCCGTCTCGGTCAGCTACCCAGGCAACAACGACATCGCCTACGGGGTGCAGCGATCGCTGCCGTTTCCCGTGACCTATGACGGCGTCGAGTACACCGCGCTCAACGTCGGGATGAAGGGCTATGTCTCGTTCTTTCCTGACTCGACGGCTCCCGGCAACGCGGGATCGCGAAACCCTTCGCTCTTCGTGCAGGCGGGGGGGCCGGAGCGGATGATCGCCGCCTGGTGGGGCGACCACAACTGCACCCTGGCCAACGACGACCTGCAGGAGCAGACGATCGGCGTCGCACCGAATCGCGTCCACGTGATCCAGTGGCACTGCAGGTATCGGCTCGGGGCCAGCGGCGCAGCGGCGACCACCTTCCAGGCGCAGCTCTGGTTCTTCGAGGGGGCGGACGTCATCCAGGCCCGCTACGGGCAGGTCTCGATCGGGAGCGGCGGCGATTGGGCCAGCGTCGTCTGGGGGGTGAAGCCGGACGGTGACGCGGGCATCATGGGGCCGCTCCGCGACGGCTCCCTGCCCTCCTGTTCTCCGCTGGAGACCCCATGCCAGGGGGCGACCCACTTCCCCTGGGAGACCACCATCCAATACGGCATCTTCGACGGCGCGCTCCCGGTCCCCCGCTCCGTGGCGGCTGCGTTCGACACCGTAGGTCCTCAACTCGGCGTCGCCGTGGACGCCCTGATCCTCAACCCGGGCAGCATGGCGTCGGAGGTCGACTACGAGGTTCATCTCTCGCCCACCGCGCGATACATCCCCGGCGCCGTCGGTGCCAGGCTGATCGGGAGCGGGAAGATCGAGGTCCCTGCCGCCGTCGAGGGCGTCGCGGGGACCGTGGTCCTGGATCCCGCCTACTCGGTGCTCCCGGATCCGGGCCGCTACTACGTCTGCGTGGTCTTGACCTCCGCCCCTGCTCATCCCCTCATGGGCGAGGACAGCCTCTGCTCGCAGGAAGCCGTCTCGTGGGGCCCCGACCTGGTCGCGACCCTCTCCGAGGCCCCCACGGATGGCGAGGCCGGCGACGAGATCTCGCTGACGATCTCGATCCACAACCGAGGGAGCGCCGCTGCTCCAGCCTTCGACAGCAGAGTCGTCATCGATCCGGCTCCGCTCCCCCCTGGGAGCAGCGCCGTCGAGGCGGTCGAGATCTTCGCCGGGCGCTTCGCGGACGGGCTCCCTGCCGGAGGGTCGATCGAGCTTCGCTTCGATGGCGTCGACCAGCCCACCTTGCGGCTGCCCCCCATCCTCCGCGGCGACCGCTACACCTTCATCTTCCAGGTGGACCCCAATCGCGAGACCGCCGACGTGGACTGGAGCAACAACACCGCGTTCGCCGCCCAGGAGATGGCGACGAGGAAGCCCAACGTGGAGATCGACTTCGACTCTGTGGAGATCCACCTCACGGACGACGAGTGCATCTTCGGAGAGCCCATCGAGGCGAGCTTCGAGCTCTGCAACGTGGGCGCGACCGCCGCAGTCAACTTCAACCCCGGCCTGATGATCGGCTCGTTCCAGACCGTCTCCCTCCTGGAGGATCCGGCGGCGGCGACCATCCCGCAGACCTGTCACTCGCCGCTGTCGCCGAACCACGTCGCCTGTGCGCCGGTGGGCGGGAGGCTCCCCCACTGCGTGGAGGAGACCTGCAGGCTCCCCTGTGAGTCGGACGCTGCGTGCGAGAGCCCGCTGGTCTGCAGGCAGGATCGATTCCTTGCGGCGGCGCTTGGGGATCCGGAGGCCAAGAGCTGCATGGTCGAGCTCGATCACCTCGGCTCCAGCGCCGGTGGCGTCTTCTGCCAGACCTACCGGGTGAAGGGCATCGTCCCCGCCTACAACCGGTTCGGGGCTCGCTACAGCTCGAAGGAGCATCGTTTCCACTTCGTCGCCGATACGCGGCAGGTGCTGAGCGAGACGAAGACGGACACCTTCACCTCCCAACCGATCATGTGCAGGGAGGGGATCCCGGATCTGGAGGCGGCGGAGATGTCGGTGGAGGGCGAGCTCATCGCCGGCGACGCCGTCGCGCTCTCCCGGCTGGTTCGAAACCGCGGCTACGCGCCGGAAGCTCTGGCGCCTGACGGGAACCTGAGCTTCACCTACCAGTACTTCCTGGCGCCGGTGGACGCAGAGATCTCTGCGATGCAGATCCCGCTTCCGATGCAGAGCACCGGCGGGCACGGCGTCTCGAACATCGGGCGCAAGGGGGAGAACCGCCTGACGGACCTGGTGATGATCCCTGCCGAGGTCCTCCCGGGTACCTACAAGATCGGACTCGTGGTCGATGTCGACGACGAGATCCGGGAGCTCTCCGAGTCGAACAACCACTACACCCACCCCGAGCTTGTCGAGGTGCGCCAAGGGAGCCTGCGGATCGTCTCCAGGGCGCTGCCTCCCGTCGCGACCGGCTCCCTGATGACCTTCCAGTTCGCGGCGGTCGGGGGCAGCGCCTCCTACCACTGGACGGGGTCCGGCGTCCCGGCAGGGTTCTCCCTCAGCTCCGAAGGGCTGCTGCAGGGGATCTCCTACCAGCCGGGGATCTCCGTCTTCGAGGTCCAGGTCCGGTCCGGTGAGCGCACGGTGTCGGAGACGGTGGCGCTCCAGGTCCTCGACCATCGGGCGGAGCTCGAGGTCTCGACCTTCGTCCTCCCTCCGGCGGGGAGGAACCGAAGCTACGGCGGATGGATCGACGAGGGCGGCAGGACCCGGGAAGGGATCCCGCTGATCGCCAGCGGGGGCGAGCCGCCCTATAGCTGGTCGCTGCATCCTCAGGCAGAGGCCCACCACCGCCTCCCCCAGGGGCTGACCCTCCAGGAGCCGGAGGGGATCATCGCGGGCAGGCCGACGCCGCTGTCGGAGTCCTCCACCTTCCTGGTTCAGGTGATGGACGCACGTGGGAACACGGCCGCCCGTGAGTTGGAGATCCGGGTGATCTCGGACGCGAATCTGGTGATCTTCTCCCGGATCTTCGCGGAAGGGATCTCTTCGAGGGCCTACGAGTCGTGCATCGAGGCATCGGGAGGAGACACCTCGGCGCCCTACGAGTGGGAGTTCGACTCGTCCACCCTCCCCGCGGGATTGGTGGCGGAGGAGAGGGGCCGCTCGGCCTGCCTCGTGGGCACTCCGTCGAGCTGCGGCAACTACATGGTGGGCGCGACGGTCCGAGATGTGGGCGGACAGAGCTTCTCGACCCTGCTCCCCCTCTCGGTCGCCTGCGAGGTGCTGCAGATCCACACCCGCTTCCTCCGACCGCTCCAGCGCGGCGAGGTGGTCGACGTCCAGCTCTCGTCCAACGCAGGCCCAGGGGCGGTCTTCCGCATCGTGCAGGGGCAGCTGCCGCCAGGGCTCAGCCTCTCCAGCGAGGGACGACTCGCGGGCGAGGTCGCCAGGGACGCCCGCTTCGGGCCCCACGACTTCATCGTGTCCGCGGAGGATGACGCAGGGAAGCGGGGTCTGACCGCGCTGAGCATCACCGTCAGCCCCGAGGCCCGCGTGCCCCTCCAGCTGGAGTCGAAGAGCGCCGGGTGCAGCAGCGCGGGGGAGGGTGGCAGCGGCGTCCTCCTCGGGCTCCTGCTGTCGCTTCTGGCCGCGGCGAGGTTCCGCACCGCCGCTCGCGTGAAGGCCGGAGCCGGCGCCCTCTGGGTCGCCCTGCTCGTCGGCGTCACCGGATGCACGGAGACCCTGGAGACGACCACCGTCGCGCTCTGCCAGGACGTCGAATGCCTCGGCGCCCTGAGCTGCGACCCTTCCGACGGGAACTGCAAGTGCGGCGGGCTCGGCGGCGTGTTCTGCGAGAGCGGACAGAGCTGTCAGCTCGAGCCGAGCCCGCAGTGTGTCGACAAGAGCTGCGAGTTCGTGGTCTGCGACCGCGGCCAGTCGTGCGTGGAGGGCACCGGGAGCTGCGGCTGCGGAGAGAGTGTCTGCGGTCAAGACGAGCACTGCGTCGACAAGGTCTGTGTCGCCGCCACCCGCTGCGAGGGCGTGAGCTGCGAGCTGGGGATGAGCTGCGATCCGGAGGATGGTCGGTGCAAGTGCGACGGCACGATCTGCGGTCGCGCCGAGACTTGCAGAGAGGGGCGCTGCGAGGAGGATCTCTGCGCCGGGGTCTCCTGCGGGCAGAACGCGGTCTGCAGCCCCTCGGACGGCAAGTGCCACTGCGGTGCGCCCACGGGACCCATCTGCACCTTCGGAGAAGCCTGCGTCACCGTGGACGGCATCGCGGAGGCGGAAGGAGGAGAGCCCTCCTTCGCCTGCCTCTCCAGCGGCCTCTGCAGGGACGACAGCTGCGGTCCCGGTACAACCTGTGACCCGGTCGACGGGCTCTGCCGCTGCGGCGGCGTGGGCGAGCTCTCGGCGGTCTGTTCTCCGGCGCAGAGCTGCATCGACGGCAAGTGCATCGGAGGCGACCTCTGCGAGCCGGGGGGGATCCCCACGGTCTGCCCCGGCGGCCTCTCCTGCGATCCGCTGGACGGTCAGTGCAAGTGTGGCGGGATGGGCGGGCCGCTCTGTCCGGAGTCCACGGTCTGCACCCTGGCCCTCGACGGATCCGGGGTCCAGTGCAGGGAAGCCTGCGACATCACTGCGGGGAGCGCAGCCTGTGGCAGCGGAAAGGCCTGCTACCTGGACAAGGCGCTCGGACACGGCCTGGCCTTCTGCGAGGAGGCGGGACCCATCTTCGTGAACGAGCCCTGCGAGGCGTTCAACGACTGCGTCCCGGGCCACTTCTGCAGCACCGCGAACGTCTGTCGAAGGCTCTGCCGTCCCTCGGATGGGCCGGCGCTCGGCTGCGGCGACGCGAACGAGTATCGCTGCCTGCCGTTCACCCCGGAGGAGAGCGCCCAGGGAGACCTCGGATACTGTCTGCCTGGATTCGGCTGAGCGGGTGATGGGGCCGTGGTACACGGAAGGTGAACCGCGGCCCCCTTCCAATGAGCCGCGCACGCTGGCTCGTCGTGGTACGTCATGACCTCCTGCCGGTCGGGGCAGTCGAGGCATCGGGAGTCGTTGGATGAGGTCTGTGGTCTCGCTTGGGAAGTACGCAGCGCTTGGAGTCGTCTTCGCGGTTCTCCTCTTCGGGAGCGGCTGCAAGAGTTCGCCGAAGGCCAAGGAGCCAGAGCCGGAGGGTGCGTGCACCTCCGCCGCCCAATGCGAAGCCGATCAGCGCTGTGACGAGGAGCTGGGACGCTGCGTGCCCAAGTGCACCGCGGACAACCAGTGCCCGAAGAACACCGGGACCCGCTGCGACGAAGAGACGGGGGTCTGCGTCAGGGCCGAGACATGCGCCGTCGACGCGAGCTGCGGCAGCAGCCTCAATCACGAGTACTGCGACGGCCTCACCTGTACCTGCATCCCCGACACCAGCGTGCAGGCAGAGGATTCGCCCCACACTGGGGTCTGCTGGCGGCCGGCCAGGACCTGCGAACCCTGCGAGTCCAGCGTGGAGTGCGGGAACGGCCCCAGGTTCGCGACCAACTCGGCGGAGTGCAAGGTCTTCAAGGTCGGCGCCGAGGAGGCAGGGGTCTGCCTCCCCCGCCACGGTCGCCGCTGTCCGCAGGGGATGTTGCCGGCGGATCCGAACCAATATCCCGACCTAGGCGATGTCTGCATCCCGCAGGGGGGAGATTGCGCGAAGGTCGGCCCCTGCGTGGAGAACGCGGATTGCACCGACCCCGACCTCCCGGTCTGCGATCCGGTCCGCCAGATCTGCATCCCCGGATGTTCCTTCGATCCGATCCTGCTGCAGACCGTCGGGTGCGCGCAGGGGCGGGTCTGCCACGCGACCCCGAGGGGCTCGGATCCCTCGCTCCTCGAAAAATGCGAGACCGCCCTCGCCTACGGTCTGGGGTCCTGTGATTTCCCCTGCGAAGGAAACGCGGAGTGCGCGGCGGTGGATCCCTCCTTCGTCTGCATGGACGACGGAGGGGGCAAGCGCTGCCGCCCCCAGGGCTGCATCAACGATCTCGAGTGCCCGAGCAAAGGCTTTGGATACGCCGGCTACTGTGATGTGCCATCCGGCGAGTGTGTCTATGATGTCTGCAGGCTCGGGGTCGATCCACGAAAGGGCTGCGGCTCCACCGCGACCTACCTGGACTGCTCCGCCGCCTTCAAGTGCGTGGGCGACGAGGAGGACGGGGTAGGGGGCTGCGTCGAGATGGACTGCCTCGATCAGGGAGGCGCCGAGCGCGCCTGCAACCGAGGCAACTTCTGCGCCGGCGAGCCGATCCGGGACCTGCTCACGGGGGTCGAGACAGGGGAGCTGGTCGAGGTGCCGTCGGGGTTGGAGCCGGGCGCCTGCTATCCGATGGACCTCGACGTCTGGTGCCGCGTGGGCTGCAACTCCGGCGCGGACTGCGTCGGAAAGGGGCCGACCTCCTATCCGGGGAGCCCGCCGGTCTGCGACGACTTCGAACTGGAGGAGGACATCTGCTTCTGGGGCTGCGAGTACGAGCAGGAATGCCCTGCGGATTGGCATTGCTCGTCCGCCGGCTACGAGATGCCGTGCAGCGGGTCTGGCCTTGGCGCCGGCATCCAGGTCTGCGAGGAAGACGCGGACTGTGCAGACGGGAGCCGCTGCGTGGAGCCCATCCTGAATGGAGCCCCGGCGACCCACGAGCCCGGCCGAGAATTCAAGGTCTGCGAGTGCACGGAGACCGGAAACTGCAGCGCTGGCTTCAGCTGCAACGCCGGGATCGCGACGGCGGCCAAGATGCCGGGGGAGCCCCGCTACGAGGAGGTTCAAGCCCGCTACTGCGCGGACTCGAGCCCGTGCGGGAGCAAGGGCTCCTGCGAGTGGACCGGAGCCACCACCGGCTCCGGGGTCCCGATCTCCTTCTGCCTCGCTTCGCCCCTCTCCATGCCCGGCGTCGAGGCCACCTGTCCTGCCTTGGCCGGCAACGGGCTGCCGGTCCGGCAGGGTCGGATGCCCGGCGATCAATACAGCTGTGTCTTCACGTCCATCTGCCAGCCCGGCTTCACCTTGATCACCAGCCCGGATCCGACGCAGAACTACTACCTCTGCGAGGCGCTGTAGCGGGGAGGCGGAGTCCAAGCGCACCGGGCGCTGCCGATGCGGGCATTTCCTCGTCGGCGGCGGTGTTGAACGGTGGATGCGGCTTGCGCGAACCCGCCGGTCGCGCTACCGATTCGACCATGCGCCCTCTCGACGCCGCCAACCTGAGCTGGGAAGAGCTCCGCGACGAAGCCGCAGGCGGCGCGATCGCGCTCCTGCCCGTGGGCTCCACCGAGGCCCACGGCCCCCACCTGCCCCTGGACACCGACGTGGCCATCGCAAGGGAGGTCGCCGCTCGGGCCCAGGCCACACTCCGGGCCCAGGGGGCGCGGGCCGTGCTCTTCCCGCCGCTGGCCTACGGGGTCACCGAGTTCGCCAAGGGGTTCACCGGCACGGTCTCCATCTCTCCCTCGACCCTCGAGGGCCTGGTGGTGGACGTGGCCCGCTCCCTCCACGAGCAAGGCTTCTCTCCCCTGGTCGTGGTCAACCACCACCTGGAGCCGGATCACTTCGCTGCGCTCCACCGTGCCGCCGAGCGGGCGGCGCCGGCCCGGGTGATCGTGCCGGATCATCGGCGAAAGCCCTGGGCCCTCGAGCTCGGCGAGGAGTTCTGCAGGGGCGGCAGCCACGCGGGCCGTTACGAGACCTCGCTGATGCTGGCGGTGGATCCCGCCCGGGTCCGGCAGCGGCGCGAGGCCCTCGACCCCCTCCACGTCAACCTGGGCAAGGCGATCCGCGACGGCGCCAGGACCTTCCTCGAGATCGGGGGAGACAGGGCCTACTTCGGCGATCCCGCCGCAGCATCCATCGAAGAAGGCGAGGCGCTCCTGCGGCTCCTCGCCGATCAGGTCGTCCACGAAGCGCTGTCCGCAACCGCCAAGGAGTGAGAGGGATGCAACTCGATACGCTCAAGGTCTTCTGCGATGTGGTCGATTCCAAGTCCTTCTCCAAGGCGGCGCGGCTGAACCGGGTCACGCAGAGCGCGATCTCGCAGCAGATCCGGGCCCTGGAGCGGCGCTACGATCGAAAGCTCCTGGACCGCGCCCCCCGCGCCATTCAGCCCACCCCCGCCGGAGAGAAGTTCTACGAGGCGGCCCGGCAGGTGCTCGCCCGCTTCGAGGAGCTCGAGGCGGTGATGCGCGAGGAGAGCGACGAGGCGGAGGGTCCCGTGACCCTGGCGACGATCCACTCGGTGGGCCTCCACGAGATCCAGCAGCACCTCAAGGAGCTGATGCGCCGCTATCCAAGGGTGAGCGTGCGCATGTCGTATCGACGCAGCGATCAGGTGTACGACGAGGTCGCCGCCGGGGACGCGGACGTGGGGCTGGTGGCCTATCCCCGGGAGAAGCGCGAGCTGGAGATGATCCCCTTCAGCGAGGACCGGCTGGTGGTGGTGGTGCCGCCCGACCACCTCTATGCGCGCAAGGGCGAGATCTCCCTGTCTCGCCTGGACGGGATCAACTTCGTGGCCTTCGAGCGGGACATCCCCACCCGCAGGGCCGTGGACAAGATGCTGCGCGACGTGGGGATCTCGGTGGAGATCCGGATGGAGCTCGACAACATCGAGACCGTGAAGCGCGCGGTGGAGATCGGGATGGGCGTGTCGATCCTGCCCCGGGCTGCCACCGCCCCCGAGGTGGCGGCGGGGACCCTGGTGGCGATCCCCATCACGGACGGTGACTTCGTCCGGCCCATCTCGATCCTGGTCCGGCGGGGCCGATCGCTCTCTCGTGCGGCAGAGGCTCTGATCGAGGTCTTCAGCGGCTCGCGGGATCCGGTGCGAGCCGTCTCAGGAGACCCGGGGTGACCGAGACCGGCTTGCGCCGCTTTGCCTGGTTCAACCTGGTCTACAACCTGGGCGTGATCGTCTGGGGCGCCTTCGTGCGCGCCACCGGATCGGGCGCCGGCTGCGGCGAGCATTGGCCCCTGTGCAACGGGGTGGTGGTCCCGCGGGAGGCCAGCGTCGCCACCCTGATCGAGCTCACCCACCGGCTCACCAGCGGGATGGCGCTGATCCTGGTGATCATCCTCGTGATCTGGGCCCGGAGGCTCTACGCGAAGGGAGCACCCGCCAGGCTGGGGGCGCACCTCTCGCTGGGGCTGATGATCGTGGAGGCTCTCCTCGGCGCTGGCCTCGTGCTCTTCGGCCTCGTCGACGACAACGCCACGGTGGCCCGCGCCTTCGCCATGATGCTCCATCTGGTGAACACCCTGCTCCTGGTGGCGGCGATCAGCCTCACCGCCTGGTGGGCGTCGGGTGGGCCTCCGATCCAGCTCCGCGGCCACGGGGTGCTGGGGACGATGATCTTCGTGGGCCTGGCTGCGATGCTCGTGCTGGGGGCGAGCGGCGCAATCGCCGCCCTCGGCGACACCCTCTTCCCCGCGGGGAGCCTGCGGGAGGGGATCGCCCAGGACTTTCACCCCACCGCCCACTTCCTGCTTCGCCTGCGGATCCTCCACCCGCTGATCGCCATCGGGACGGGGATCTACCTCGTCTTCCTCGCGATCACGGCGGCGGTGGCGCGGAGGGGGCGCCGGGTGAAGATCGCCGCCGGCTCCCTGGTGCTCCTCTTCCTGATCCAGCTCGTGATCGGGGTGGTGAACCTGCTCCTCCTGGCGCCGGTCTGGCTCCAGCTCGTCCACCTCCTCGCCGCGGATCTGGTGTGGATCAGCCTGATCTTCCTCTCGGCGTCGGCGCTGGCGGTGGAGGATGCGCCAGCGGAAGAGGTCGCGCTCCAGGCGGCAGAAGCCGCGATCTGAGGAGCTTCCGGGCAGGACGGCAGCTCTCGAGCCAGAAAATTTAAGTTTCCGCGCCGGATCCCCCTGTGGTGCGCTGGACCGGATGCCTCTCCGCCGACGGATCGGTGAAGGAGGGCGCGAAAGGTCCAAGAAGATGTCGTGGTTTGGTAGGGCGGGTCGTGTAGTGCTTTTCGCTGGAGCGCTGGTCGTCGCGGTCTCGGTGGGTTGCGGTGGCTCGGAGGAGAAGGATCCGGTCGGAGGGGATGGTGGCGGCGGCGCCGAGCTCCCCTGCGGCGGCAGGGCCTGCAGCCAGGGCCTGAGCTGCAACGAGGAGCTCGATCGATGCGAGTGCACCTCGGAGCCCGACTCCTGCGCACCCTTCAACCAGGTCTGCGGCCCGGCCAAGACCTGCGTCATCCCCCCGCCTCAGCAGCAGCCCCCTGTGGAGTTCGGGCAGTGCATGGCCCCGAACACCGTCAGTCAAGATCAGGCCTTCATCTGCGCCCCCCTCGACAACGGCGCCAACGTCTGGCTCCGCCTCTGCCGGACCAGCGGGCAATGCGAGCTCTCGTCTACGGTCTGCCTCCCTGGCGCGGTGAATGGGGATGTCGGCTTCTGCTGGCTCAACTTCTGCGGGGACGAGGAGGACGAGAACGGTGAGCCGTGGGGCGCATGCGACACCAACACCGGGAAGTTCACCTCCCTCGAGAGCGCGACCGGAACCTGCCTCCCGCAGGTGAGCCAGCAGGGCACCCTCTTCCTCTGTCAGGCTGGTGGTCCCAAGGGGATCGGTGAACCCTGCAAGGTGGGCGCGCCCCTGCGTGATTCGAGCGCCTGCGGCCAGGATCTGGGCTGCCTCAGCGGGGCGCTGCCTCCCTCCTCGTGCAGCGGCGACGGAGACTGTGATTCGTCCCAGACCTGCCAGGGCTCCTCCTGCGTGCCGAAGGCCTGCAACAGCGACGCGAGCTGCGGGACCGGAAACTACTGCTTGAATCAGAAGTGCGAGCCATTCGGGCGCTGTGTCGAGGTCTGCAACAGCGGCAGCCTGGGCGCGGATGCGGGCCCCTTCGCTGGCTGCACGCAGGATCACCCCAGCCAATCTCCGAATCCGGTCTGCACCGGTGGCGTCCCGGAAGGCGTGGAGGAGCTGGAACACTTCGCCTCCTACTGCGAGGCGGGAGAGGGAGGCGCCGGCGGCGGCGAGGGTGGCGCCGGGGGTGACGACGGCGAGGGCGGCGCCGGGGGCTTTGGCGGCGACGAAGAAGGTGCCGGCGGCGCCGGAGGCTTTGGCGGCGACGAAGAAGGTGCCGGCGGCGCCGGAGGATTCGGCGGTGCTGGCGGAAGCGAGCCAGAACCGCTCTGACGATCGACGGGGCGGGGGCGAGCGCGCGCACGACCCCCGCTTCCCACTCACAGGCCAAGGAGTCGACGCTGGTTCGGGTAGGCCGGCGGGCAGGAGTCAATCCATCATGTTTCGAGTCTCAGCGGCGATCGCGATCGCCCTCTTCTCCGTCCCTGCTTGGGCTTCCGCGGACTTTGGTCACCCCGATCGCTGCCACATCTCCCCCGAGGACATCGCCCTGGATCTCGCCAGCAAGGGCATCGTTCCCTCGCTCCCCGAGGCACCCTCCCGCCGCTTCGCGGAGAACGACCCCGACGTGCGGCGGATCGGGGAGATCATCCTCGCCGACCTGGATGTCTGCCAGAGCGGGCAGGACGAGCAGACCTGCGCCTACACGCTGATGGGACAGCGACAGGGGCGCGGCGTCTACGACTTCTCCTTCTACGGCGGGCCGGTGGTGAAGCGGGTCAGCGGTCTGATGAGCGAGAAGATCGCGATCCCGGTCTTCTTCACCGACTTCCTCACCGTCGAGTCCTACGGGGCGGTCTATCTGGGGATCAAGAACTCGGTCACCGGCACGGGCATGCCGGTGGAGAACCACAGCTGGATCTACGGGAGGTCCAACGACTCGGCCCTCGAGGGCTGGATCTCGATGAACGTCTGGTGGAGCTGCGCCGCCAACGCCCAGTACAACTTCCAAGACGATTGCAGGGATGAGGCGCCGTTCCCCACCACCTACAACTCGATCCTCAACATCCTCAGCCACGAGGTGGGCCACCGCTGGGGAGCGGGCCTGCGCTTCCGGGATCGGGTCAGCGGCGCCCTGAGCAACGAGACCATCGGCCGCTCCGGCAACCACTGGAGCTACTGGATGAACTCCCGCTCGCCGATGGAGGGGAACCATTGGGTGGACGAGGGGGGCGGCAACTTCCGGGTGGAGCACGCGCCCTTCGTGAGGTTCTCGGACTTCGACCTCTACGCCATGGGCCTGATGGCGCCGGAGGAGGTGGCCCCCACCTTCCTGATCCGCCCGGAGGGCTGCCCGGGGCAGGGGCATTGCACCGGCTCCCAGGCTCCGGTTCGAACGGGCGACGTCACCGCCCGCGGCACCCGGGTCGACATCTCCATCGAGGACGTGATCGCCGCGATGGGGAACCGAAGCCCGAGCGTCGAGGACGAGAACAAGATCACGAGGCTGGCCTTCGTGATGGCGCGGCAGAAGCCCGGCCCGGGAGCCGACACCTTCGGCGCGGACGACGCGACCATCCAGAAGATCGAGAACGTCCGGCGCGCCTACAGCGAGCATTTCTACGAGGCGACCGGCACCCGCGCCAGGGTCACCACCACACTCTCCGGCAGGGACGACTTCCCCCGCTGGGAGTTCACGATCTCCCCGGAGGGCTGGGCCGCCTCGGGGGCGAAGGGTCCCCCCGCCAGCCTGGGCGGAATGGTGGTGGTGGAGGCCCAGTCGAAGGGGGAGGTGGCGCTGATCCACGACGAGGTGCAGCTCGAGGCCTCCGAGTACCGCAGCGCCTCGGTCCGCGTGCGGGTCCCCAGCTCCGCCAAGGGGAGCAAGCTCCGCCTCTCCTTCGGCGGCATCGACGGCGAGGTGGGCAAGGCGCTGGAGGCGGCGGTCCGCGCGGACGGGAAGGTCCACGAGTACGTCTTCGACCTGCGCAGGAGCGGCGCGTGGACGGGCACGATCGGCAGGCTGCGGATCGGGCTCGCCGGCGCCCCGGCGGGGACGAAGCTGGCGGTGGATCGCTTCGAGATCTCGCCCCGGGCTGCAACGGACTCCGGGCCGGGAGCTGGCGGCGACGACGGAGGAGGCTGCGCTGCAGGCGTCTCGACACCCTCGAGCCTGGCGATCCTCCTGGTCTTCGGCCTGGTCCTGGCCCGCCGTCGACTGCGGGCCTCGGTGGCGTAGGTTGGGAAGCGGCCGTCCCGCTGCCTCTCTCGTGGTGGCGGGTCTCGGCTGACGCGTGAAGGTTCTATGGAATACTCGCCGACGGACATATGCGAGGGCAGAAGGACTTCCGACTGCCGCTGCGGAGGAAGAGGGACATGCTGAAACTCGGGAAGCCCCTGGCGCTGATGGTCGCGGTTTTCTCGCTCGCCCTGCTGGGAGGGCTGGCGTGCGGAGCCGAGGATGGAGAGGGCGACGGAGGTGGCGGTGGAGGGAGCGGGCCGGATGGACCCCCCACCCCTGATGCGTACCTTCCCCAGGTCTACGGCAACTGCCCCGAGTTCCCCGTCCGCGACCCGCGCCGCACCGGCAGCCCGGTCGGCGCGACCGTGACCTTCCAGACCGAGCGGGGCAATCGTTCGGTGATGATGTGGATGGGAGAGGCGGCCAAGACCCTCGATGGTCCGCTGATGTTCTACTGGCATGGCTACGGGGACACCCCCAACTACAACGGCATGTCGTGGGACTCGTTGTACGAGCTCCTCGACATGGGCGGCATCTACGTCGCGCCTGCGGTCGATCCGGTGGGCGGCGCGAGCTGGCAGGGCGAATGGTCGGACGCGGAGTTCGCCACCATCGATCAAGTGGTCGCCTGCGCGATCGCCACGGTGGGGATCGATACCCGCCGGATCCACGCCTTGGGGTTCAGCGCCGGAGGCGCGCAGGTGTACCGGATGATGCACGAGCGATCGGGCTACCTGGCGTCAACGATCCTGTACACCCCCGCCGGCGCCCGGGCACCGATCGGGCCGCGCCAGGAGACAAAGAACAAGATCCCTTCGATCATCACGTGGGGCGCCGCGGACGCGTTCCAGTTCAGGCAATCGTCCGAGTATTACTTCGACGTACTAACAGAGGGCTACGGGTTCTTCTCGATCCTGTGCAATCACCCGGGTGCCCACCAGACGGACACTCTGGTCCGCGAGAACGCCGCGCTCGACTTCTTTCTCGCGCATCCTTTCGGTACGGATCCGTCGCCATACGCCGACGTGTTCCCGGACTCCGTTCCCCACTACTGCAGCAGGTCGAAGTAGGCGATCTGCTCCGTGCGCCATCAGCGACTGTTGGCTCCCGAACTCGCGCTCCAAGCCGCTTCTGGATGAGGGTGCGACCCTAATTGCAAAAATTTGTCCTATGATGGTGCCCCTGTAACGCGACGGGAAGTCGAAGTGGGCACCAACATCAACATTCCTCCGGACCATGAACTCTTCATCGGACGAGCGAAGGAGAGCCTAGGTCTCAGCTCCGCGCTCCGCTCCGGCGAGCGATTGATCTCGATCATTGGTCCCTCTGGCTCGGGGAAGACCCGGCTGGCCCGGAAGCTCGGCCTCGAACTCGAACTGGATTATTCCGGAAATGGCGGTGTCTGGTTCTGCGACCTCTCCGCGACCGGAGGGGAGAAGGAGCTGATCGCCAACGTGGCGCTGGTGTTGGGGATCACAAGCGCGGCTCGGTCTGGCGATGACGAGTTCGTCCATAGCTTGCGCCGGCTCGGGCGAGTCCTGCTCATCCTCGACAACTTCGAGTCGCTGGAAGCCGGCGCTGGCGACCTCGTCTCGAAGTGGGTCGCGGAGGCGCCAGAACTTCAGGTGCTGATCACCTCCCTCGCCGCCCTTGGGGTCGAAGGAGAGTCGGTCTTCGAGCTTGGGCCCCTGGCTGCAGAGGAAGCAATCGCACTCTACGAGGATCGGGCTCGCCGGGCCTGGTCGGGGGAGAGGGTCTTCTTCTCGGGGGAGCAGCGGGCGTTGGAGCAATTGGTAGAGCGCCTGGATCGTCTCCCCCTCGCGATTGAGCTCGCAGCAGCGCGGGTGCGGGCGCTTCCACCCCGGGTGATGCTGTCTCGGATCGAGGATCGTTTCGAGCTGCTCCGAAGCGGGGAGCCCGGGAAGCACTCCTCCCTCGAACACGCGATCGAGTGCTCGGTGGAGCTGCTCACGCCCGAGGAGCGGCGGGTCTTCGTCGAGGTCTCCGTCTTCGCCGGGGGGTTCACCCTCGCCGCCGCGGAAGAAGTCGTTGCAGCAGGGGAAGGCGGCTCGCGAGACATCGTCACCATCCTCGAGGGCCTCCGGGACAAGGCCCTGATCCAATTGGACCCCTCGGATCCGCCTCGATTCTCGCTCTACGAGAGCCTGCAGGCCTTCGCTGCCCGCGAGCTGAGGCGGATGGGCACGAGCGTCGAGGCGAAGCGACGCCACGCCCAGCACTACGTCCGGATCGCTGAGAAGTGGTTGGAGGAGAGCAAAGGGCCAGGGGGATCCGTCGCGTTGGATTCCTTGATCTCCGAGCGCGAGAACCTGATCGCCGCCCACCGCAGGCACATGGACACCGAGCCCGCGCTCGCGGCGCGGGCTGCGATCGCGGGGAGCGTCGCCTTGGATCTGGTGACGACACCCACCTCGGTCCTCGCCTTGATCGAGGAGGCCATCGACGCAGCCCGGCGGGCGGATGAGCCCGTGCTCTCGATCCGTGCGCTCCGGATCAGGGCGGGGGCGCTGGGGCGTGCTGGGCGGATCGATGAGGCGGTCGAGACACTTCAGAGCGCGCTGCTCCTCGCCCAGGAGCACGGCCACCAGTTGGAGGAGGGCTTCATCTGGGCGGAGCGCGCGAGGATGCGCGAGTTCCTCCAGGATATGGAGGGGGCGTGGGCCGATCTGGAGCGGGCCCTCGCGATCGATCGGGAGGTTGAAGAGCCCGAGCTCAAAGCCTTGATCCGGATGCGGATAGGCCTCCTCCTGGACTCCGTTGGGCGGTACACCGAGAGCAGGCGGTGGGCAGAGGAGGCCCTCGAGCTCTACCGAGCCCTGGGCGATCAGCGCAGTCTGGGGCGGGTCCTGGTGAACCTCGCCCAATGCTGCCTCCACGAGCAGGACTACCAGGGCGCCCGGGAGCACCTGGAGGCGGCGAGGGAAGCATTTCGCTTGGCCCGGGAGCCGAGTGAGGAGGCCACCGCCAGGCTCGGCTTGGGGACGGTGGAGGTGAGCGAAGGCAACTTCGCTGAAGCGGAGGCGCACCTCGCCGCCGCCCTCGCGGAGGAGCGGCGGTTCGGCAACCGCCGCTTCGAGGGGATCGCCCTGGCGAACCTGGGGGTCCTCGCGATGTTGCAGGCGCAGCCCAGGCTCGCAGCTCGGCGGCTCTCGGAGGCGGTGCAGGTGCTGGAGACCGCAGGGGATGGCTCGGCGCTGCGGCGGATCCTCCCCTTTG
>Ga0180215_1002020_pt1 | contig 21191 bp, 5 predicted proteins | sample eDN3rd37CBELigBY_FD_128871 | JGI IMG/M metagenome (GOLD analysis project Ga0180215, IMG submission 128871) | Enriched backyard soil microbial communities from Emeryville, California, USA - eDNA 3rd pass 37_C BE-Lig BY (version 2) (version 2) | ecosystem: Environmental > Terrestrial > Soil >... | reverse complement strand
GCGACCTACCGGATCGTCGCCACCAATGGGATCGGTGTCGAAGCGATCGATGAGGTCGGGGTCGAGGTGGCGCCGCCGCAGGTGCTCTCCTTCGAGGCAGACACCCTAGAGGTGGTGGCGGGGCAGCCCGTGCTCCTGACCTGGGCGACCCACATGGCCAAGGAGCTCTCCCTGAGCATCTTCGAGGGGGCCTACGTGCCGGAGGAGACCACCGAGCCCTACCTGGACGCCCAGGCCCTCGGGGGCAGCCACCTGCCGCTCTTCGACGATTGCGGCACGAGCATCACCACCCAGGGCTGCAGGGTCTTCCAATTCCCCGATGGCTTTCGCTTCCCCTTCGACGGGCAGGAGCGGACGGCGGTCCGGGTCTACAGCAACGGGATCCTCAGCTTCGATCTGGCCACCGCCTCCACCGCGACCAACATCAGCCAGCGCTTCCCCACCCAGGAGCCCAGCTATCGCTTCGCCCACCTCGCTCCCTTCTGGGAGGCCTTGGCCTGGGACGCCGCCCTCTACGCCACCGGCAACATCTACACGCTCCACCAGGAGGATCCGGCAGGCGACTCCCTGATCATCCAATGGAAGGGCGTGGGCTTCGACGCAGCCCGCGGCGGCGACGCGGATCTGAACTTCGAGGTGATCCTCTGGGCGGACGGCTCCTTCGAGTACCGCTACGGGAACATGGATCCGGGCGGCGCCTCCATCGAGCGGGCGGAGGGGAACACGGCTTCGATCGGCTACCAGCTCCCGAGCCAGGAGAGCCACGACGTCCGCAACTTCCACCCCGCCCCTCGGATGCGTGGCTCCCTCTACAACCGGGCCCTGCGCTACACCCCGACCCCGGCGCTCCTCGCCAGCGGCAGCTACCTCTGGCACCCCTACGCCTCCGGTGATTTTGCTTCGGTGGAGCTGCAGGCGATCCGAGGGCAGACCGTCGATCGCCGCACCCTGGAAGTCCGCGTGCACCGGCGCCCGGAGATTCTCCTCACCCCCGAGCCCGTGGCCTCGGCCGGGCCTGAAGAGGAGTTCCGGATCGGCTGGGAGACGAGCTTCGCCTCCGAGCTGGAGATCCTCGACGGCGGCGACCTGGCGCGGTGCGCCTTCGACGATCACCTGGTGCAGGAGGGCTTCTGCAGCCTCAGCGAGGCCTCCGTCGCGATCCACCGCTACCGGGTCCGCGCCAAGGGCGCCCTCGACTTCGTGGTGGAAAAGGTCGTCGACGTCGCGGTTCACCTGCCCTTCGGCGTCGAACGCTTCGAGCCCAACCCCTATGTGGTCGAGCCGGGCTCGAGCCTGACCCTCTCGTGGGAGACCTTCAACGCCACCTCCATCCGCCTCCTCGCCAACGGGGTCGAGCTGGACCTGGGGGAGGAGGCGCCGCTCTCGGGCTCCACCCTGGTGGAGAACATCACCGCAGACACCACCTTCGTCCTCCAGGTGGAGAACGAGATCGGCTTCGTGATCGAGGAGCGGCTGCTGGTGGAGCTCTGGCAGATCAACCTCGACGTGGTCCCGGATCGCCTGAGCGTTCGACCCGGGGAGCTGGTGCGGGTCGAGGTCGACGCGAAGGCCCACGACGGAGGTCCGCCCCCCACCGTCTTCGGGACCACCCCGATGATCGAGCAGACCGGGCCTGGCTCGCAGTACAGCGACATCCGAGGGCTCCCGGGGGCAGCGAGCTACACGTTCGCAAACAATCGGACCGCCTTGGTGGAGTTTCCCCAAGGATTCAGCTTCCCCTATTTCTCGGTGGATTATTCATCCCTCTACGTGAACCAACATGGATACATCTCCTTCGTGACCGGGGAGAATCCCTTCCCGATCAACCTCCGCTTCCCGACCGCGAACGACAACTTCGATGGCCGGAGCACGAGGCGGATCCACCTGGCGCCATTCTGGGATGACCTCTGCTGGTCCACCACCTGCCAGGAAGAGGGAATCGTGGGGGAGATCTGGAGCGCCCCCGTGGGCCCCGACACCCTGATCATCCAATGGTCTGGGATGACCGGAAACTTCAGCGCGGTCCGAAGCTCGATGGACATGAACTTCCAGCTCGTCCTCCACCGGAACGGCTCGTTCGAGTACCGCTACGGGGAGATGAAGCCGCTCCCGGATGGCAAGACCTACAACAACTGCCTTCCGGCCCCCGGAAACTGTGAGGACGTGGTCAGCGGGGCCAACGCCACCATCGGCTACCAGCACCCGGACGGCGACGCAGGGATCATGCTCCACTACGGGGGCGAGCGGCCCGCTGCCACGAACAAGCGCTTCCCGGGCGGGCTGGCGCACCGCAGCTTCCGCTACGAGCCGCTCGCCGGCGCCCAATTCGTCGACTTCCATCCGAGCGAGACGACGACCTACCGCTTCTGCTCGCTCAGCAGCGGGCGCCCGGCCTGCAAGTCGATCGAGATCGAGGCGGAGTTCGGCCTCGACAGCTTCGAGATCTCGCGGGATCGGGTGGACTTCGGAGAGTCGATCACCCTGAGCTGGGCATCGCGAGGAGGCCGGGAGCTGCGGATCCTCGGCGCCGCCGGCGAGGTGATCCACGCCACCTCCGATCACCAGGAGATCGACGCGGGCAGCATCACCCTGACCCCGACGAACCAGAACACCTACACCTTGTTTCTCGAGGCCGGTGATCGTCTGGCCACCCTCGCGAGGACCGTGATCGTCGAGAGGGCGCGGGTCGGACTGACGCTCCCCACCTCCGCACGCCCGGGGGAGGAGGTGATCCTCTCGTGGAACATCGATCTGCGTGACCCCGGCTTCAGCCCGGTGGTGACCAAGCCCATGGAGGAGGCCCCGGGGCTCTCGTTCGCCAGCCTCGATCTGTCCGGGGATCCGGGCGCCACCGAGCTGATGATGGCCGATGGCTTCGGGGAGCTCTTGACCTTCGAGGATGGCTTCACCTTCGACTACCTCGGCGTGCCCCAGGATCGTGTGCAGGTCTCGCTCCACGGGATGCTGAGCTTCCAGACCGACCTTGCGCTCGGGGCCTGGGCCCGCATCGCAGCCCCGGTCGTGATCCCGACGGTTCAAGTCAACCAGCGGAACGCGCACATCGCGCCCTTCTGGGGCTATCTGAACAAGCGGGCCTCCGGCCGCGTCTTCGCCAAGCGAACGGGCCCCGACACCTACGTGATCCAGTGGAGCCGGATGAGCCTCAACACCGGCTCCCTCGCCAGCAACGAGTACGACCTCAACTTCATGGTGGTCCTCCACCGCAGCGGCGACTTCGAGTTCCGCTACGGGACGATGGCGCCTCCTCCTGGTGGCGGGCTCCCCTCCGGCTGCCTCCCCTCCACCTGCTTCGCCGAGGCCAACGGCGGCCTCACCACCATCGGCTACCAGGATCCCTCCGGGCGAGCGGGCCACCTCCTCTTCCGGGGGACCACACAGGGCTTCACCGGCTTTGGTCAGATCCGCCAGCCCTACCCTGGCGGGCTGGCGAACCGGAGCTGGAGGTTCACCAGAGCCTCGACCCCAGCACAGGTGCGCGTCTCTCAAGGTGATTCGACGCCCTACCAGGTCTGCCTCCTCGATCCCGTCACCGATGAGGTCTTCTGCTCGGAGGTCGTCACGGTCCAGGTCCCCTGGGGGATCGAGTCCTTCCAGGCCTCCGCGTCCGCGGTGGTCTCGGCGAATCCCGTGACCCTGAGCTGGGACGTCGCGGGCCTCGACTCGCTGACCCTCAGGGCCAACGACGTGGTGCTGGCGACCTACACCGGCGGCGATCTGGTGGAGATCGACAGCTACGTCCATCACCCCACCGAGAACACGAGCTACGTCCTCGAGGCGACCTCCCTCGGCAGGGTGGCGATGGCGGGCCTGGCCGTGGAGATCCGCACCTTCGATCTCGAGATCGAGTCTCCTCCGGGGCGCTACCTCCCTGGCGATCTGGTGGACGTCTCCTGGAGCACGACGTCACATGGGCCGGATCCGATCCGGCTGGGTGTCCCCATGACGGAGATCCCGGCGGGACCCGGTGATGTCGGAGAGTTTCTGGACATCAGCCAGATCCCCACCGCGACCAAGCTCGACAGCGGCGTCGCCCAGACCAGCCTGATGGCCCGGATCGATCTCCCGTTCAACTTCCCGTACTTCGAGGGGAGTCACGATTGGGTGGGTGCCTCGATGTCTGGATATCTCTCCTTCAGCAGCTCGACTTCGAACGGGCAAGACATCAACAACCGAGACATTCCCACCAGGCTGGTCAACCCTGCCGTGAACGGATACCACGCGCATCTGGCCGCCTTCTGGGACTACTTGAGGAGCCCCCTCGACGTCGGTGAGGTCTGGACCCATCAACTCGACTCGGATCGATTCATCATCCAGTGGAAGAACTTTAGCAGAGGCCCGGGGACCCGCCCGGAGGACCTCTCCAACCTGAACTTCCAGATCTGGCTCCACTCCAACGGAGCGTTCGAGTACCGCTACGGCGTCATGGAGAATTGCGAGGAATGCGTCCCTTACGCGGATGGTGAGGACGCCACGATCGGCTATCAGACCTTGGACAACAGGATCGGCTACATGGTCCATTATGGGACGATAACGGGAGGCGGCTCGAGGGCTCCCGTCGCAGGTGGCCTTTCCCACCGCGCCTTCCGGTTCTCCCCGGGGGCGAGCTCCGTTCAGATCGCCACCGGTGCGACGAAGGAGATCCGGATCTGTGGGCTCGCGGGGGAGTTCGAGGAGTGCAAGTCGGTGACGCTCCATCCCTATGTGGAGCCGGGCGCGCTGATGATCACGGAGATGGTGATCGATCCGAGCCTGGGCTCCGATCACCAATGGTTCGAGGTGCGCAACCTCACCCTGGACGCGCTCGATCTGCGGGACTTCTGGATCTCCACCCGCTCGGGGAGCCAGTCGATCGACACGCCTCTCCTCGTCCCACCTGGCGGCTTCGTGACCTTCGCGGCACCTGGGGTCACAGCCTTCTCCCCCACTCGGCGCCTGGACGCCGAGGTGCGGATGAGCGCGAACAGCGACACCCTCAGCATCGGCGCTGGAAACGCTGCGTTGGGCTCGGTGACCTGGGGGAGCGAGTGGACCATCAGCCCCGGAAAGAGCCTGAGCGTGGAGACGAACCGCCACCGTGAGGGCTTCGTCTCCAACGACGATCCGGCGCAGTGGTGCGAGGCGCCGGAGGCAGGGAGCCCGGGATCCGTGGGTGAAGGCTGCCAGTCGGCGTTCTACACCGTCGATCCCGCCTCTCCGCTCCCGTTCATCGACATCTCCACCACCGGGACGCGGCTCGGCGGCCTGGAGCTGGGGACCCTCCCGCTCGTAGATGCGGAGGCAGTCCCGATCTCCGACTTCTCGCTCCCCTACTTTGGGGAGACGATGAGCCACTTCTGGGTGAGTCCGGTCGGCTGGGTCTCGGGCTCGGCGCTGCATCCCGGGTCCGGGAACATCTGGGGGTTCGTCACCCCGCGAGGCGAGGCCGACCAGACGCGAGGCCCCCTCGTCGCGCCCTTCCCGGATCTCGCCGTCTGTGACTCCAGGACCCGGGACTGCTCGGTCCGTTACCAGCGGATGACCGTGGAGGGCGTGGACATGCTGATCGTCCAGTGGACGGACCTGCGCATCGCCTCCAGCGGCACCGCCACGACGCAGGTCCAGTTCTGGGCCACCGGCGACATCGTCTTCGCCTACGGCGACGTGAGCAGTGACACCCGCTACGGCGGGCAGAATCTTTGGATCGGCCTCGAAGGCTGGGACCGTGAGGATCTGGCGACGGTGACTTCACGCGAGCTCGTCTCCTTGGCGCATCGGACCTTCCACTTCATCCCCAAGTAGGGCGCGCGCCCTTCACAGGCTCCGGGGGATCTTCCACGATCCGCCCGGAGCCCTCATTGACTCGAGGGCTCGAAGACGAAAGATCGCGCGCAGGGGAACGGGTGGGCGCGATCCCGGCATCATGTTAGGCTGACCCAGGGCCGTTGGGACCATGCCTCGGCCTCGACGGGTGAGCCATGTCGATTGCGGTGCCGCATACCGGGAGGTTTCGGACCCCGTTCATCGGGAGAGTTCGGGAGCGGAAGCTCGTCCCCGCTGAGCTGGAGGCGCAGGCGGCGCTGGTGTCGTTGGTGGGCCCGGCCGGGATCGGGAAGACCCGCCTGGCGCGGCAGCTCATCGCCGACGTGGCCCCCGCCTTCGCCGAGGGAGGTACCTGGTTCTGCAACCTGACCCCCTGCCAGAGCGCGGGGGAGGTCGAGGCCACCGTCGCCAGGATGCTCGGGGTGCCCCAGGTCTACGGGGACGACCTCGCCCACTCCCTCGCGCATCGAGGCAGGACCCTCCTGGTCCTGGACAACCTCGACTCGTTGGCGCAGGTCTGCTGCCCCCTCCTCGAGCGCTGGCTGGATCGCGCCGATGGGCTGCAGATCATCGCCACCTCCATCGTCCCGAGCGGCTTCGAGGGCGAGGTCCGCTTCGAGCTCGGTCCCCTGCTCCTCGAGGACGCGATCGAGCTCTATCTGGATCGCGCCCATCGCGCCTGGGCCGGCCACAGCCTGCCGCCGGAGGAGCGCGCCGCGGTGGAGGAGCTGGTCAGCCGCCTCGATCGCTTCCCGCTGGCGATCGAGCTGGCCGCTGCCAGGGTCCGCGTCTTCTCGCCGAAGGCCCTGCTCGCCCGCCTGGACCGGAGGTTCGAGTTCCTGCGCCTGGAAGGCAGCGGCCGGCACGACTCTCTGCTGGAGGCCCTGCGGCTGACGTGGGAGCTCCTGAGCGACGTGGAGAAGGACGCGCTCTCCCGGGCCTCGGTCTTCGAGGGGAGCTTCTCCTACGAGGCCGCCGAGGCGATCCTGGAGCTCGACGCAAAGGACGGGCCCCTCTTCGATCTCCTGGACAGCCTCCGGGGCAAGGCCTTGCTGCAGCTCGAGGAGTCCCACCCGCCCCGCTACCTCCTCTTCGAGAGCGTGCGGGAGTTCGGCAGGCAGAGCCTCCGGGCCGAAGGTAGCTGGGAGGAGAACGCCGCACGGCACGCGTCCTACTTCGTGGAGATCGGAGAAGAGAAGGCCGCCTGCCTCGAGGGTCCCCTGGCGATGGAGGCGGCGGGCTGGCTCGAGCAGGAGCGGGAGAACCTGGTCGCCGTCGTCCAGCGGAACCTGAAGTCGGATCCGGGCCTGGCGGCGCGGGCGGGCCTGGCGTTCGCGGCGCTCCTGGACGTGGAGGACTGCCCTCCCTCCCTGATCACCTTCCTCGAGACCATCCTCGACGCGGCCCGGGACAGCGGGGAACCCTCCCTGATCCTTCGCGCCCTGCGGTATCACGCGAGCGCCTTGGCCCAGAGCGAGAGCGTCGACTCAGCCCTCGCCGAGCTGGAGGAGGCGCTGGAGCTCTCGAGGCAGCTCGGGGATCGGCGGGAGGAAGGCGAGGTCCAGAACCGACGGGCGATCATCCTGCTGCGCAGCGGAGAGGTCGAGCGCGCCCTCGATGTCTTGAGCGAAGCGACCGATATCGGCAGGGAGCAGGGGGATCCCCTGATCGAGGGGACCGCGTGGATGCACCGGGCAGGCGCCGAGCATTTTTACCAGCACCTGGAGGACGCAGAGGCTTCCTGCCGACGGGCGATCCGGCTCTTTCGGGAGCACGCGCACCACCGCCTCGAGGGGCTGGCCCTCAACGTCCTCGCCGGATGCCTCGTGGATCTGGAGCGCTTTCGGGAGGCGAGGCAGGTGCTGCAGGAGGCCCTGGAGCGGGCCAGGCAGCTGAAGAATCGGCGGCTGGAGGCGATCAGCTTCGCGCACCTGGGCACGACGAACGCCATCGCTGGACGCCTCGAGGAGGGAGAGGCCTACCTGGTCCAGGCGCTGGAGGCCCAGAGCGAGCAGGGAAACCGCAGGCTGGAGGGGATCCTCCTCGGAAACCTCGGCATCGTCTCGTTGGAGGACGGGGAGCTGGAGGCGGCGGACGCGAAGCTGTCCAAGTCCGCCCAGATCTTGATGGAGCGCGGCGATCGGCGGGGACAGGCGGTCTTCCTCCCCTTCCTGGCGGTGGTCGACAGCTTCCTGGGGCGCAAGGTCGAGGCGAAGCGGAACCTGGAGGACGCCAGGGAGTTCTTCCTCGAGATGGACGATCAGCCCAACCTGCTGATGACCGAGATCGTCGAGGCGCTGCTGGACCTGATCGAAGCCAGGCTCCTGCCCGGGGACTCCGACGCGGGCTCCACCCAGGCGCAGGTGGAGCAGAGCCGCGAGAAGCTCCGGATGGCGACCTCTCCCGAGGGGCGCAGGACCGCAGGGATGCACTCGGCGATCCGCCTCCTGACGCAGGAGCTGGAGGGCTGGCCTGCCGCCGCCGGAGCGCCTGGATCGGCGGGGCAGGAGACCCTGCGCATCGGCGTCGGCGGTGGATGGTTCCAGGTGGGGGAGGGGGAGCGGATCGATCTGCGGCGGCGGGTCGCGATCCGCCGCGTCCTCGATACCCTGGCCGAGCGGCGGATCGCGTCTCCCGGTGCGGCCATCGATCCCTTCGAGCTCTTCGGGATCGCCTGGACCGGGGTGGAGATCGATCCCGAGACCGCGAAGCGGAGGCTCTACTTCGGTGTGTGGACCCTCCGAAAGCTGGGGCTCGCGGAGATCCTCCTGCACCAGACCGACGGCTACCTCCTCGATCCGGAGGTCGCGATCGAGAGGGTGGCCTGAGGGCCTCTGCAGGTGGAGGTGCGTGGGTACGGTCGATCCATCCGTATCGCGCGCTCCCTTCCGGTCACGAAGAACAAAGAAGTTCTGAAGTGCCCTCCTCCCCCTCCTCGATGCCTAATCGAAGCTACGACTCGGCTGGGCCCGATGGGATCCAGCGGACAGGAGCTTCGTCAGGTTGGATCCCGCATGAGGAAGAATTGGAAGCTGAACCAACTCGCCCTGATCGTCGCCTCGCTGGGCTTCCTTCATGGATGCTCGTGCGGTGAGGCCGCGACGCAGCGGCGCTCGCCCCTGCTCGACCTGGAGCTCCCAGCCGATCCCAGCGGCGCCGCAGACTACCTCTTGGACTTTGGCCAGGTCCCCCTGGGATCCCGGGCGCGCCTCCAGGCCGTCGTCAGGAACCGAGGCGGCTCCCCCCTGACCTTCGAGGTCTCGGCGTCGAGCCTTCCTTTTGCGCAGGAGTTCCCGACCACCGTGAGCGTGGGCGTGGGCCAGCGTCGCCCGATCGGCTTCACGTTCCGACCGGGAGAAGCGGTGGAGTTCGAGCAGATCCTGCGCCTGGAGACCAACGAGGAGGATCGAAGGAGCCCTGCCCGGATCCGCCTGGTGGGCCGGGGCGTGGAGGCCAGCCTCCGATGTGATCCCAACCCTCTCGATCTGGGGAGGCTCCTGATCGGGGAGGAGAGAGAGGCCTCGACCCTCTGCCGAAACACCATGGACATCCCCCTCACGCTCGGCGAGGTCGAGCTCCTGGGTGACGCCGGCCAGGTCTTCTCGTTCCTCTCGGGAGGGTTCGTCGCCGGAGACGCGCTCGCTCCGGGGGGAGAGGTGGAGCTCACGGTCCGCTTCCTGGCGAAGGTCCTGGGAGAGAGCGAGGCGACCCTCGCCCTGCGCAACGAGGATGGGGCGATCCTGTCGGTGATCGAGCTCCAGGCAGCGGCGATCCAGAGCAGGCTGGCCCTGGAGCCGGAGGGATGTCTCGATTTTGGCTTCGTCGGGCTGGGAGAGCGGCGGGAGCTGGCGCTGCAGCTTCGGAACGCGGGGGATGAGGAGCTGGTCCTCGACGAGGTCCTCGTCAGCGACAGCCCGGTCTTCGAGGCGGTGGGGACGCTCCCTCTCCCGATCGAGAGGGGAGAAGGGCGCGCGCCGTTCCTCTTCGGCTTCGAGCCTGCGGTCTCGGGCGTCTCCCAGGCCACGGTAGAGCTGAGCGTCAGGAATGAGCGCGGGGTGCGGGAGCGGCTCTCCACCTGTCTCCAGGGTTTTGGAGGAGGCCCCAGCCTCGAGTGCAGCCCGGCGGTGATCGACTTCGGTCAGGTCGCGATCGGATCACCGATCGTCAGGCGAAAGAGATGCATCCACCGGCTCGAAGCGCCCGAGGGGGAGGAGCTCAGGCCGCTGTTCCTTCAGGGGATCTCCATCGATGGAGCGACCTTCGACGCCGAGATCCGGAACGAGGACGGGAGCCGGGGGCCCAAGGAGGAGGGCTACCTGCCCGACGAGAGCTTCTGGATCGAGGTCCAGTTCGCTCCCACCGCGGAGGAGTTCTCCGACGGCGTCGTCCGGGTCTCCACCACGGTCGGCGTGGACGAGACCCGCGTCGCAGGGCAGGGCCGACAGCTCCCTCCCTGCGTGTCTACGATCGTCCCTGCGAACAAGAGGCTGAACTTCGGCGTCGTGAACCGAGGCGCCGAGAAGGTGCTCGAGTTCTCGGTCCTGAACCAGGGCGAGAGCACCTGCCTGATCAACGATCTGCGCCTCGCCGACGAGAGCCATCCGGACTTTCATCTGGATCCCATCGAGAGCCTGGAGCTCGACGCGGGAGAGCTCCTCACCGTCGAGGTGAAGCTCGCGCCCAGCGAGCTTGGTCTGGAGTTGAACGCCGCCGTCGACTTCTGGATCTCCGACCCCGCCGCCCCGCGCCAGCGGATCTCGCTGCGGGGAGAGGGCGCAACGCCCTGCCTGCTCCTCGAGCCCCATGTCCTGGATTTTGGGGTTCTGCCTCCGGTCTGTCAGTCGGCGAGCCGGGCGCTGACCTTGCGGAACCTCTGCGGTCGGCAGATCTCCATCGAGTCGATCGAGATCGATTCGCCGGAGCAGGCGGATCGCTTCCGGATCGTCCGGCGGCCACCGCTCCCGCGGATCCTCGAACCCAACTGGATGGATGAGGTCCTCATCGCCTATCACCCAGACAGGCCCATGCCCCAGGAGAGCGCCTCCCTCCTGGTGGAGGTCCGCTATCCGGAGACAGGGCTCGTCGAACACTACGCCAGCCGCCTCCAAGGGAGCGCGCTCAGCGGGGCGAGCCGGAGTGATCACTTCATCCAGAAGGGGAAGAAGAAGGTCGATATCCTCTTTGTGATCGATAACTCGAGATCGATGGGAGAGGAGCAGGTCGCGCTCCGGGAGCGGCTCCCGAGCTTCCTCGATGTGGCGCAGCGGATCGGGGTCGATTTTCATCTCGCGGTCACCTCGTCGGGGACCCACACCAGCTTCTTCGTCCCACCCCCTTGTCCAGGCGGCGGCTTTGGTGGTGAGAACGGCCGCTTCTTCCCGGTGGATGGGAGCAGCCCGCGGATCCTGAAGGCCGACACCGTGGGGCTGGAGGATCATTGGAAGAAGAACATCATGGTCGGCGCGTGCGTGAACGCAGCCGAGCAGCTCCTGGATGCGGGCCGGATGGCGCTCTCTCATCCCCTGATCAACGAGGCGAAGGACTCCCGGCTCCTCTTCAACGGGTGGTACGAGGGAGGAAATCAATTTCAGGATGGAAACAAGGGCTTCTTGCGGGAGGACGCCGACCTCTCGGTGATCTTCGTCAGCGACTCGATCGACTATTCGAGGGACGCGCCCGAGGCGTATCTCAGCTTCTTCCTCGGGCTGAAGGGATACGATCGGAGCCGGGTCAAGATCCACGGGATCACCGGGCCCGCCTGGGGCGAGGTGCCCTGCAGCGGGACCCAGTTCGGCGATCGCTACCTCCATCTCATCTCGTCCACGGGGGGAGCCTGGTTGGATATCTGCACGCCGCTGGAGGATGAGCGCGCCTGGTCCGACGGGCTGTGGAGGATCGGAGCGGTGGCCTCCGACTTCGTCTCCACCTTCGTGCTCGGGGCCTACCCCGCCGATCGGGAAGGGAAGGGCTGGGTCGATTCCCGGGATCTGGAGGTGCGTGTCAACGACGTGCTCCTGAGCCAGGCAGGGAGCTGGCGCTACGACCCGATCACGAACGCGGTGATCTTCTCCGAGAACTTCATCCCACCGGCTGGAGCCTCGATCACGATCACCTACCTGCCGAGCTGTGGCCCATGAGCGTCCTGCGATTCCTGGTCACGGTCGTCTGCTGCTGCGTCCCCTGGTCCTCGATGGCGGCCAATCCCCCTGCCTATATCTGGCCCTCGGTCTTTCGGAGCATCACCGAGATGCCGGGGGGCACGGATCGGCTCCATCGCCTGGTCGGCCAGGCCTCGGAGCCCAACGGATGGGCGGGGGAGATCCGGGAGCTCGAGCTCCCCTTTTCCTTCCGCTTCTTCGATGGCCGGACCTACACCGCCGTCAACATCGGGGCCAAGGGCTACATCACCTTCGGCGCTTGGAGCAGTGATACCAGGGCGTCGGTGCAGTATCCCGACAGGCTCCTCCTCGCGGATTTTCCGGAGCACGCGGTCGCCGCCTGGTGGGGCGATCACATCTGCTTCGACACCGGGAGCATCCTGACCAAGACCCTCGGGATGGCGCCTCATCGCATCTTCATCGTGGAATGGAATCGTTGCTCCCGGGCGATGCACCATGCCGGTGGGATCTATGGTTCGTCGGCGAGCTTTCAGGCCCAGATCTGGCTCGAGGAGGGGAAGGACGTCGTCCGGATCCGCTATGGAGACATCAAGGAAGACTTGAACGAGCCCTCGTTCCGGAGCGGCTATGCCTGGGGTCTGAAGACCTCCTCGATCGGCGGCTTCATCGGGCCCACCGAGGAGGAGGCGCTGAACGACTGCTATCCCACCACCAACTACGGAGGGCCGCGGCGCGATTGCCTCCACGAAGACTTCCCCACCTTCTCGACCATTCAGTATGGAGCGGTGGAGGGCGCCGAGCTCGTCGCGAAGATCATGGACGTGGAGGGGGTCTCCTCCCAGGAGGGGACCTTGCGCCTCTCGGCCTCGTGGAAGTGGATGAACGTCGGCGATCGCAGCGGCGATCAGGCGGAGCTGGTCCTCTACGTCCAGCAGCGGCGGGAGATCCAGCCCGGCGCCCAGGGGAGCCACGAGCTGTATCGGCAGACGATGGAGGAGGTGATCCCTGCAGGTGGGAGTGTCTCTCACTCCACTTCGATCGTGGCGCCGGCGCCCTCCAATGGTCTCTATTTTCTCTGCGCGCTGGTCGATCCCGAGCGGAGCGGTGTCGATCCGATCCCGAGGTCGAGCTGTTTTCCCGACGTCGTCACCATCGGCCCGGATCTCACGGGCTCCATCGAGGCGCCCTCCGAGGGCTACGCCGGGGGCTCCGTGGTGATCCCCGTCCGCGCCAGCAACATCGGGACCGCGGATGGGGAGAGCTTCGCCTATCGGCTCCGGATGATCCCGATCGGCGGCGACGCGCGGGAGCCCACCGAGGTGATCTACGTCGGGAGCCACCACGGCCTGGCCGTCGGCGCCGAGAGCGAGTGGGAGGTGGAGGTGCTGCTCCCGTCTCCGCTGCGGGGAGGACAATACGAGCTCGAGCTGGAGCTCAACCACGACGGGATGCTCGACGAGGCGGATAGGGAGAACAACCGATCGACCTCCACCGGGGCCATGGTGAACCTGCGCCCCAGGCTCGCCCTGAGCCGACCGGTGGATCCTCTGGAGTTCCCGGGGGCCTGCTTCTACGAAGAAGAGGTCTCGGCGAGCTTCGAGATCTGCAACGAAGGGGAGGTCCCCGCGTCGGGGTTCCAGCCGGGCCTCCTCGTAGGAGAGGAGCAGCTCAGCTTCCTCGCGGACGTCACGATCGCCGCCTCGCCTCCCCCCTGTGCAGCTGCCGAGGACTGCGCGCCGGTGGGGGGCATGCAGCCGCATTGCCTCTCGGGAAGCTGCCGCCTCGAATGTGGAGACGACTCGGATTGTGGGGCGGAGCTTCGCTGCAGACCGGATCCCCTCCTCGGCACCGAGCTGGCGAGATCGGGGGTCTGGAGCTGTATGAATTTTCTGGGGGCTGCAGGCGAGCCCCGGAGCGAGCGCTGCAGGAGCTATCAGCTCCGGGGGACGGTGCCGCTGGAGCTGGAGGAGCGCGACGCCGTGGTGGTGGGAGCGCATCGCTTTCACGTGGTGGACGACATCCTCCTCAGCTTGAACCAGAGCCACGTCGATGTGATGAGCTTTGGGCCGCTCCAGTGTTTGGAGGCGCTGCCGGATCTGATCCCGGCGGAGATCGCGCCCCTGACCGCCTTCATCGCCGGGAAGGCCGCTGACGTTCGGCGCAGCTTCGAGAACATCGGCTTCCAGGGGCCTGGGGGCGAGCGCTTTCGATACGCCTACTATCTGATCCCGGCGGATCTGCCCGACGCAGATTGGATCCCGCTGGAGCTCCTGGAAGGGGAGGCCTCGGCGGCGATCGGGGGAGACGGCTGGGGGGCGAGGACCGATCGTCTCGCGCTGTCTTCGGACCTGCGCCCTGGCCAGTTCCAGCTCGGGCTCGTCGTCGATCCCTTCGGAGAGCTCCGCGAGCTCAGCCGCTCCAACAACCGGCTGCTTCATCCGGATCCGATCCGGATCGAGGCGGCAGGGCTGCGGGTCGCCACCGAGCAGCTCCCGAGGGCTGTGCAAAATGTCCATTACAGTCAGTCCTTGGTGGGAGTCGGCGGTCTGGGGCTGTACGAGTGGAGCGCCCTCGCCCTCCCGCCAGGGATGGAGCTCTCCAGGTTGGGGCTGCTCTCCGGGGTGCCGGCCCAGCCCGGCTCCTTCGCGTTCCGGGTCCGGCTTCGCTCGGGAGATGCCACCGTGGAGAGGCTCCTCGCCCTCCAGGTGATCGAGGCGACGAGTCCTCTGGAGGTCGCGACGACGGCCCTGCCTCTGGCGATCCGCGGCCGAGCCTACGGCCTTTCGCTGGAGGTCGTGGACGAAGAAGCCCCGGCCTTCCCCCTCGTCGCCCGAGGCGGTCACGGGCCCATGCGCTGGGAGCTCGATCCCGATGTCCCGGGCAATCGCCTGCCCCAGGGGCTGGAGGGGCCGAGCTCCGACGGGAAGATCCAGGGCGTCCCTGGCTTCGGGGCCCTGAGCCGGGTCTTCGTGGTGCGGGTCACCGACGTGCTGGGGAACCGCGCCAGCAGGAGCCTCGAGATCCAGGTCGTAGACGAGCAGACGCTCGCTCTTCGCCACCTCGAGCTCCCGGTGGGGACGAGCGGTGAGCCCTATCGAGGCTGCCTCGAGGCGGTGGGTGGCATCGGGGGCCTGGCCTGGGAGCTCGAGACCTCGCTGCCCCAGGGGCTGGTGGGCGAGGAGCAGGGCGCACAGCTCTGCCTGGTCGGGATCCCGACGAGCTGCGGGGCCTTCGAGCTCTTGCTCCGAGTGGAGGATCAGGCGGCCCAGCACCTGCGCGCCAGGACCCAGCTGATCGTCGACTGCGGCACCATCCAGCTCGACACCAGGCGGCTCCAGCCGATGCGCAGAGGGGAGACCGTCGCCTTTCAGCTCGGCGCCGTCCCCTCCGCGGAGCCGAGCTTTCGGATCGCCTGGGGAGAGCTTCCCGCCGGCCTCTCCCTCCTCTCGAGCGGCAGGATCGAGGGGACGGTCTCGGAGGAGGCCCGAATCGGGAGCTACGACCTCGGCGTCGAGATCCAGGATCTCGAGGGCCGCAGGAGTCTTCGCGCGGCGAGCCTGCGGATCGAAGGGGAAGCGCCGGTGGTGGCCCCCGGCCCGAGGTCGCCGACCTCCGGTTGCGGGAGCGCAGGGGGCGGGTTCGATCTCCTCGGAGTCTGGATCGTGCTCCTGGGACTCGTCGGATGGCGGGTGTCGCGCCCTCTCTTCAGGAGCGGGGCCGTCAAGTGCGGGAGCCTCGGCCTCCTCGCAGCGGCGGCGCTCTCCGGCTGTGCTGGCGAAGTCGAGGGCGGGCCGGCCCTCCGCTGCGCAGAGGTCCTATGCGATGGGGCCCTGGAGTGTGACGAGGCCGACGGGCTCTGCAAGTGCGGGGGAGCCCTCGGGAGGTTCTGCGGCGAGGCGGAGATCTGCGTCGGAGACACATTCCCCCAATGCATCTCTCCCCTCTGCGACTTCGTCGCCTGTGAGAGGGGGATGAGCTGCAATGCCAGGCTCGGCGAGTGTCTCTGCGGCGAGACGCGCTGCGAGGAGGACGAGCGCTGCTCGGGAGGGAGCTGTACAAAATCGAGTCATTGCGAGGCGAGCGGATGCGATCGGGGGATGAGCTGCGATCTTCTCGACGGCGTCTGCAAGTGTGGGGAGGCGAGCTGCGACGAACCCCAGGTCTGCGTCCTCGGCCAGTGCGTGATCGATCCATGCGCGGGGGTGAGCTGCGCAGCCAACAGCAGCTGCAACCCGCAAGACGGCACCTGCCATTGTGGATCGCTCTCGGGCGCGATCTGCAACACGGGGGAGGCCTGCCTCGAGACCGACGAAGCCTTCTCTTGCGGGATCAGCACCCTCTGCGACGGGAAGAGCTGCGGAGGGGGGACGGTCTGTGACCCCGACGACGGCTCCTGCCGCTGCGGCGGCGTCGGCAACGCTCATCCCAGCTGTACCCCCGAGGAGGTCTGCGTCGATGGCAGGTGCAGAGGCGGGCTGCTCTGTGAGCCGGAGGGCGTCCCCACCGTCTGTGAGCGAGGGTCGAGCTGCGATCCCGCCGACGGCCGCTGTCGGTGCGGAGGCGCTGGGGGAGAGGAGTGCCTCGCGGACGAGGTCTGCGTTCACCTGGAGGACGGTTCGAGCTGCCAGCGGCCGTGCTCCTACCTGGAGATCCCCTCCGCCTGTCAGCCTCCCCAGGCGTGTTATGCGATGGTCGAGGGGGCAGAGGTCGTCGAGTTCTGCTTCCAGGAGGGGCAGGCACAGCTCGGAGATCGATGTGTCGACGCCTCGGATTGCAGGGGAGGGATGAGCTGCAGCCAGGAGGAGCGCTGCGTGCCGAGCTGCGATCTGGGCGACGGTGCGGACTATTGCAGCCGGATTGGCGCCGCGCTCGTTTGTATTCCATTTATCGACGGAGGGACGCTTGGCCGCTGCCAATGAACCTTGTGTTGGCGGGAGCCGCCAGAAGGAGAGGAGCCTCATGCGGGTTCAGAACGACGAGCTGCTGGAGGGGCGATCACCTTGGCGAAGCCGCGCGCTCCTGCCCCTGGGCGTGCTCATCCTGGGGTGGAGCGCCTGCTCCTGCGGCGATCCTGCCACCGAGCTGCGCAGGGCCATCCTCCGCATCGATCTGGAGGCAGATCCCGAGGCTACCGCCGATCACCTCCTGGACTTCGGGCAGGTGGTGGTCGGGGATACGAAGGTGCTCCAGGTCCGGCTGGAGAACATCGGCAGCACCGAGCTGGCGGTCGAGCCTGGACCCGCGGAGGATCCCTACGCCATCGATGGGATCCTGGGTCCGATCCGCATCGCGCCGGGTGGGTCGAGGAACCTCACGCTCAGCTTCCTGCCCTCGCAGGTGAGCCTGGGCCCGGTGGAACAGATCCTGACGCTCCAGACCAACGAGAGCGCGTCCGTCGCGGGCCACCGCATCCGTCTGTCGGGGCAGGGGATCTCCTCCAGCCTGGACTGCGACCCAGCCTCACTCGACTTCGGCAGAAGCGGGCTCGGCGCGACGAGGGCGCTGCAGGTGCGGTGCACCAACGCCCTGCCCGTGGCGCTGCGCTTGGAGGAGCTGGCGGTGCAGGGCATGGGCCGGGCCTCCTACTCGGCTGCCTCCTCCTTGCCGGAGGAGGGCTCCCTCCTCCTCGATCCCGGCGAGGTGCTCGAGGTGGAGGTGGAGTTTCGTGCGTCGAGCCTCGGCCTCCACGACGCGGCGCTGCGCTTCGGGGGGAGCGGTGGGACCCTCCTTGGGACGCTCCCGCTGCGCGGCGAGGTCGTCGACTCCCAGATCGAGGTCACGCCCCCGGGCTGCCTGGACTTTGGCTTCGTCCCCCTCGGGGAGCAGGTGCGGCGCACCCTCGAGCTTCGCAACCGGGGAGCGGAAGCGGCGCAGCTTGCGGAGCTTCGGCTGCCGCCTGGTTCTGAGGGAGCGTTCTCGATCGCGACCCCGACCCCGCTCGCGCTCGGCGCGGAGCCCGTCGAGGTGAACATCGATTTTCATCCCCAGAGCGAGGGGCTCCAGACCGCCTCGATCGAGCTCAGGGTGGAGGGCGCCGGGGGAGGCCTGGTGCTCTCCTCCTGCGCCAGGGGCTTTGGCGGAGGGCCTCGGCTGGTCTGCGAGGAGGGACCCGTCGACTTCGGGATGGTGGCGGTGGGCGTCCCTCGAACCCTTCGATCCCGCTGTATCAACATGGGGAGCGGCGTCGAGGGAGCCGCGGTCGCGCTCATCGAGTCCTTGACCGTGAACAACCCGGTCTTTCGCAGTCGTGTGCTCAATTTTGACGAGAGCATCGGCGAGAAGGTCGAGGGCTATGGCCCCGGGGATGGTTTCTGGATCGAGAGCACCTTCGATCCGGAGGCAGAAGGCTTCGCCAGCGGCCTCCTGCACCTGCGCAGCGCGTCACTGCCCGGTGGCGTGGTGGAGATTCCGCTGGCAGGCGAGGGGAGGGTCCTCGAGCCCTGCGAGATCGAGGTCTCGCCTCCCCTGCTCTACGTCGGGACCGCTCCGGCGGGCCAGGTGGTGAGCAGGCAGTTCGAGATCCGCAACATGCTGGAGACAGCTTGTCTGATCCGGGATCTGCAGCTTGGTGAGGGCTCACACCCTGCGTTCTCGATCGCCGAGCGGGATGGCATCGAGCTCGAAGGTTTCGGGACGCTGGTGGTCGAGGTCCGCTTCTCACCCGATGAGGAGGCGATGGGCCATCTGGAGGGGAAGGTTGTCTTCGAGATCTCCCATCCGCTGGATCGCATGCAAGAGGTGGAGCTTCGCGGGGTCGCCGCCGAGCCTTGTCTCGTCTTCAGTCCTCCCCTCCAGGACTTCGGGAGCGTCGAGCCCGGATGCCGAAGCGCCCAGCGCCCGGTCTCGATTCGGAATCAATGCCCTTGGCCTGTCGAGCTGGCGTCGATCGAGATCGGCGAAGGCGGCGCGGCATCGAGCGAGTTCGAGCTGATCCGACGGCCGGTGCTCCCCAGGGTCCTCCAGAGCTATGATTGGGTAGAGGTCGAGCTTCGCTTCTCGCCTTCCGAGCCAGGGTCGAAGGAGGAGCAGGTCGAGTTCACCATCCACCATCCTGGCCACGGCTACGTTCAGGATCGAGCTTGGCTGGAGCTGCGCGGCGAGGGGCGGGAAGGGCTGGTCGTCACCGACGAGTTTCATCAGGAGACTCATCCCCAGGTGGATGTCCTGTTCGTGATCGACAACGGCTTCTTCATGTTTGAGCATCTCCCCAAGCTCAGGATCCAGCTCCCCGAGTTCCTCACGAACGCGTTGAAGGAAGACGTCGACTTCCATCTGGGTGTCACCACCGCCGGGCTCGACGGAACCTTTCGCACCTGGAACTGCTTCGGCATGGAGGATGGGGACGAAGAGGGGAGGCTCTACCCCATCGATGGGAGCCATCCGAGGATCCTGAAGAGAGACACTCCAAATCTGATGGAGCATTGGCAGCACAACATCAACCTCGGTTCATGCAACAACGGGATCGCCTACCAGCCCATGTTGGAGGCGGCGCTGCAGGCCCTGAGCCCTCCGCTGATCAACTCGGCCAAGGATCCGAGGAGGAACTCAGGTTTTCAGGATGGGAACCTTGGGTTCCTGCGTCCGGAGGCTGCGCTCTCGATCGTGTTGATCACGGCCCTGTCCGAAGGATCCGAGGGGTCGGTCCCGAGCTATCTGGACGCGTTCTACAGGTTGAAGGGGCCCCGGAGTTCGTCCTTCCTGAAGATTCACGCGATCGCCCCGCCAGGCCGCGCCGGCGAGTACTGCGGGGCACTCCCCTGCGACCGCCTCGCCCATGGGGTCCAGGCGACCGATGGGGTCTTCATCCCGCTACGGGGCCAGTGGGTGGACGGTCTCAAGCAGATGTCCCAGAGGGCCCTTGGCTTTCAAAGCCGCTTCCGCTTGCGGAACGATCCCGCCGATCAGAACGGTGACGGTCTCGTCGACGAGCGAGACGTGGTCGTCCTGGTGAACGGCATCGAACGAGCTGCGGAGGATGCCGCAGGAGGTCGGGTCTGGTCCCTGAACCTCAGCACCGAAGCGATCGATTTCGATCCGGTGCACCGGCCGAGCGCGGGGTCCACGATCTCCGTGACTTACACGGTCAGCTGCAGGGGCTGAGCAGAGCGCTCCTCGGGGGCGCCGCCCTCGTGCTCGATCGCGGGGTGCGTACTGGGTTCCTGCGTTCGCAGGAACGACATCACTTTTGGCTGGCGCTCTTCGTCCCCTTCGCCGCGGTGGAGGTCGCCTTCTTCGGGGCAGCGGCCTTCTTCGGCGCAGCCTTCTTCTTGGGCGCGGCTGCCGAATCACCAACAGCAGCGACCTTCTTGGCGGGCGCTTTCTTCGCGGCGGTCTTCGCCGGGGCCTTCTTTGCCGCAGCCTTCGCTGGCGCCGCCTTGCGCCCGGTAGCCCGCTTCTTCTTGGGCTCCGGCGCAGCGTCCAGCGCCGTCACCGCCTCCTCGATCGTGAACTTCTCCGCGTCGAAGGTGGCGGCCTTGCTCACCGTCGCCGTCTTGTCGCCGTGCTTCACGTAGAAGCCGAACTTCCCCGAGTAGAGGTGGATCGGCTGCTTGTCCTTGGGGTGCTCGCCCACCGTCCGCAGCGGCTCCGCCTGCCCGCGGCCACGGCCCTTGGGCATGGCCAAGAGCTCGAGGGCGCGGGCGAGCCCCACCTCCAGGATGTCGTCCTCCTTCTTCAAGGAGCGGAACTCGCCGTCGTGGACCACGTAGGGGCCGAAGCGGCCCAAGCCCGCCCGGACCTCCTTCCCCGACGCCGGGTGGGTGCCGAGGAGCCGTGGCAGCTCGAGGATCCGCAAGGCCAGGGGCAGATCCACGTCCTGGAGCTGGATCCCCGGAGGCAGGCTGGCGCGCTTGGGCTTCTCGTCGTCGGTGGCGTCACCGAGCTGCACGTAGGGGCCGTAGCTGCCGGTCTTCAGGTAGACGGGCTTGTCGGTGATGGGGTCCACGCCGATCCCCTGCTCGCGGCGCTCGTACTTCTCGAGGATCTCCTCGATCCGCTCGAAGGAGAGGTCCCCGGGGGCCACCTCGTCGGGGATCGAGGCCTTGCGAGGCTCGGCGCCCTCCTGGTGGAGCTCGAGGTAGGGGCCGAACTTGCCCACGTGGATGTTCACCCCAGGGAGCTCCGCCGGGAGCTTCACCAGCTTGGCCTCCTTGGGGTCGATCTCCTTGGCGCGCTCGTCGATCCGGGTCTTCAGCCCCTCGGCGCCCAGGTAGAAGCGCTGCAGGTAGGGCTTTGCCTCGAGCTCGCCCTCGG
>Ga0180215_1002017_pt1 | contig 21207 bp, 21 predicted proteins | sample eDN3rd37CBELigBY_FD_128871 | JGI IMG/M metagenome (GOLD analysis project Ga0180215, IMG submission 128871) | Enriched backyard soil microbial communities from Emeryville, California, USA - eDNA 3rd pass 37_C BE-Lig BY (version 2) (version 2) | ecosystem: Environmental > Terrestrial > Soil >... | reverse complement strand
TTTATTATCGGAACCGATTACCGCTGGATCATTCCGACTTCAGTTCTCTTTGGAGCGTTGCTGCTAGTTTTATCGGATGTGGTTTCAAGACTGGTCAATGCTCCCTTTGAAACACCTGTTGGCGCAATTACCTCCCTTATTGGCGTACCATTCTTCCTGTACTTAGCTCGTGGTAGCGGAGGTGGAAAATAATGAATCCTATTGAAATGAAGAAAAAGAAGAGATTATCGACGGTTCTCATCTTATTAGCTGCTCTCATTGTTGTGATGTTCTTTGTCAGCTTAAGTACGGGGGTGATTACCATTGCCCCAAGTGAAGTCATCAAAACCTTCCTAAACCAAGGAAGTAGTCGACAGGAGCTTGTTTTGTTTGATTTCCGATTACCAGGAATTTTGTTAGCGCTTCTTATTGGTGCCGGTCTAGCGGTTTCAGGTGTTATCTTGCAAGGAATCACGCAAAATGAGCTTGCTGATCCTGGAATTTTAGGAATCAATACTGGTGCTGGTCTAGCGGTCGTGTTATTTCTTTTTTTCTTTAAAAATCAACTAGACCCAACGAGTTCGTTCTCGATTTTTATCATGCCTGTTGCAGCCTTAATTGGCGCAATGGTGGCTGCCGTTCTCATTTATGCCTTAGCGTGGAAAAAGGGTGTGAACCCGATTCGACTTGTTTTGGTAGGGATTGGTGTCAACGCTGGATTTGCTGCTTTTCTAACCATCTTTCAATTAAAAATGGATCCGCAGGATTTTCGCCAAGCGACGGTTTGGCTAACTGGGGACATATGGAACGCCAATTGGAATATGGTGCTCGCTTTATTACCGTGGATGCTGATTTTAATTCCAATTGCGCTTCATAAAGCTCAGTCACTCAATGTGATGAATTTAGGCGATGAAGTAGCTTCAGGTTTAGGAACTTCGGTTGAAAGAGAAAGGATGTTCTTATTATTTATCGCCGTTGCCTTAGCAGGTGCGGCCGTGGCAGCAGGTGGGGGAATCGCTTTTTTAGGCTTGGTTATTCCACATATTGCGCGAAAAATAATGGGACCGTTGCATCAATATATCATTCCAGTCTCAACCCTCCTAGGAGCCTTACTGTTAATGGTGTCGGATACAATCGGAAAGAATTTATTAGCTCCAACAGAAATTCCGGTCGGCATTATTGTCTCGATCTTAAGTGCACCTTATTTTGTGTATTTATTAATAAAAACCAAGTAAACCAAGCTGGAAAGGAAACTTTTACATGAATTTTCAATCTGTAGTCAATCAAGTTCCCGATTACAAAGCTTTTCTAACAGTAGATGAACTTGATGAGAGCAGTCGGAAACTGGCTGAAGAGTTCCCTGATATTGTCACTCTGTTTGAAGCTGGAACATCTCGAGCGGGACATTCTATTTTATGTATGAAAATCGGAGATGGGCCCAAAAATGCGTTATGCTTTGCTTGTCCTCACCCGAATGAACCAATTGGAGCGATGACCCTTGAGTACTTTTCTCGTGCATTAGCAGAAAATGATGACTTGCGAGAGAGTCTAGGCTTTACCTGGTACATCATCAAATGCATTGATCCTGATGGGGTACGACTGAATGAAAATTGGTTCAAGGGACCGTTTAACGTCTATACCTATACCAAGAATTATTATCGACCTATCGGCTACGAACAGGTAGAATGGACGTTTCCAATTGACTACAAAGAGCTCCATTTTAAAGAACCGCTTCCTGAAACACAAGCATTAATGAAGATCATCCAAGAAACGAAGCCTGATTTTATGTATTCTCTTCATAATGCCGGGTTTGGCGGCGCGTATTGGTACATCACGCATGATCTTCCAGACTTGTATGAACCACTAAGGCAATCAGCGCTAAAACAAGACATTCCACTAAGTTTAGGGGAACCTGAGGAGCCGTTTATTACAAAGTTTTCACCGGCAATTTTTAAAACCATGAACATTGCTGATGCTTATGATTTTACTGAAAGATTTACCGGAGAAACTCCGAAAATTAAAAATGGTACTTCAAGTTCAGACTATGCCTCGACCATCACAAAAGATTGCGTAACCTTGCTAACGGAGCTTCCTTATTTCTTCGATTCACGGATTGAGGATATGAGTGAGAGTGAGATGACCCGGAAGGAAGCTATTTTAAAAAGTGTAGAAATGTCCCAAGCTCATTTTACTATCTTAAATCAAATGTTAACTGAAGTTCGCCCTTATATTACCGATAATAATCCATTTGTTAAACTGGTAGATGAAGTGATCCAGTATATACTGGAAGGAAGCGAAGCAAAAATCAACTGGGCCGAAAGCAATCCCGAATTTGAGCAACCAGCGAAAATAGCTGAGGTTTTCGATAACCTATATGGCGCTAAGTTTTATAACGGATTATACTTAGGATTAACGGTGCGTACATGCGAATTTGAGCTAGAAAGGATCAAAAAACAAGACGCAAAAGATGAAGCGGCGATTCGTAAACTACAGGAAACCCATGAAAAAGGGGAGCGCTACTTGAAGGAATATTGCGAAACACTTGAAGAGGAACTAGATTACTCTTTTATTCCGATTCAAAAACTAGTTCGCATCCAAGTAGAAAGTGGGCTAATCGTTGCCGAATCCATACGCGGGAAGCAAGGGGGAGAGGGAGAAGATGTCGGACACTACATTAATATGGAAAGAGAAGATTGAAAGTGAAGACGAATTGCGTTCAATGATGGGGGAGTCAAGTGAGTTAGTGAAAAGAAAGGTGATTTCCTACCTAGATGAACATTGCCAGGACTTTATTTCACGGTCACCTTTTTTAGTGATTTCAACTTCTGATACGTTTGGAAATACAGATGTTTCACCTCGAGGGGACCAACCAGGTTTTGCTCTTATCCTGGATGACAAGCATCTTGTGATTCCAGAACGACCAGGTAATAAACGGATGGATACGCTGCGGAATATTCTATCCAATCCAAAAGCTGGTCTCTTGTTTTTAATTCCAGGGTTAGGAGAAACATTAAGAGTGAATGGAACTGCCTCGTTGGTGAAAGACGATTCTCTCCTTGAACGAATGGCCGTTAAGGGAAAGAAGCCTCAGATTGGAATTGGGATCGAAGTAGAAGAATGCTTTATTCATTGTGCAAAAGCAATGAAACGTTCTGGACTATGGGAACCAGAAACGTGGAGTCAAAAAGAGACATTGCCAAGTGCAGCAAAAATCCTCTTAGCACATTCGAAACTTCCTAACAAAAGTGAAAAAGAACTGAACGAAGCACTACAAATAAATTACTCAACAAAGCTTTATTAAACGAAACCCCTAGTTTGTTCACAAAGGCTAAGAACAAACTAAGGGGTTTTCTTTTTGGAAAAGAACATTTTTTTGTTACCTGCCATTTTGTTTTATTGGAGTACAGTCTGATTTTTTTGTGAGTGTGCAGCATGATTGTCTAGATTCTTTTTAAAGTCTTCCGGGCGTGGTGTGCTTTGTTTCACTTTTGGGTTAAGGATTTGGTGGTTTTTACGTGAGAGAATGATGACATCCTCCTGGACTCCTTCATAATTCGAATCGCTACAGATCCGGTAAAAATCATCAAAATCAATGGAAGACATAGTCAACGCCTCCTTTCTTATTCCTCTTTTCACCTTCATTATATGATGTAGTTATCGTTGAATTGGTGTATTTTTTTTACAATTTATTGGGGTTTTATTTTTTTCATCCATAAAGGGAAAAACAAAGGTGTACCTAGGAGATTCTGCTGTGCAGATGAATTGACAGTAGTGCCAGGACAATCTAAAATCCCATGTGTGGAAGGAGGGAAACCAAATGAATGATATTACTGTGTATTCAACCAATACTTGACCGTACTGCACAATGATGAAAGAATTCCTTGAGGCTCAAGGTTTATCATACAAAGAAGTTAATGTGCAAACAGACCCTGTCGCAGCTCGAAAGCTCGTTGAAGAAACTGGACAGATGGGGGTACCACAAACAAAGGTAAATGGAGAGTGGGTCCTCGGCTTTGATCCAGAAAAGCTTATGAAACTTGTGAAATAGGGGAGGGAGGAGCATTTGATGCTTCTCGCTGTACATCCAAAAAGCTCGGTCCAAAGGATCGAGCTTTTTAGGTTTTCCTGCAAGAGGATCCTTTTTTAGGGGTCACACATTGATTAGAGGCAAACTCAGACTGACCATTTTATTTTTTCGTACTAAACAGTCACGAGAAGAATAAAAGGATTTGGGTTAAGGTTTTTCGGAAGGAGAGGAAAACGAGGTTTGTAACCAAATTTGCATGGTAATTTAACTTACTAATGTGAAAACAAAAACGTTAAAACACATAAAAAAACCAGATTCAAGAGCGAATCTGGTTTTAAATCTTCCTATATATATAGCTATCGCTTAATGTAAAAGGATTAAGCCAATCTTACTTTGAAATCTTGGTAGCCAAATTGGCGTACAACCTGGCAATCTCCATCTGTCTTTTTAACGGCGATGGCCGGTAAAGGCATGCCGTTAAAGGTGGTGTTTTTCACCATAGAGTAAATCGCCATATCACCAAAAACTAAGCGGTCGCCACTCTTTAAAGGCTGATCAAACGAATAATCTCCGATTACATCGCCTGTCAAACAAGTTTGACCACCAAGTCGATACATAAATGGCTTTTCGCCAACTTCCCCAGAACCGAAGAGGGGAGGACGATACGGCATTTCCAATACATCTGGCATATGACAAGATGCAGAAGTATCAAGAATGGCAATTTCCATACCATTTTCAATCGTATCAAGGACCGTTGTCACTAGGTACCCAGCATCTAGGGCAACTGCTTCACCTGGCTCAAGGTAAACCTCTAAACCATATTTGTCTTGCATTCTTTTAATACAAGCTTCTAGTCTAGAGAGATCATAATCTTCTCTCGTAATATGATGACCGCCACCGAAATTAATCCATTTCATTTGCGGTAACCATTCACCGAACTTTTCTTCGATAGCGTTTAGCGTGATTTCCAAATCGTCTGAGTTTTGCTGACAGAGGGTGTGGAAATGAAGTCCATCCACGCCTTGTAACAAATCAGGACGGAAATGCTCTTTTGTTACCCCAAATCGGGAACCTGTTGTGCATGGATCATATATATCATGGCCAACTTGTGTTGAGCATTCAGGGTTAATACGCAAACCGACACTTCGACCTGCATCCAACGCTTTTTGTTTAAATTTCTCCAATTGGGAGAAAGAGTTAAAGATAATATGGTCACAAATGGAGATGATTTCGTCAATTTCATCCTCGCGATAAGCAGGGGAGAAGACGTGATTTTCTTTTCCCATTTCCTCGTAACCAAGGCGGGCTTCGAAAAGCCCGCTTGCAGTCGTACCAGTTAAGTACTCTGCAATAAGTGGATACATGGTAGTCATTGAGAAGGCTTTTTGTGCTAAAACAATCTTACATCCCGTACGGTCCATGACACCCTTTAGGATATTAAGATTCTTTTCTACAAGCGCCTCATCGACTACATAACAAGGGGTTGGCAATTCTTCAAACTTCATCTTCTTATACGTACTCTTTTACTTTCTTAGGATCGTCAACAAGAGTTGGGTTCAAATCTTCTTGCCATGGAAGTCCCCATTTGTTTAATGCTTCCATGAATGGATCTGGATCAAATTCTTCAATATTGAATACGCCTGGCTTATTCCATTTTCCAGTCATGATCATCATTGCACCAATCATTGCAGGAACGCCTGTTGTGTAAGACACAGCTTGAGAACCAACTTCTGCATAGCAAGCTTGGTGGTCACAAACATTGTAAACATAATAAGTTTTATCTTTGCCATCTTTTTTCCCTTGGAAAATACAACCGATGTTGGTTTTTCCAACTGTGCGCGGTCCAAGTGAAGCTGGGTCAGGTAAGACAGCTTTCAAGAACTGAAGTGGAATGATTTGCTTTCCTTCAAATTCAATTGGCTCGATAGAAGTCATGCCAACATTTTCAAGAGCTTTTAAGTGAGTAAGATAGCTTTGGCCGAATGTCATGAAGAAACGGATACGCTTAAGTCCTGGAACGTTTTTCGCAAGCGACTCAAGTTCCTCATGGTACAACAAGTACATATCTTTTTCGCCAACTTCAGGGAAGTTGTAGACACGTTTGATTTCCATTGGCTCTGTCTCAATCCACTCGCCATTTTCCCAGTATCTTCCGTTTGCAGAAACTTCACGGATATTGATTTCAGGGTTGAAGTTTGTTGCGAATGGGTAGCCATGGTCGCCAGCGTTACAGTCAAGAATATCGATATATTCGATTTCATCAAAATGATGCTTTAATGCGTGAGCAGAGAATACACCTGTTACGCCTGGGTCAAAACCGCTACCTAAAAGAGCAGTAATTCCAGCTTTTTCAAAGCGCTCTTTATACTCCCACTGCCATTTGTATTCAAACTTTGCAGTATCTTCAGGCTCATAGTTTGCTGTGTCCATATAGTGTGTTTTCGTTGCAAGACAAGCATCCATGATTGTTAGATCTTGGTATGGCAATGCCAGGTTCATAACGATATCAGGTTTTACTTCTTCAATAAGCGCGATAAGCTCATCTACATTATTTGCATCAACTTGTGCAGTTGTAATTTTTGTTTTTCCACCATCTAGTTTCGCTTTAAGATCATCACATTTCGATTTTGTACGGCTTGCGATACAAATTTCTTCGAAGACCTCACTGTTTTGAACACATTTGTGGATGGCAACGGATGCCACTCCTCCACAACCGATAATAAGCGCTTTTCCCATAATAAAAACCCCTAACATAATAGATTTTTGCAACTAAAAAGAGCTCATGCTTCCTGACACCTAGAGAGAAGTCTACTAGGTTAGCTGTCTTTTGCCATACCCACTCAATCAGTTTTTAAACAACAAAAAAAAGCATGTGCAAAACGCATAATCGCGCACAACACTTGCTTTAGATATAATCAATATTAAAAAGGCATAGTTATCCTTACAATCGCAATATGTAACCGTCCCTAAAAAGAGCATAAGGACATGCTTATAAGGAAGCTTTTTAATATTCAATCTATATCATAATAGGACTCAGAGTCTATATAGCAAATAATTACTAAGTACTCTTATTGACCGTTTCACAAGTTGTGTGCATGCGCACTGGTTGTAAAGTAACCAACTTATAAAATTTGAGCTTTTAACTCAATCAATAAGGCAAACTAAGTTGCCAATCGGCATTTGACCCGGCTGTCCGTATGGCCTTAACTTTATGAAAAAAGTGGTCAAAATTATCTGCTGGAAAGACCCCAATACATTGAATATTAGCTTTCCAAATAACGCTTTCTATAATGTAACAACACAAAATAAAAATAGCAAGAGGAAATAGAAAAATATTTTTAGTTTTTTACAGTTTTTCTCATGAAGAGTTGAGAATGAAAATAGGTTGCTTCATAAATATATAGTGCTGATTTGGAAGTTCTATTCGAACAAATTATATTTTTCAGATTAGGCTGGGGGAAGAAAGCTTTTCCCAATCAGTGGTATAATAAAAATAACAAATAGTGGAAATGGGAGGTTCGTTCAATGCTTTGGTTATATATCCTTGCTCCAGTCGTCATAATCGGTGCCATTGCCGTTTATTTTGAAAAAAAGTCAGGAATGGTCCCACCCGAAGGCAGTACAGATAAACAACTAGATAAAATGGCAGAAGTAGATGCACAAACACGGAAAGATTTTGGCGGAAGTAATACAGGTCCATTTCAGTAAAATTAACATGAGTATGTAGGACAGTTCTTTAAAACTACATTTCTATTTTAATAAAAAGACAGGCAAATTCATTCAAGATTGCCTGTCTTTTTACGTTCAATTCATCTCATATTTTCAGCATATACTATATTGATATGTTCATTTCCTGATTTGAGATGAGGGTTGTTATTTGCCAGGTGCCCGATAGTTCCAGCTCTTTACATGCTCATTCAACGAAAGGAAAGGATCCTCTTTTTCTGTTTATCTACTAGTCCGAAATCCTTGATTTAATAGACTATACCTGTTTTGGGGAAAATTGTTCCTTAAAAATAATTCTGTTTTTCACTTCCCTGTCATCTTCCTTCCCATCCCGTTATATGGTTAGGAGAGGGCATATTGGTATACAGTAACATATGTTTTATTGTTGGATAGGAGTTTTAATTATTAGGAGGTGAAGCATGAACTTTCCAAGTAAATTAGAAAAAGGCGATATGGTTGCAATTATCGCACCATCCTCTCCAGTGACCAAAGAAGAAGCAGATTTATGTAGAAATCTTGTTGAAAACATGGGCTACAAAGTAAAGATGGGGAAAACAACTTATCGTTCGATTCATGGGTATTCAGCAGGAACAGGGCAAGAAAAAGCCGATGATCTCCATCAAATGTTTGCTGATCCCGAAATCAAAGCCATCTGGTGTATCCGAGGTGGAGATACAAGTGCTCATCTCGTGGATAAACTAGACTACGAGTTGATTCGCAACCATCCTAAGATTTTTGTGGGATACAGTGATGTCACAAATCTCCATGTGAATTTTAATCAGAAGTGTGACCTCATCACGTTCCATGGACCGATGGTGAAATCCAATATGCTGCATGATTTTGATGATTTTACAAAACGCAGCTTTGAAGCAGCTTTAACGATGGAAGAGGAGGTACTTCTTGAAAATCCTGAGGGAGTAGATTTTCAAGTGATGGTGGAAGGATATGCTAAAGGGACGATTGTAGGGGGAAACTTGACGTTGCTCACTTCAATGATTGGAACCCCTTATGAGGTGAATACAAAAGGGAAAATTCTCTTCATTGAAGACATTGGTGAAAGTGTAAGAAGGTTGGACAGGATGATGTATCAGCTCAAATATTCCAATAAATTACAAGATGCTGCAGGATTTATCGTTGGAGACTTTGCAGAGTGTGACAATAGAGAAGATGAACATTATACGGTGATTGAACTGCTAAAAGATCTGCTATTACAGTACAAAAAGCCGGTCATGTATAATATTCAATCAGGCCATTGTTTCCCAATGTCTACGATTCCATTCGGTGTAACATGTACGATAGACACAAATTTTAAGAGCATCAAATTTACGAAATGAGAGGGAAATGTTGAGAATTATGACAAAGAATTATCCAATAGATAACTAAGAAACGATGCGATTTCGCATCGTTTTCCTTTAAGATGAGTCCTTTTCTGGTAATTTATCAACCCTACTCGAATCTTCTGAATTGACAGCGCCTCTAATAAACATAAAGAAGAAGTAAAGCATTGCAAAGAAAATGCTCATAGCACCTATTAATGTGAGCCATAACCCTAACACATGAATCCCCTCCTTATGAGAATTTATATGCAGAAACGATGGCACTTACGACAGGGTATTCCTATTCATGACTTAGAGGCTTTCCGATTCCAAATAAAAACGCTCCCAATTTAGGAAGCGTCATTTCTGCAGCAAGCGCTGCTGGATTTATCTATCTATATGAAATTGTATAAGTTCGTTAAATGACGTTTTTTTATGCCTATCTCCTCCTTCCTTTATCTTTATTTCTTTAACGATCACCTGGACCTATAAATTGTAATGCCGCAGGGGAATAAACCCCGACTCTTCTCTTCATTTCCTCGGTTGGGATTCGGATTAACACAGCAAGGTTCCGTCCCTGTTTAGCGGAGTTGGTGAGGTTCGCCAGTTTTTCAACTGCTCCTTTCACTTTCTCCATTGTTTGAAACATCGTCATCACTTTTACACCGTGGAGGACTAGTTGAACGACCTCCTTCACTTCATCACCTTCGGATTTGTTGGATCGAGCTGGGACCTTTCGCTGTAGCTTAAGAAATAACATGCTTCATCACTACCTTTCCGAAAAGATGCAGGGAATATTACCCTATGAGTAGATAATTCAGGAAAAGAATGTGAATTCCTCTGTCAGCGGGGATACTTTTTACCGTCAATTTTCATAGGGAATTGAGGTAAATCTAGCTATATCTTGATATTTGGATAAATTATGTTATCGAATCTGGGAGTTTGCTGTGGGATGCTGGAGAAATAATGTTGATATTTTTTTTCATGTTTATAAGCATAACCAAAAGGGAATGGACATAGAAGCTCGCTGGCAAGCCATTAGATAGAATATTTATTTACCTTAATTAAGAAAATGGCCAAAAATCTAAGAGAAACACTAGCCTCTGCTAATGAATCCTGTTACACTACATAAGTTGAACTTTTTAGGAAGAAGGTGGGAGAATGCTTCAAGCACTAATTATTTTTGTTGCCCAACTTATTTATGTTCCTGTTTTAACATTAAGAACGATCACCATGGTTAAAGGAATGAAAGAAAAAGCTGCCGCTCTTGGAATGCTTGAAGGTGTCATTTATGTAGTGGCACTTGGTATTGTTTTTAGCGATTTATCTAATTATTTAAATATGGCTGCCTATGCGATTGGTTTCGGTGTAGGTTTATATATAGGTCAAATGATCGAGCAAAAACTAGCAATCGGTTTCGTTACGATTGAAGTGAATATCATGAACAAAAATGACGACCTAGCAAAACACTTGCGTGATGAGGGCTTCAGTGTGTCAACCGCAGAAGTAGAAGGAATGAATCATGCTCGTCGATTTCGTCTAGATTGTACCGCAAGACGAGACCGTGAACAGGAATTTATCAAAATTGTTAGTACCTATGAACCAAGTGCTTTTATCGTGTCCTATGAACCACGTAGCTTTAAAGGTGGATACATCACAAAGGCCATGAAGAAAAATAGAAAAAACAAGCAAAAAAACGAAGCAGCAGGCAAAGCCCCGACGCCTCTATAGAAAGAAGTGTCCTAAAGGACGACAAAGTCCGAATGGACACTTCTTTTTATTATCAATCCAGCATAGGTTGGGACAGAGGGACAGGTACAATGTCCCACTTCGACCATGGAAATTTGGGGTCATGTTAAATGTGAATAAGGGAAAACTCTAAGAATGAGGTACACTAAATAAAGTGACAGAGATGATTGTCTGTAGAGGAGAGGGTTTACATCACTACCTATAATGAACTGATTGAAAAGCTTAAGGAATTTGGAGTTCCAGATGAAGATCTGCCGACGGTTGACGAACCAAAAGTAACCATCGAACGGGATGTCAAAGTGTTTAATAATGATTTCAACATCCTGCAGTTAAATTTGCTGTATTCAATGATTACGGTTGAAGAGTGGGAGAAAGAAAAGGTTTTTTATATCACATGGAAGAATACGGATGTGAAAGCGAACCTGAAACGGTTTGTCCTTTTCTATAATCAGAAAAAAGGAATCCTCCGGAGAAAGTATGTGTATAGGAACAATACACCTTCTCGCAAAGAGGAAAAACGCTCCGTTTCTAAAGACCATCTAATGGCTGCGGCAAGTAAGGGATTGCTTTCCATCATCATGGAAGATTTTAAACCGATGGAATAGCTCGAAGAAGTTCAGAAAACAATGCTAGGGACTTCCAATCATACAGAAAAGGAAGTCTATTTGGACAGGCTATAAATGAATCAAAAGAATATTAGTAAATTGGTTAGAGAAGGAGCTTGAATATTTTGAGAAAAAATGAATTACCAGAGAACTATGAAGAACTGAAGAAAAGTGTGAACCGATCGTCAAATTGGCGTGAGCGATTGGATGCGATTGATGAGTTAGGACAATATAAGCATGCAAAAGTAATAGATGTCCTCACAAACGTCATGAATCATGATCCGGTAGTCAAAGTCCAGGATGCAGCTCACCGTATGCTTAAAAAATTTGGTGAACATGTAGAAACACCGGCTAGGAAAAAAGGCGAGCCTGTGAAGGGTGTAAATAAAATCTTACTTCGAATTAAGAAAAGTCTTCCAGAAGGCCATTCATACGAAGAATTCAAAGAGAAGGTAAAAAAGATGCGGTTAGATGTATATGATACATACGAAGGCAACAAAGGAACTGATTTTGATAAGTGGTTAGAAGAAACGTGGGCAGAACTACATAAGTAAGGAATTAAGAAGAAGCAAGGATCACGAATCCTTGCTTCTTCTGTTTTTATTAAGATTGTTGTTTTGGTGTTAAGACTCCTTGGCAGTATAGTCTCAAGGAAACTTTCCCATTATGACCGCAAACCGCTCGTGGTTGAAGTAGAACTAAGAATACGAGAAACATAATAAAGGGGAATTCTTACAAGTACTAGAAATAGTAAGGTAGAAAAAAGGGAGGGGTTGTTTTGGCAGATTTTCAAATAGTAGAGGTAGATACAAACGTCCTCGAAGGAATGGGGAGTTTTTGTCTTAGAAGTAAAAAGAAATCAGATGGGTACATAAACAAAAATAAGTGGCTAAAGAATAGATTTGAAGAAGGATTAAAATATCTTCAAATCATTGAAAATAAGAAGCAAGTAGGGTTCATTGAATATACGGATGCTGAATATTCGTCTAGAGTCGTTCATGCTAAAGATTATTTGGTTATCCATTGTTTATGGGTAAGTGAAACGGGAAAGGGATACGGGACGAAACTGATTAACTTATGCCTTCAAGATGCAAGAAAGCGATCGAAGCAAGGAGTCGTCGTCATAACCAACCCTGAAACCTCTTGGACACCAAGTAAGGATATATTTTTGAAAAATGATTTTACATTGATGGATACGGCACCCTATGGTTTTGAGTTGCTCGTTCATCCTTTTGAAACTAGCACCACACAACCTATCTTTCCTACAAATTGGGAAGAAAGAGCGAATCAATTCAAGGAGCTTACGATTTTAAGATCCTTTCAATGTCCCTACGTGGAAGTGGCGACACAAAACATCATTGAAGGTGCAACTAGATTGGGGCTTGAGGTCAAGGTCCATGATTTTCAAAGCAGAGAAGAATTAATGGAGCAATCTCCAACTCCTTATGGGATCTTTTCCGTTGTTTTTGAGGGAAAACTAGTTACCTTTCATCGGATGACAGTGCATTCGGTCATCAAGAAATTAAAGGAACATTTAGATTGACTATGACAAGAACAATAAACCGTGTAAAAAGGCTCTGGGGGGAACAGAGCCTTTTTACATGGTTTTCTTTGCGAAAACCATATTCATCATTTATGAGTTTGTTGTTCTTCAAGAATCTCATTTAATAAAAACAGAGTCTGATACCTTTACATCACTTTCTTCAGTTCTTCTGTTAATCTCAAGAATTCACTTTTGTTTTTGTCTAGTAAGGATTGATCGATTTTTTGTTGGATTTTCTTTTTGCGAAACGTAAGAAGAGCCTGGTCTAACACCATTTCAGCCATTAATGAATCTATCACATTTACTTCAGATTTTGGTGAATTCAGCAATTTCTTATCCATTAAAATCACTCCTTAACCTTTTTTCTATTATACTTTAAGTTGTTATAATTTTCAAACTATTTAAGTTGGTAATTTATAAAAAAAGAAAAAATGTACATATCTACCCAAGTTTTCACTATTGATTGAAAGGCTGCAACTCGAAGACTGACTGTGTTAGTTTTACATGATGCATTCCCCTCTCTATAGAGATTTATGGTGTTAAGGCTATCATAAGCGATAGTTGAAGGGTTTCCTACAAAAGTGTAAGGAGTCCTGCCATGGAAATTTGAGGGCTTACACGAAAATTGGGTAGAAAGGTGTCTCTGATGAGAAATTCTTCCGTAAAGGGATCCTGCCGAACTTCCAGGTAGACAAGCTCTCGCTCTATACCCTAACTCATTTCCTAAAATTGGCTGGAAAAAATCAGGAACCTGTCACATATTGTCTAGGAGAGCAGTGGATGTAAAAATTCATCATGTTGAAACAGGCAAATATCGCCTTTATCAAGGATTATCTAGCTTGAGAAGGGGTGAGGATGATTAGATACCTATTTTGACCATTTCATTGACTATCTCGCCTTTATCCTGCTCACTTTCTTGTATCCTCTTGAATATGAAACTCAGCATGTTACGATAGATAACGTTGGAAAAATACGAACGATTATACGAACAAAATGAACCATTTTCTAGGAGGATATGAATGTTAGAAACGAAAACAATCGCTTTTTTAGGAGCGGGTTCGATGGCTGAGTCGATGATTTCAGGAGTCATCACCGCTGAGAAAATCCCGGTAAACCAAATTTATGTCACCAACAAGAGCAATGCCGACAGACTGTCAGAGCTTCAGTCAAAATACGGTGTGAACGCATTAACTCAAAGTGAACTCCCTTTTGAAAAAGTCGACTTGTTCATCCTCGCAATGAAGCCGAAAGGGGCGGAAGAGGCCCTTCTCGCTATCAAGGATAAAATAAGGCCCGACCAAGTGATTCTTTCCGTGCTTGCTGGAATTACCACACAGTTTATGCAAGATCACTTAAATAAGGATCAACAGGTTGTCCGTGTGATGCCGAATACATCCAGTATGATTCAAGAGTCCGCGACTGCTGTTGTTGCGGGTGAGACGGTCACGATGGGGCATGTGAAATTGGTCACGGAATTGCTCGAGTGCATGGGGAAGGTTTTTATCATCGAAGAAGACCAGATGGATGTTTTTACAGGTTTAGCCGGAAGTGGTCCAGCGTACTTCTATTATCTAATGGAAAATATGGAGCGCGTTGCAGTTGAGAACGGATGGGAAGAAGCAAAGGTCAGACAGATTATTGCGCAAACGATGTATGGCGCAGCGAAAATGATTCTTGAGCAAGGGGAAGCTCCAGCTTCGCTAAGAGAGAAAGTCACTTCTCCAAATGGTACGACCGCTTCAGGAGTTGAAGCTTTAATCAAATATAATGGTGGCGAAGCCATTGCACAGGCCGTTCTACATGCGGCCAACCGGTCAAAGGAAATCAGCAAGGAGCTTGAAGGGACGATTGTCACTCCTTAACGACTATTTTCAGGCTGCATATGTACACAGGAGGTATTAGATGTTAAACGGTGATAAACAGATAAAAAGAGTTGTTATTAAGATAGGAAGCAGCTCATTAACAAGTATGCATGGAGAGATTAGCCGGAGAAAGCTTGAGAATTTGGCAGAGCAAATTGTTGAGCTAAAGGATGCAGGCTATGAAACAGCGGTCGTTTCTTCTGGTGCAGTCGCGGCAGGATATCGGAAGCTTGGTTGCCTGGAGCGACCAACGTCACTTCCTGAAAAGCAAGCAGCAGCGTCCATAGGACAGGGACTTTTGATGGAATCTTATTCAGAACTCTTTTTATCTCACGGATATGTTGCTTCGCAAATTTTAATCACAAGAAGTGACTTCTCCGATGAAACTCGATTTGAAAATGTAAAAAACACGATGAATGTGTTATTAGATCGTGGAATTATTCCGATTATCAATGAAAATGATACGGTCACTGTTGACCGCTTGAAATTTGGGGACAATGATACACTTGCGGCGAAGGTTGCAGGTTTAATCGATGCAGATTTCTTAATTATTTTATCAGATATTGATGGCCTTTATGATAGCAACCCGCATGACAATCCAGATGCGAAGCTATTAGAAAATGTCCATTGCATTACACCCGAAATTGAAGAAGCAGCCGGCGATTCAGGGAGTGCTGTTGGAACTGGTGGCATGAAATCAAAAATAGAAGCCGTGAAAATTGCGATGGCTGCAGGAATAGATTCCTTTTTAGGAAAAGCAGGGTGTGAGCACATCTTGATGGATGCGGTAAATGGGACTGCTAGAGGAACTTATTTTGAACAAGAACCGGATGCCTTAAACCTTGATGATAAGCAACAATGGATTGCGTTTCACTCTGGTCCTGAAGGAAAAGTCACCATTAGTTCTCACGGGAAAAATGCCATTATCGAAAAGCATGAGGACCTGTATCGATCAGATATTCAGGATTTTATCGGGGAATTTCATGGTGGTGCAGTTGTTCGCATTCTCGATGAGGCAGGGACAGATTTAGGCCTTGGGCGTATTAATTATTCACATGAACAGCTGAAAGAAACCGCTTCTGATGGGGAACAAGATCCTGTACCTGCGATTGCTCACGAGACCTTTGTCTGTGCACTTGATTTTCAGTTGCCAGCCATTGGGTAAAGAGATTTAAGCACAACAGACCTATATATTTTGGAGGGATAGAATGACGGAATCAGTTATACAAACCATAACCGTAGAAGACCAAGCGAAAAAGGCAAAAAAGGCTGCAAGGGTTCTAGGGATCCTTACAACAGAGGAAAAAAACGAAGCACTGCGGACGATAGCAGATGCACTGGAAGCAGATTTTCAATCTATTATTGCTGCCAACTTAGTTGATTTACAAAAGGGTGAAGAAAAAGGATTTGAACAGGCGTTTATGGATCGTCTTTCTCTTAATAAAGAACGTATTTTTGATTTTGCCCAAGGACTGCGTCAAGTAGCAGAGCTCCCAGATCCGATTGGCGATGTGATGTCAGGGTGGACATTAGAGAATGGTCTGAAGGTGGAGGAAGTTCGCGTACCTCTTGGTGTCATTGGGATGATTTATGAAGCACGTCCGAATGTGACCGCTGATGCTGCAGGGCTTGCGTTGAAATCGGGAAATGCGATTGTGCTAAAAGGCGGCTCTTCTGCGCTTAATTCAAATCGAGCGATTGTTAAAATTATTCATCAGGCGTTAAAGAACACAGCCATTCCGAGTGACGTGGTCCAGTTTATCGATCGTTTGGACCGTGAAGCTACGCAACAGCTGTTTACCATGAAAGAGCATATCGACGTATTAATCCCTAGAGGTGGTGCATCGTTAATCAATGCGGTCGTCGAAAATGCGACTGTACCCGTTCTCGAAACAGGAGTAGGAAATTGCCATATTTATGTGGATCAAGAAGCGGATGCCGAAAAAGCGATTAAGATTTTAATGAACGCAAAGACCGACCGTCCGGCTGTCTGCAATGCGGCGGAGACATTGATTGTTCATCAAAACTGGCTAAAGGAACACAAGGACCTGTTGGCAGAGGCATGTAAGAAACATGGAATCACCGTTCATGGTGACGAGCTAGCCAGAGCTGAACTTCCTGATGTTCAACAGGCTACCGAAAAGGATTGGGCAAATGAATACTTAAGCCTAGACCTTGCAGTAAAAACAGTGAGCAGTTTAGAGGAAGCGATTGAACATATCGATCTTTACGGTACAAAACACTCTGAAGCAATTGTTACTGAAAACACTGACACAGCTAAAAAGTTTATGCAGTTAGTAGATGCAGCTGCACTTTACCACAATGCATCAACGAGGTTCACCGATGGCGGAGCTCTGGGATTCGGAGCAGAAATTGGAATCTCCACGCAAAAGCTTCACGCAAGAGGGCCAATGGGCTTGCCAGCCTTAACAACGAGAAAGTACTTAATGTCCGGGAACGGGCAGGTAAGATAGGGAGAAAAAGGGGCGATTGTTCAACATGAGCAATCGCTTTTTTCTTAGCAAAGAAAGACCATTCCCCCCATAGTTATGGTATCATCAAAAAAACAATACCTAAATGAAAGAAGTGAAGAGCTTGATTACATATAAGAGTCTCCATCATGTTAGTCTCACGGTCACAGATTTGGAAAAATCCAAAGAGTTCTACGGGAAAGTTTTAGGATTGAAAGAACTATCTCGCCCTGATTTTGATTTTGATGGAGCCTGGTATGCAATAGAAGGGCAGCAACTTCATTTAATTGTCGAACCCTCATCCCAAACGATTCGCCAGGATAAAAGTCTGCACACGAGAGAAGGTCACTTTGCGCTAAGAGTGGAGAATTACTATGAAGCTTTAAACTGGTTAAAACAAAATCAAATTGAAATCATTGAAAAACCAGACGGAAAAAGTGGATTCGCCCAAATCTTTTGTGCGGACCCCGACGGAAATTTAATTGAACTCAATGTGGATCAAAAAGAGTTATAAAAAAGAAAAGCTGCCTATTTAGGCGGCTTTTCTTCAGGAATGGCTGTTTTTTGATAGAGTCTCCCTTTAATTAGTAGGAGATTTTGAGTTGGCTAGGTTGACCTCCACATCGATTGCCTGCCCTTCGCGATAGATTTTTAAGGTCGTTTTATCTTTCGCGGTTAAATTGGCGTACATATATTTTCTTAGCTCACTTGAGTTCGTAATCTCCTCACCATCAATCGATACAATCACATCCATCTGCTTTACCCCAGCATTTGCGGCAGCGCTATTAGGCTCAACCTGAGCGACGATTGTCCCGCCTTTCACACTTTCAGGTAGGGATTGCAGATACATACTCGGAACCTCTTGTAAATCTGCCAGGCTGACGCCAAGATATGGACGTTCAATTTTCCCATGCTCAATCAGCTCATTGATAATTGGAACGACATCATTACTTGGAATTGCAAACCCCAATCCTTCAACACCACTGTCAGAGATTTTTAAACTATTGATTCCAATGACATGACCGCTTGTATTGATCAAAGCGCCCCCACTGTTTCCCGGATTAATAGCGGCATCGGTTTGAATAACCGAAAGCTCCCATTTTCCGGCGGAAGTATCGACGGCAATATTGCGATCGATGGCGCTGACAATTCCTTGAGTGACCGTCCGAGATAAATCAAGGCCAAGCGGATTGCCAATCGCCATAACCTGGTCGCCAGGTCTCAGCCCAGAGGAATCTCCAAATTTAAGTGTATGTGTTGCGTACTTCTCATCAATCTTAAGAACGGCTAAATCGGTTAAGGCATCAGCCCCCACGACTTCTGCTTTCGCTTTTTCGCCATCATAAAGGGAGACTTCTACCTCTGATGCACCTTCAATCACATGGTTGTTTGTCACAATATAGGCATCATCATCTTGCACATTAAAAATAACCCCAGAACCTGAACCGCTTTGTACCGTTCCTTGTGCCCCGGAAAAAGGGTTACTTTGATTCTGGTAATTGACAATCCCAACAATTGCTTTTGAAGCATCCTCAACTACATCCGCTAACGAAGCTGTAGAGTTACTTGAATTGGAAGTGGGGACAACGCTCGTTGTTAATTCACTTTCTGATAGAGACTCTGTTGAGGATGTGGCGTTAGGCTGAGTTTCAGTTTTTAAGAAATCAAACACATCTGTAGAAGTAACGGCACCTAACGTTAAGGCTGAACCCATTACTCCAGCTGTTACCATGGACAGAAAGCTTTTAAGTCCACCTGTCCTCTTTTGCTTCTTTAATGGTTCAACCGGTCTTTCATAAGGATTTGGTTTAATAGGTTCCTCATTTGGAGTAGAGGTTATCTGTTCATCGAAAGGTTTATTTAAATCGCTCATAGCTTGTTCCTCCTTGGGTTTCCTTTCCTTACTATGCTTTTATCTTAGCGAGAAATTATGAACAAACTATTAACAAATTACGACGTGTTATGGAAAAATTTTCGAAAAGAATGTCCACGTTCCTAAATGAGGAATGGAACGTGAGAAATGGTCACACAGGAAGGTCTAGGGTGCCGAATGTGGATGACAACTTGAAAAGGTCCCACAGGAAAATCCAGCTTGCCTAAAAAAGGGTGTCAAACTGAAAAAAGGCCACGGAGGATAATCCACGGTGCCCATCTATGAATAGAAGTGAAAGCGGCCCCAAAATGCTAAATAAGTTTAAGGAGTGTAATTAGATAAACATAATTACAAATGGTTTCGGGGAAATTACCTTTACCTAAAAGAAGGAGGTCATAACATTGAAAAGGTTATTATTTATGTTTTTATTAGCTATTTCCGTATTCACATTAGGAGGGTGTGGGGACAACGAAGCACCACCTGAAGAAGGAGAACAGATTGAAGAAATCGAAGAAGAAGATGAAATTGGCGATGGCGAAATTGATGATGAATAAGGAGTAGGGATCATTCCTATCCTTAGTAAAATGATAAGAACAACGAAAGCTGCCCTAATTGGACAGCCTTTCGTTGTTACCTCTTGGCATCAAAGTTAGAAACTAGCTCCTACAATGATGAGGAGAATAAACAAGACAACAATTAACACAAATCCACCGTTGTATCCACCATTTCCTGACATTGTGCATCCCTCCTTATAACGTATTCTATATACATTATTCAGATTGAAAGGGAGTTGACAGGACAAGCATATTAAGAGTTTTGCGGATTTTTATTGAGGGTATCTTTTTTTATGTTTTTTTGAATTGTATCAGCTTGGAAAATATGTTCGGTTTTAAACTTTTCTATAATAATGGAAACGAAGGGTTCCCATAATATAATTATGTAAACTAACCTGACGGTGTGTATAGACAAAACTTACAATTAAACAGTACACCGTCAAATTTTTTTAAAACGCTTGGTGTCCGGACAGAAAAGAGTCCAGCAGCTTAGCTGAACTCTTGGCTATATTAGTTCAATTAAAATTAAGCATTGATCATCGCTTCGCTGTTTTTCATTTTTTTGTTGCTCTAAAGACGAAAGGATTGTTTCTTTTAATGATAAAAGAGAAGTTTCCCTGTTTTTCATAAACAGCTTACTTAATTGATTGGGACCAATTGAATCGGTGACACCATCTGTATAAAGCAGGAGGCGATCTCCCTTTGAATAGGAAACCGTACTGGTTTTATATTCAATCCCTTCGAACATGCCGATTGGAACACTTTTAGAAAATAATTCATGCTGCTCCCCATTCTCGTCTAACCAAAACGCAGGAGGATGCCCAGCATTGATATATTCAATCTTTTGTTTCTTTGTATCAATTAAAAGATAAATTGCCGTACAGTAATGCCTAGCTTCCTCGTTATTCTGAAACAATGTATGAAGATGTTGGTCTAACTCTTTCATCACAATATTCGTATTCAACCCATAAGAAATGAGTCTTTGGAACAATGAATGCAAAGACATCGTGATAAGGGCGGAGGAAATCCCATGTCCCATGACATCTAGAAGAATGATTCCGTATCGATGTTGGTCAATTTGGTAAAAACCATATATATCCCCTGATAATTCTCTAGACGCTTTATGGAAAGATTGAATTTGGATATGTTTGGTCTCGATAGGATCTGTTAAGGACGTTTTTTGAATTTTTCTCGCAAGCTCTAGTTCCTTTTTCGTTTCTATTTTAAACTTCTGATTTTGTTCATTCAGATCCATTAGTTTTTTCTGTTGTTCCTTTAATTCCTCTAACGTATTCTCCAATTCTTTATTGGCCTTATGTTTGGCTAATAAAGCTGCTTCTGCTTCTTTCTTTGCAATGAGTAGTTCATTTTCATATTCACTTCGATTGTGGATTGGAAACAAAACACAGTCTGAGTATCGTTCTCCGCCTCTTTTTCTCAGAAGGGCATTCACCATCACAGGAATCTCTTCCCCACTATTTGTTTTTAACGCTATATACATT
>Ga0180215_1002014_pt1 | contig 21257 bp, 17 predicted proteins | sample eDN3rd37CBELigBY_FD_128871 | JGI IMG/M metagenome (GOLD analysis project Ga0180215, IMG submission 128871) | Enriched backyard soil microbial communities from Emeryville, California, USA - eDNA 3rd pass 37_C BE-Lig BY (version 2) (version 2) | ecosystem: Environmental > Terrestrial > Soil >... | reverse complement strand
GAGCGCGCCGTAGCCGTCCTCCATCTCGTTGATGAAGGCCGACGCCTGGGCGATCTCCGCCGCATGGCGCACCTCTTCGTCGCTTGCGTCCTCCTTGCCGTACCGGATATTGTCGCTGATCGTGCCGGTGAACAGCACCGCCTGCTGCGGCACGTAACCGATGCCGGCGCGCAGGCTCTGCAGCGGCAGCTCCCGCACATCCCGCCCGGCGATGCGTATTTCGCCGGAGCTAACGTCGTAGAAGCGCGGAATGAGTCCGACAAGCGTCGACTTCCCGGAGCCTGTGCCTCCGATAATCGCTGTCGTCTCACCCGCCTCCGCCGTGAAGGAAATGTTTCGCAGGGCGGGCATTTCAGCCCCAGGATAGCTGAACGTAACATCGCTGAATTGAACGCTGCCGGACGCCGTTGCGCCTGCTCCCCCGCGCTCGCTCACTGAAGCTTCCTCAGCCGAGGAGCCGATCTCCAAATCGAGCACTTCGTTAATGCGCGCCGCCGATACCGATGCGCGGGGCAGCATGAAGAATACCATCGCCACCATCATGAACGAGAACAAAATTTGCATTGCATATTGCAGAAAAGCCATCAAATCGCCAACCTGCATGCTGCCGCCGCTAATGCGAATGCCGCCAAACCACAAAATTGACAGACTCGATAAATTCAAAATGAGCATCATAATCGGCATTAAGTAGGCCATCATTTTGTTTGCCTTAATCGCCGTATCCGTCAGATCGGCATTGGCCTCGCTGAATCTGAGCGCCTCATGGCTTACGCGATTGAAGGAACGGATGACGCGGATGCCCATCAGGCCTTCGCGCAGCACCAGATTAAGCATGTCGATTTTAACCTGCATCGCCTTGAACAGCTTCGACAGCTTGGTATGAAAAAAAATAACAAAACCCGCTAATACAGGGATAACGACAACGAATATGAGCGACAGCTTCGCATCCTTCGATACGGCCATAATAATGCCGCCAATACACATCATTGGAGCCATGACCATCATCCGAAGCATCATAATAAGCACCTGCTGAACCTGCGTCACATCGTTAGTCGTCCGCGTAATAAGCGAAGCTGTGCCGATTTTGTCAAAGGCATGCAGCGAAAAATGCTCAACGCGTGCAAACAGCTTGCTCCGAATGCGTTTGCCGAAGCCTGCCGCAACTACCGAGGAATAGTAGCTGGAAGCAATCGAAAACACGACACTCGCCGCCGTTACAAGCAGCATCAATCCGCCGATCCGCCATATTTGGTCCATATCCCCAAGCACGATGCCTTTATTGACGATGTCCGCCATCAAAGTCGGCAAAAACAGCTCAGAGAGCGACTGCAAAAAAACGAGCACAAGCACGGCAGCAATCATCAGCCAGTAGACCTTTAAGTCTCTAAACAGCTTAAGCAGAACAATCATCTCCACTCAATCATAGTAAAATACGAATCTACCAAATCATATAAGAGCGTGTATATAAGTTTACCATACGGGATTCGGCGAATACAAAAAAGGAATCATCGCTATAATTCGCGTGATTCCTTCTATGCTTCGTATACAGCTTGCTTCGTTTCTGCTCGAGCGTCGGCGTCTTTCGGGTTGACGGGTTAACCCCCTGCCAGCTTCCCCGAAGAGCATCCGGCGCTAGCTGTCCTTGCTTCGCAAGCTTCTGTCTAGCTTTCCTCGCCTTGCTAACCGACATGGCGGACCCTCCTAAGCGATAATGCGGAGCAAAGCCTGCTTTATAAGCGGCCGCTCCGTTCGGAGTGAGCTTGCCTCGCAAGCTCATCCATCCATTCCATTATACGGCAAAGCCATGCTTTTTGAAAACACTCATAGCCGCCTCCGACTGCAGAAAGCTGTACAGCAGCTCCGATTGCTCCCGGTGCTTGGTCGCTTTTATAATCCCGGCCGGAAATTCAATTGCAGGGTAAATGGCCGGATCGACTGCGAATAACGTCACGACTTTATTGGAGCTCGCTGCTGTCGATTTGTAGACAAACCCCGCGTCTACATTGCCGGTCTCCACATATTGCAGCACCTGCTTGTAGTCCTTTGCCTGAACCATTTTCACCGAAAGCGTGTCCCACAGGCTCACATTCGTCAGCGCTTCCTTGGCATACTTGCCGGCCGACACGCTGTCCGGCTCGCCGATGCCGATTCTGTTCACGCCAGCGTCCGCCAAATTTTCAAGTGCGCCGATCGCTTCCTTGCGCTTGGACAAGCCAATGACGACCAGCTCGTCGCGGAGCAGCGTTACATTATTGTCCGGATCGATTAGATCATTATATAAGAGCGATTTCATGCTGCCCGACGTTTCGCCGATAAACAAATCGGCATCGTCGCCCTGCTCGATATTTTTTTGCAGCAGCGGCGTCGTCGCAAAATTGAACGTCAGCACAATGTCCTCATGCTCCGACTCGAACAGCTCCTGCACTTCCTTGAGCGCTTCCGACAAGCTGGCTGCTGCGTATACTTTCAATTGAACGGTTTCCGCTGATGCTTCTGTCCGGTCTACGTTTGTGTTAACTACCTTCGTCTGCCCGTTCGATCCGCAAGCAGACAAGAGCATCAACAAACTTATAATAATTGGGTACGTTATAAGTTTCGCCATATGTTCAACTCCGTTTGATTAGGATCCAATCAGCTTCGTTATGCTTCCGTGTAACTATCGCTGTCGTATAAATATTGCTCATTCGCCAAATCTTGAATTTCCTCCGGCGTAATGCACATGTAAAAGTAGTCTCCCGAACCCGCTTTTTGGAGCGCCCGCTGCCTCATATATTTCGGGCTGCCCTCGATATCCTCGTCATAAACGAGCAGCATGCCGTCCGTCTTGCGAAAAAGCAGGTCGTCCCTCGCCTTCAGCTGCCATACGCCTTCGTACGGCTGTGCGCTAACCGGCGCATAATAGTCGACGCCGCGCAATATTTCGCCGAAATAATCCTTCTTCTCCTCGCTCCACTTCTCTTCCGGATTGCGGTATGCGGCAATAATCGACAGCTTCAGCTGCGGATATTTTCGCTTCAATCCGATAACCGCCTCGCAGGCCCAAAGATCGATGCCGTACTGGCCGGGGGTAATGACCCACTCCAGCCCGTCCTCGATTAGCGGAACGAGACGGTTCACAATCGCCTTTTGAATGTAGCGGATTCCTTTATGCTTCTGTCCAAAAATGTTAAGCTCGTGCGCCCGATAGCCTGTTACGAGCAAGTTTTTCATACGCTGAGCGCCCTTTCATCCTGCCATACCGTAACCCTGTTGCGGCCAAGTTCCTTCGACAGATAGAGCGCCTTATCGGCCAGCTCCACAAGCTCCCGCGAGCAACCCGGCCTCATATCGGAATGGGCGATCCCAATCGATACATGAATTGGCTGTCCTGTCGGGCTTGCCGTTTCCGTCAAATGAATCCGAAACCGTTCCGCCAAAGCTGCGGAGGATTTCAAATTTTCTCCCGGTATAAGAATGCCGAACTCCTCGCCTCCATACCGGAAGCATATGTCGTTATCGCCGGCAAATAGAAGCATTTGCGCAGCAAGAAACTTCAGCACATCGTCGCCGATCTGGTGCCCATGCGTGTCGTTCACCTGCTTGAAATGATCGATGTCGATAAGAATGAGCGAGAACGGGATGCCGTCCTGAAAGTACTGCTCCATAATTACATTGAAAGTTTTGCGGTTCGTCAGCCCGGTCAGCCCGTCGCGCGTAATTTCGCTGTTCAAAAGCTCCAAATGCTTCGCGATGCTCTGATTAAGCTGCTTTACCTCATAAATGGACGATTGAATCATCGGCAGCTTCGCTGTTACAGGGCTTGCCGCGCTTCCCGTCTCTTCGGAAAATTTCGCCAAATTGTAGAGCGGCTTGGATATATGAAGCGATACGCGCCAGGCGAACAGCAGGACGATTGCCATAACCGGCAAAGCCTGCATAATCATTTTTTGCACAAGCTTACGCATCGGTCCTTCCAGCACATCGGTCGGTGTCTGCGATACAATCGCCCAGCCGCTCTTCGACTCAAAGGAATAGCCCGCAAAAAACGTGTTCCCTTGGGAGTTCGTCACCCTCTGCTTGCCGCTTCCCCCCGCTATCGCTTTATTAATAACCTCGTTGTTCAAAATAACCTCGTGCAGCCGGCTTTTATCGGGATGGAAAATGAGATGCCCCCCCTGATCTGCCACGTACACATAGGAGCCATTGTCCGAAAAATGCTGATTTAAAGCGGTATTGAGCGAATTGTCCTCTTCAAGATACAACGTGCCGCCGACGAACCCCGCATAGCTGCCGTTAGTAGCGACGACCGGAGTGGCGACCAGCACAATGAGACGGCCCGTTATGCCGACATAGGGACTTGATATAAGGAAAGCGCGTTTGTTGGATGCTTCAATAGCAGCCTCCGAATTAAGCTGCTCTCCCGGCGCTAATCCCTTCACGTTGGAAGTTATCATTTTAATAACGCGTTCCTCGTTCACGATAAACAAGGAATTAAAGTAATGTTTGTTAGCTGAAAACCAAATTTCTAAGTCTTTGTTCGAGAAATCGGAGCTGGCGGCCTGTTCCGCAATCATTTCGATGTTGTCCTGCATCACCTGCAGAAGCTCTGTCGTATTCGAGGCTACCTTTTGCGCATATTGATAATTGCTTTCGAGGTAGCTTTGCGTCAGCAGGTCTCTGTTTGTGTTGATTGAGAAATAACCGCTGAAAGCCGCAGTTAATATGACTGTGCCTGCGACAAGCAAGCCTATTACGTTGCGCAGTTTAATTCCTTTACGAGTATGCATGGCCGCTCCTTTAGAAATAAGAACACAATTCTATATTAGTCGAAAATGTTAACAAAATAAACGAGTATTTTCTACATTTCCATGATTTAATGCTAGAATTAGAAAGAATTGAAGGGAGATTATGCATAAATGACGAACACAATTTTATATATAGAGGATGACCGGGAAATAGGCGAGTTCGTCTCTTCCCATTTGAAAGAGAAGGGCTACCAGGTTATTTGGCTTCGAAGCGGAGAGCAGGCGCTGGAGCATATTGCCAAATGCCAGCTTGCGATTCTAGACGTTATGCTGCCGGGACTCGACGGTTTCACGATCGGGCAGCGGTTGAAAAAGGCCGAGCCTGGCGTGCCCGTTTTAATGCTGTCGGCCCGAGCCTCGATTGACGATAAGCTGCAGGGGCTTCAGTTCGCGGACGATTATTTGACGAAGCCGTTCCATCCGGACGAGCTTGCCGCCCGGGCAGAGGTGCTGCTGCGCCGTTTTCACCCGCGCTCCGAGGAGCCGCTTGCGATCAAGCACCTGCTCGTGTACGAGGACCAGAATCGGATTGTGGACGCGGAAAGCAATGAGGAAATAACGCTGACGGGCAAGCAGTTCCGCATATTCGGCTACTTGCTTCGGCATTTGGGCCAAATTATGACCAAGGAGCAAATATACGAAGCCGTATGGGAGGAGCCGTATATGGACGGGGACAAGACGTTAATGGTTCATATCCGTTATTTGCGCGAAAAGCTGGAACGCAATCCCGCCGAGCCTGAAATTATCGAAACGGTGCGAGGCATCGGCTACCGGGTAAGGGCATGAAGCAGCCTGTCAACAAGCCAAAATTCCGCCAATCGCTTCTGTCCCGCTATTTGCTCATTATCGGGTTTGCTATTTTATTCATTCCGCTCGTATTTCCGATTCTATCAATCGCCTACTTTATTGCAGGCTCGATATGGTCTGGGGGAAACGATGCAGCGCTCAAATATGGCAGCTTCGCCCAGCTGGAAACGGCATGGCACGCGGAAGCCGCTTCAATGGGCGGCTGGTCAGCAGAGCAGATCAACGCGAGAATGGAAGAGCTGAAGCAACAATATGCCGACGGCGAGCTGTTCTGGGTTGACGCTGACGGCCGGACGCAGCTTCAGCTGCCTTATCAAAGCGCCCTCCCCGCCCAATGGACGCAGGCGGATGCGATTCGCTTCATGAAGCAAAGCGTTGGCAGCGACCCCTTCACCGTCGTATCGTTTCTCGGAAGCGAGCACGAAGAAGCTGCGTTTATCGTCATACAAATGCCGCGCTCGCTGATGATCAGCACCGTCTCCAGCGTTGAGCAGTTTCCTTTTTTCAGCGTTGTCCTCATTATATTAGGCTTGTTCGCCGTACTGTCGCTGCTATTCTTCCGGCATATAAGGAAGCGGCTGATGCGGCTTGAGGCTTCCATGTCGCTGGAAGGAAGCAACGGGCTGCCTACTCCGGTCTTTGTCCGGAAGCATGATGAGATCGGGCAGCTGGAGGCGGCCTTTAACCGGATGATCGACCAGCTGAAGGCCGGGCAGCAGCGGGAGCGTGAGGAGGAGCAACTGCGCAAGCAGCTGATTGCCAATCTGTCGCATGATTTGCGGACGCCTCTGACCGTCATGGGCGGGCAGCTGTATAGCTTGCGCAAAGAAACGAAGAGCGCGGCCGGACTGCAGTCGATCGGGCTGCTTGAATCGAAGGTGGCCGATTTGAGCGGCCTGATTGACAACCTCCTGAGCTACACGCTTATGACGAGCGGCCGTTATCCGCTGAAGCTGGAGCGGCACGATGTGCTGAGGCTTGCCAAAGAAACCGCCGCCGCCTGGTATCCTCTTTGGGAGAAAGAGGGCCTGGAAGCGGACATAAGGCTGGAGCCTGCTTTGGAGCAGCAGCCGGGCGATAGCGCGCCGCCGCTGATCTGGCTTGTGGATAGGGACGGCTTCCGGCGCGTGCTGGACAATTTGATTCAAAATGTCGTAAGGCATGCGAAGGAAGGCCGTTATATCGGCATCGGCGCAGAAATGCGGAGCGGCTCCCCGGCGCTTTACATCGCCGATGCCGGAGGCGGCATGAAGAGCGATTCGGAGAGCAAGGGAGCCGGAATCGGGCTTGCCATCGCCCATTATTTAACCCGCGAAATGGGCCTCGCCATCGAAACCGTAAGTACGGCGCAGGGCGTGCGCGTCTACATTTATCCGCTGCGGGGCTGATGATAGTCTACGTTGCGTTACCGGTGTATGGGATAGATCTGTCAATTAGCTCTATACCTGCAACGGGGGCTAAATTGGTGTGAGTAGAGCTAGAAACTTGCTCTATTGCACTGCGCGCTGACCTCAGACTGACTATTCGGAGTTTCCGGTGTGGGAATAGAGCTGTCAATTAGCTCTATTCCTGCAACGAGGGCTAAATTGGTGTGAGTAGAGCTAGAAACTTGCTCTATTGCATTGCGCGCTGACCTCAGACTGACTATTCGGAGTTACCGGTATGGGAATAGAGCTGTCATTTAGCTCTATTCCTGCAACGGGGGCTAAATTGGTGTGAGTAAAGCTAGAAACTTGCTCTATTGCACTGCTCGCCATCGTGCACTAACCGTGTTTCCCTGCGCTGTGCCTTACGTCCTTACTCTGCATCCGATACCGAACCAAAGCCTGCGAAAATGCATCTTTTTATCCCATTACATACTCTCCTCCCCCAAATGCCTGCAGTAGTACATCCTTTTATTCGTAAAATCGCTCATATAAGCTGCTCCGCCCGCAAAGCCTGCACTCTCGCAGGCTTTTTCTTTCCAGCACCCTTTCTCAGCAAAAAAACCTGCATTATCGCAGGCACTCCGCCGTCGACTATAACCCATTCGACTATGCCTGCTATCGGCCATGACTACAATCGACTATAACCCATTCGACTATACCCGCTATCGAACATAACCCAAATCGACTATTAACTCATCGGCCATGGCCCCCAACTTGTATTGCTATCGACTTTACTCGTAACCGCGGCTGTTTGCTCATTGAGACAAGGCTCCCTTCCGGCAATTTAAACGAAATTTAAACTTGGCCCTACCGTCGTTTTAACCTTTGCCCGTTATTGTAGACAGCGAGGTGATTGAACAGTGAAAGATTATGTTATTGAAACGAAGCAGCTCAGCAAAAAGTACAAAGGCCGGTACGCCGTGGCCAATCTGAATTTGAAAATAGCTCGGGGCGATATATACGGATTTCTCGGTCCTAACGGAGCAGGCAAAACGACGACAATCCGCATGCTGCTCGGCTTGATCAAGCCGTCCGCCGGATCGGTCCATTTGTTCGGCAAAAGCCTGGATAAACACCGTCTAGAGCTATTGCGCAAGGTTGGCTCGCTCGTCGAATATCCGTCCTACTACGGCCACTTAACCGCAGTTGATAATCTGGAGGCGATCCGCCGCATTATCGACGTGCCCAAATCCAGAATTGCCGAGACGCTCGAAATTGTCGGATTGACAAGAGACGCCCGCCGCTCGGTTAAGGGCTATTCCCTTGGCATGAAGCAGCGGCTCGGCATCGCAAGCGCGCTGCTTGGCAATCCGGAGCTGCTCATTCTTGACGAGCCGACGAACGGGCTGGACCCGGCAGGCATTCTCGAAATACGCGAGCTGATCAAGGAAATGCCGAAGCAGCACGGCATTACCGTACTTATCTCCAGTCATCTGCTCAGCGAGGTCGAGCAAATGGCCGGCACCGTCGGCATTATACGCCAGGGCGAGCTCGTCTTCCAGGATACGATCCATAACTTGCGCAAGCAGGCGGAAGGCTCCATGTCGCTAGTCGTTTCCGATCCGGCGGCAGCGGTTCAGAAGCTGCTAAGCCATGGACAGCGGGCGATACTGGCGAATACAGCCATTGAGCTGGAAAACGTGAACGACGAGACGATTGCGGGCTGCGTCAAGCTGCTTGTCGAGCATCACCATTCCATTTATCGCGTAGAAGAGAAACGCAAATCGCTTGAGGAGCTGTTCCTTCACATTACGGAAGGAGGAGGGCTGGCATGATTGGCAGAGCAATGCGTGCAGACTGGCTAAAAATTCGCCGCAAGGGCCTTTGGCTGCTCGCCATTATAGCTCCCGTCGGGCTTATTGCGATGCAGGCGCTGAATTACGGCTTGCGTTACGACTATTTAATGGAGCAATATGCGCATGATCCTTGGGGAGAGCTGCTGAAAAATATTTTGCTGTTCGTGCCTATTTCTCTATTTCTAGGCGCTACGCTAATTAGTTCTCTGCTCGCCAACATCGAGCATCACATGAGCTCATGGAAGCAATTGCTGGCGCTTCCTATTTCACGAACGGCTGTGTTGACAGCCAAATTTCTTATTTCGCTCATTTTGCTTAGCTTCTCTTGCCTGCTGCTGTCGATAGGAACGTTAGCGCTTGGAGCTGCGCTAAAGCTGCCGCTAGACAGTATCCCGTATGGCGATATTTTGCGGATCGGATTCGTTCCGTTACTGGCATCGCTGCCGATGCTGGCGTTGTCGCTTTGGCTGTGCATGACCTATAAGAACCAAACGCTGCCTGTCACATTCGGCGTAGTCATCGCCATCATGTCGATGTTCACAATGACGCTCTCGGAATATTTGCCGATCAATTGGCCGCTGTTCAGCTATTATGGGCCGCAACAGGAGCTGTTTGCCGGAGCCGGCATTGCGTGCGGCATTCTCATCCTGCTGTTGGGAGCGATTCATTTTGCCAGAAAGGATGTGGGCTAATATGCGTTCCTTCACTAGAGCGCTTGCGGCGGAACGGCTGAAGCTGTCCAAATCGTTCATTTGGCTGCTAATTCCGATTAGTCCGCTTATTGCTCTGCTCATCGGCATGCTTGTCAATTTAGAGTATACAGAACCGGAATTAAACAGCGCCGTCATAATCGCTTCGATGGCTTCGTTTCATGCCATGCTGTTTCTGCCGATATTGACTGGCATTTTATCCGCATTCGTATGCCGGTATGAGCATAGCGGCGGCGGCTGGAAGGCGCTGCTTTCGCTTCCCCTTTCCCGTCCGGCGCTGTATATCGCCAAATTCACTGTCGTCGCAGGCCTGCTCGCCGTTACGCAGCTGCTGTTCGTCGGTGCGGTCATCGCCGCCTCGCTCTACCAACAAATAGACGGCGGCATTGCATGGACGCTTATTTTGCAAAGCACGATCAGCGGCTGGGTCGCCTGCCTTCCGCTTGCCGCTTTGCAGCTTTGGGTATCGACCGGCTGGAGCAGCTTTGCCGCGCCGCTGACGATCAATGTTATGCTGACGCTGCCGAATATGCTCATCATCAACTCGGCAAAATACGGCCCGTACTATCCATGGGCGCAGCCGGCTCTAGCTATGCTGTCCGTCGACCCTAAGAGCTTCGGCGCTTTAACGCTCCCGCTTGACAATATTCTTATTACGATAGCCGGCAGCTTCATCGTCTTCTTCCTGGGAGGCATGCTGTACTTCTCACGGAAGGAAATATAATTGAGTAAAAAAAGCGCGCCTCACCGCAGCTCTTCATGAGAAAGGCTGCAGGTGAAGCACGCTTTCCTATTGTCATCCGATCATCTGCGGCTGGTTTGTCATAACCGCTTGAACCCATCGATCCAGCTGCGTATGAACGACTCGATGCGTTCTCAGCCTGTTAAGCTCCTGCCGCTTCAAATGATGAATGATCTCTCTGGCGCGAAACAACACATTTTTGACGACGCTGACCGTGCAGTTAAAGCGCTCCGCAATCTCTGTCATCGTGTAGCCGAAATAATCGGCCAGCAGCCACATATTAACATAGCGAGCGGTCATATGGCGGGCAAGCCGTTCCATAATCTCTTGAATGTCAAAATAGTCGGATTCCCAATATGCGCGGGCACTATAGTCGCAGTCTGCCGATATCGGCATCTTGACAAGCTTGCGATAATGATCAATCCATAAATTGCGCGCCACGCGATACAGAAAGGGCAGCGGCTCTTTAATCTCTCCCTCCGATAAATAATAAGCGTATGATTTCAGCAGAACATCCTGATAAAGATCATCCCCGTCCCACTTTGAATGCGCTAAATGACAGCAATATCGATGAAGGTCAAAAAGGCAGGGGGTGACAAGCAACTCGAATCCTGCTTTTGTCCTCATCCTCTCACTCCCTAAAAATAAATAATGGACTAATCATAACGAAGCGCGTCGATTGGCTTTAAGCTGGCTGCTTTATTGGATGGGAATAGGCCGAACACAACGCCTACAGCAACAGAAAAACCGAAGGCCAGCAAAATAATATTGGTTGAAAAAACGACATCCATACCCAGCGCAGAAGATGCGAGCTGTCCTGCCCCAATGCCGGCGACAATGCCAATTATTCCGCCGAGACCGCTTAATACAACGGCTTCAATAAGAAATTGTACGAGTATATCCCGCTTATTAGCGCCTATCGCTTTGCGGATGCCAATCTCCCGGGTACGTTCGGTCACAGATACGAGCATAATGTTCATAATGCCGATACCGCCAACGAGCAGCGATATGCCGGCAATTCCGCCTAATGCAAGCGACAGCGTATCGGATACGGACGTAACCGTCTTCAGCAGATCCTCGGCATTCATAATGGTATAGCTGTTCGTATTGCCCCTGAACAGCTTCGAAAGCTGTTGATCGAGCTCAGCCTTCGCGCTTTCCATCATTGCCTCCGATTGTACCGTCGCATAGAGCGTACGCACGCCGACAGACCGGAACAGCCTCTCCGATGAGGTTAACGGGATCATAACGATATCATCATTCGATCCGCTGGAGGAGTCGCCTTTTTCCGCCAATAGACCGACTACTTTATAACGAATGCCGTTTATTTGCACATATTCGCCGACCGGATTGACAAACCCGAAAAGCTCGACAGCCGTATCAGCTCCCAGTACCGCAATCTTCTGATTGTAATCCAGATCAAGCTGGGCGATAAAACGGCCTGAGGCCATTTCATAGCTCTGAACGGAAAGATAGTCCATATTCGTGCCGATCACGCTGACGTTTGTGCTTACCGTGCCGTACTTCAGCGTAGCGCTTTGATTGTTAACGGGAGCAAGCCCGGCAATCCCATCAACCTCGCGCAGTCCGATCGCCTGCTCATAATTAATCGAATTGCTTGAGCCCCGGCCCATAATGTTGACGGTAATAAGGTCCGAGCCAAGCCCCTGCACCTGTTCCGTAATCGCTTTTGTCGTACCTTGGCCAAGGGCGACAAGCGCAATCACAGAGCCTACGCCGATAATGATGCCAAGCATCGTCAGAAGCGAACGGAGCTTATTCGATAAAATGCTGGCTATCGCCATTTTGATGCCTTGAAAAATATTCAAGCTAGCCGCTCCCTTCCTCCGTCAGTCTGCCGTCTTGAATTCGTACAAGGCGCTTAGCTTGCTGTGCAATATCCAAATCATGCGTAATCAAAATAATCGTATGGCCCTGTTCGTTCAAGCTTTTGATCAAGCCCATCACTTCCTTGCTCGTCTTTGAATCAAGCGCTCCCGTCGGCTCGTCCGCCAGCAGAAGCGGCGGGTCTCCGGCTAATGCTCTCGCTATGGCAACACGCTGCTGCTGTCCGCCTGACAGCTGATTAGGCCGATGACCTATCCGCTCCTCAAGCCCTACCTTTCGCAACGCGTTTATCGCTTGCTCTCTTCGAAGCTTGGCAGGCACGCCGCGATAGATGAGCGGAAGCTCTACATTTTCAACCGCCGTCAGCTTCGTCAGCAGATTGAAGTTTTGAAAAATAAAGCCGATCTTGCGATTGCGAATGCCCGCCAGCTTATTGTCCCGCAATCGGCTGACCTCCTCGCCATCCAGCCAATATTCGCCGGAGGTAGGAGAGTCGAGGCAGCCGATTACATTCATCAATGTAGATTTGCCTGAACCCGACGGACCGATAATGGCTAAAAATTCGCCGCTATCGGCATATAGCGTAACCTCATCCAAGGCATTCACAATTTCTCCGCCCAATCGATATTGTTTTGTCACTCGTTCAATTCGGAGCATAGGCTCCTGCGCCGCAGCAGACATCATCCTAACGTCCACCTCCGCCGCCTATACCGCTTATACCGCCTCTGCCGCCTGTGCCGCTGCCGAAGCTTCCTCCTGCTCCCCCGCCTGGGAAGCTTACTCCGGCTCCTCCTCCTGGGAAGCTTCCGCCGCCCATGCTGCCGCCTGGGAACATGCCGTTCATCATATTTTGCTCATTGGATGAGCTCTCCGTTGTACGGGCAAGAATAACGACGTCTCCAACATTAAGTCCTGAAACAATTTCAATGAAATCCTCATTGCTAATGCCAACCTCTACGGAAACCATCGTTTGTCCAGTAATGGCTGCACCGCCTCCCTCATTAGTCCCTGCGCCCCTGCCGAAGCCTGCACCTGCTCCTGGGAAGCCTCCGCTATTGGGGCGTTCGCCCATACCATTGCTTGGCTGCGTGCCCGCCGCCGCTTCTTCCGCACCCTGTCTCTGGCTCGTTTCAGAGGACGATTGGCGGGGCTGCCAATCGGCTCCCCCTTCTCTCATACCTGCTGCCCCCGCAGGCATCTCTCCGGCAGCGCTTTCTGTTGCTTCCCGCTGCTGCCCGCTCCTTTGATCCTCCGTGACCGACGACTCGCCGCTGGAGGCAACAAGTACAAAATACTGGTTTTGAAAAGATTGGACCGCATCGACAGGAAGAACCATAACATTTTCCTTATAGGCGATCTGAATGCTGGCTTCTGCGGTCATGCCCGCTTTTAAATCAGCCGTTTCATCCAGCATAATCGTAACGTCGAAGGTAGCGACGCCATTGCTGGCCGTTCCTTCGTTCGCGATATCAACCACCTTGCCCGTATATGTATTTTGCGATAGCGCCTCAACCCGAATGCTGGCTTGCTGCTCCAGCTGCACCTTGGATATGTCCAATTCATCTACAGATACAACTAGCTGAAACTGCTCATAGTTGACAACCTCGCCAATATTCGTCTGAGCCGTAATGGTATCGCCTGCTTTTAACTCAAAAGAAGCGAGCGCCCCGTCTATTGGCGCTGTCACAGGCTTTCTTCCTTCCTCATTCAGCAGCTTCTCCATATTTTTCCGAATATTCGAGATCTCCTTATTTTGCTTCTCGATCTTAATCGCTATAGAATCTCTTTGATCGTCATTCGCCTGCTTATAATCCAGCTGCACGGACTCCAAATCAAGCAATGCATTATCCAAATTAAGCTGAAGATTGTCAAGCTGCTCTGTACGATCTTCTTGTACGAAGCTGATTAGCGTATCGCCCGCCTTAACGATATCGCCGTTAGCATAATGAACCTGCTCAATTTCACCCGTCTCCGACGATCTGATCGTTTCTCTTTGTGAAATTTCAATGCTGCCAGTACCGCTGATTGTCGACTCAATCGTCCCTAAGCTTACCTGAGCTGTAACGTAGCTTGCGGCAGCGGCCTTCTCATCATTGTCTCGATAGAACAACCACCATACCGCCGCTCCTGCAATCAGAATTAGCCCTAAGCCGGTTATTAACCACTTCAGTCTCATGAATGAATCATCCATCCTTTCCAGCCTTTTCATAATCATGCGCTATTCCTATTATTCCCGCAGGAAGCTTAATAGAAAATGAATAGAAGATTAAACGAAACTGAATAGTTGCTAAATATAGAGACGCTATCCAAACAAAAAAAGCGCCTTTCACTCGCAGATCGTCTGCGAGCGAAAGGCGCTGTCATGCCATTATTTGAGGCCGAAAGCGACCTCGATCTCTTTAATTCTCGCATCCTCCATATGAATGATGCTGCCAATGCTTTTAGCTGAAATAACCGCCTTCGCGCTATATTCCGCGACCTCCAGCCGGTCAAAGGCGTTGAGCTGGCTTTGTCCGGTAACAATGACGCAGTCGTTCTCCGCAATGACGATCGGCGTGCTTTCATTGAACAGCTCCGCCGCTCCCTCCGGATTCGTATACAGCTCGCCGTGCGGCAGCTTCGGGATGTTTCGCAGCAAAATATAGCTCTCCGGAATCGTCCGCGAATCGAACGTTTCCTTCGTAACCGAAAAGGCCATAATGTTCGGCGGGTGCGCAATAATGACCGAGTTCACATGCGGCTGCTTATTGTAAATATGCTGATGAAAATGCACCGAGCGGCTCGGCAGCTTGCCTGCCTCACGCTTCCCGTTCTCTATGCGGACGAGATCGCCTTCCTCAATATATTTCCTGTCCATATTATAAGGCGTAATGAGGAAGGAACCGTCATCCAGACGGTGCGAGAAGGTGCCCTGCGTGCTCGTGAACAGCCCTTGATCGTACGAGCGCCTGATAAGCTTGCACATTTCGCGACGCGCTTCCTTCTCTGTACTGCTGCAGCGATACGGAGCGAACTCCTCCAGCGGCTCTTCCCAGCCGCGGCTCGGTTCTTCCTTCGACAAGGATATCGGCGTTCCGATGCGGCGCGCTTTAATTTCCAGTCTTGCGCAATACTCCAACGTCTCGAACCGCTGAAACGCCTCAAACAAATCGCGACCGCCGACTACGACACCGTGATTTTCCAGCATGACCGTATTGTACCCTTCAGTAAATACGGCAGCGATTTTCTCGCCCAGCTCCATGCTGCCCGGCAAGCCGTACTCAGCCATCCCGACCTCGCCGCAAATGAGATGATCGTCGGGAAGAAGGTGCACATTCGGCACCTGTCTGACGATGCTGAAGGCGACCAGCGCCGGCGGATGCGCGTGAACGACCGCCTTAATATCCTTGCGTTTACTATAGATCAGCTGGTGAAAAGGATACTCGCTTGACGGTCGATGATTGCCTTCTATAGATCCGTCCGCTTTAACGCATACGATGTCCTTCCGCGTCAGCTCGCCTTTGTCGATGCCGGCAGGCGTAATCCACAGATCGCCGTTATCGTCCAAAATCGATAAGTTGCCGCCTGATGTAGTTGTCATGCCATAGCCGTATATCCGTTCCATCATCATAATCAGCTGATCAGCGGGATGAAGCAGCTCGAATCGCATTGGCCCGTCCTCCTTGACATTGTGCAAAATAGAAACATATCAATCATATCGTCAGCTTGAACGCTTTTGATTACATCGGATTTCTATTTTGCAGCGTTTGAATATGTTTGAATTCTTTTATTTGTTTTTATTATAGCATGATCCAAACCTATCCGTGTGATATTTATCACCAAATTGGAGTTAAATTTTGACGATTTCAAGCAGGATGAAGAGGAATGGCCAGCTAGAGTGTGCTGTAATCACGAGCATTGCAGCATACTTAGCAAAAAATAAAGCCTTTAGTGGAACTAAGTCCGCATGCCGATGCCAGTAATAGTGTGCGCCCGCATGCCAGTGTGAGTGCTAGCGGCTCATGGTTCCGCTATTTAGGCGAGAGCAACGTTTTCTAGGTCGTAACCGGTCAGATACAACTCTAGTGTACTGTAACGGAACGTCATTCCGTTACAACGGCGATTTGGCTGCTATTGAGTTTTAATGGAACGTCATTCCGTTAAAAGGTTCGATCAGCCTTGTGGCAGGCAGTTTTGTGCCGCTAACGGAATAAAGTTCCGTTAGCGTGTCATCCATGCGCAAGAGCTGTCTCTAACGAATTGTGGTTCCGTTAGCCTATCAACTATGCGAGACTGCGTACGCTTATTCAAGCTGCGACCGCAAATGCCGGATTTCGTTCAGAATCTCCTCCCGCTCCTGCTCCCCCATCGGCTCTGGGCTGCACATCAGTTGGGTCAGCCGGAGCCGCACAGCCTCGCGGTCATTATGCAAAGCTTGCGCTTCTGCCGACAGCGGCTTCAGTACTCGCTCCGGGCCGGCGCTTACATATTCATCGTATCCGCCGTCATACAGCGTACAGCCGCCAGAGCCGTCCAGAAGAAGCAGCCTATTGGCGGCCCTTCGCACAAAATATTGATCATGCGTAACGAGCATGACCGCCCCGGGATAATGCAGCAGCGACTCCTCAATCTGCTCTCTTGTCTCCACATCCAAGTAGTTCGTCGGCTCATCGATGATTAGCAGATTCGCTTTGCCAAAGTATAAGCGCAGGAAGGCTGCCCGGCATTTCTCGCCCATGCTCAGCTCGGAAATGCGCTTATATACGTCATCCTTACGAAACAGAAAGCAGCCGAGAATGGTGCGCGCCTCCGATTGCGTCATATTCGGCAGCGCGAGCAAGCTGTCCAGCAGCGTCTCGCCGCTCTTCAGCAGGCGCAGCTCCTGCTCGAAATAGCCGATTCGCGTTTGCGGATTAACGGTTACGCTGCCTGACAAAGGCGAGAGCGCCGACGCCGCGAGCTTAAGCAGCGTAGTTTTGCCCGAACCGTTCGGCGCAATGACGGCAAGCCGGTCCCCGCGGTTGATCGACAGCGACAATCCCTGGAACAGCGGGCTCCCGCCGTCATAGGCAAAGCTTACTTCCTCCATCCGCAGCAGCGTAGAAGCTAGGCTTCCTTCCGCCTCCAGCTTCAGCTTAAGCGGAGCCGGCTCCTTCGGAAGCTGCGCCTTGCTGCGGTCAAGCTGCTCCAGCGCGGCTTCCTTCGCATGCATGCGGGAAACATTTTTCTTCGACTTTGAACGAAGAAAATCATTTTGCCCGGCGGCGCGATGCGCCTGCTGAAACCATTCCGCGTAGCGCCGGATGCTGGCAAGCAGCTTCTCGCGCTCCTGCTCCTGCTTTTTGACCTGCTGCTCCAGCGTCCGGCGCTCCAGCTCCTTTTGCGCTATGAAATCGCTGTAGCCGCCCGGATAGCGCCTGCAGCCGGTTGGGCTAAGCTCCAAGACTGCAGTCGCCGTACGGTCGATAAACGCGCGGTCATGCGAAACGTACAAGATCGTTCCGCGATATGCGGCCATCCATTGCTCCAGCCAATGAAGCGCAGCTTCATCGAGATGGTTGGTCGGCTCGTCGAGCATCATGAACCGCGGCTCCCGTACAATGGCGGCCGCGAGCTGCGCTCTTGTCTTCTGGCCGCCGCTCAGCGCCGACAACGGCAGCTCCCAAAGCGGGCGGTCAAGGCCAAGCTGCTTCAGGCTCCGTTCGGCCTGCAGCTCCCAATCGTAGCCGCCCTGCGCGCTGTACTTGTCAAGCAGCTCGCTGTACGCATCCAGCACTGATTCGGATGACGTCCCTTCCTGCCCCAGCTGCTCCTCCAAAGCGCGAAGCCGCTCGCGCAGGCTGTACAGCTCAACTCGCGATGAGAGAACATATTCAAGAACAGTAAGACCGCAATCCGCATCTGCCTGCTGCGCCAAGCTGCCCCATTCTTCCAGCGCCATGATGCGGTTGATCTGGCCGCCGCCAGGCTCAGCCTTGCCAAGCAGCACTTGCAGCAGCGTCGTTTTGCCCACGCCGTTCCGGCCGATTAGCGCAAGCCGCTCTCCCTCTCTAATCTCCAGCGACACCTTCTCGAACAAGGTCACGCCATTGCGTTCCATATATAAATCTACAGCTTTAACAAGCATCATAAGACATCCCTCCGATTCGATTACAGCCAAATAAAAAAACCGCGGCCAGCGGCACACGGTCGAATACGAATAGGGATAGAAGGGTACGAGCGGCTGCAGCAGCGAAAAAACGATGCAGCAGTCCCGCTTCTAAAGAGCGAGTCTCCGCATCCAGTTCCTGCAATGTCCTGAACCCCAATATACTTAAGTCCCCAAAACGACACACGTATCCCGACCGGCGCTCCTTAAGAGCTGCCGCTTGCGCTTAGACAAGTTGTAACTGGGATCGTGTTATTGCTTCATCGTCGTCAGGGACCTCCGAATTTCATCAAAATGGTAATAGCTGCATTATAACGGAATTAACGGTCCAAAGTCCAGTCTATTTTGAAGCTTCCGCGCAGCCTGTCGCCGGTAAGCACAATCGAATAATATCCCGAATCATTCGCCTGAAAGCTGTACATGTTCTCCGCATCCATCGACTGGGCCACATATTCGCCGCGATCGTCAAGCACATGATGCCCATAGCCGCCGCTTGCGCTCCAACGAATCGTATATTGGACCGTATCTCCTGCTTCCGCATAAACCCCTATCGAATGAGCGCCGTGAAAATAAGCGAACTCCGCCTCATAGGAGGAACTGATGCGCGTCTCCGTCCATCCCTTTTTCACCGTAAAATCGCCCGTCAACAAAACGGCTGCCGCTGCCGTCAGCACGATAGAAAGCGCCGCGGCATGCTTCGGATAACGGCGAATCCAGCTATACGCGCCTAGAAAAATCAATGCGCAAATCGAACCGACCGAGCCGGCCATGAAAGTAAACACCGTATACTTGCCCATGACAAATAAAAAGGGAAGATGGCCGCCAATCAAGTACAGCAGAAAGCGCGCGGCCGCTTTATACTTCTTGATTAAATGGGCTGCGCCGTCAGCAAGCGCCGAGTAGCCTATCGCATACGGAACCAATAGAATAAAGATGCCCCTCGTGCCAATCAGCTCCGACATATCGTACAGCGAAGGTCCTGCAATGCAAAAAGCGAACAGCAGCAGCGTAAAGCTCGCCGCGAACAGCTTAGCTGCCGCATAATAAATGATTCTTGATACGCGAAATCCGCTCACCATACTGCTTCCCCCTTCTCTTTGTAAACAAATCGTAACGGAAGCGGCGGCAAAGGGGCAGTTCTATTTTTTGTAGAACCCAGGCAGCTGTGCCTCCCGTTCAAAAGAAAAAAGCACATCCGCTAGCGATGTGCCTGGCCGTCTGTCTCCTCGCCTATTCCTACGGCTTTGCAGAAACTTTTGCGCTAAGCAGCGAGTTCAAGCCCTCCAGCAAATTTCCGCCGCCGGTAAGCGAAATCGTGCCGATTTTCTCGCATATTTTCTCCAAAAACTCCAGCTCCTTGAGCCGGTACAGCGTCGCATTCTCGTCCATCAGCTTCGCTGTGTTCAGCAGGCTGCGGGTCGATGCCGTCTCCTCGCGGCGCGTTATGAGCGTGGCCTGCGCCTTCTTCTCCGCCAGCAGCACCGTGTTCAGAATGTCTCTGACCTCGCCCGGCAAAATGACGTCCTTCAGCCCCGCCGACAGGAATTGCACGCCGTAGCCGCCGCACTGCTCGTTAAGCCGCTTCAGCACGAACGCGCCGATTTCCTGTTTCATGCGCAGCAGATCGTCCAGCTTCAATGTGCCGACATACTCGCGCAAAATCAGCTGAAGCAGGATGTACACTTGATCCTCGAACGATTTGATGCCAAGCGTCGCAACCGGATCGGCAATGCGGTATTGGCAGACGAAGTTCAGCCGCAGCGTCACCTTGTCCTCCGTCATAATTTCCTGTCCATGCATATCAAGCTGCTGTTGGCGCAAATCGATCAGCTTCACTTGAACCGATACGGGCCCCTTCCAAAAATGGTACTTGCCCGGCTTCAGTTCTTTTTGCATCACGTTATTGAAGAACAGAATGCCCTTCTCACGGCTCGCCACCTCTACTGTCTGGTAGAAGCCTTGCAGCTTAGGCAGTACAGCCTGATCCACCTCATTCGTTATTTCCGGGTTGCGTATATCGATATGCACAAACGTATGCCGCTTCAGCACGTTCCAAAACGGATGGAGTCCTGCAGTCAGCACGGATGCGAATTTTCCGTCCTCAAAGTGAAGCGCGATTTCATAGTCTTGCACGTCGGCAACCGACAGCTCGTTCAGCAGCTCGGCATCCTTCATGAAAGGAGCGAGCTCCTTATTAGGCGGAACGAACCGCCTTGCCGCGCTTTGCACGGCGATAGATTCGCCGAGAAAAGAATAGCAGCGGTATGTGCCTGGCTGCAGCAGCTTTACATAGCTGCCGTTCTTGAACAGCAAGCCGCGCTCATCCGATTTTACAATGACTTTGTTTATCATAAATGTACACCTCATTCTGAATTAATAGCGCCTCTTCCAATCAGAAATGATCCTGCCCGCAGCGCGGAATCCGGCTTAAGAGAGAATTGGCGCTTGCCTGCATGCGCATTGCGCAGGAGTAGTCCGCAAACCCGACTGCAGTCTGCATGTATTCCTTTGCCTATAACGCAAGAAGATAAACCCGCTCCTGTCGGTATCCGCCGATTGCATGGCGCTGACTGGCAGCTGCAGCCCGAAGGCTGCGCGATCATTTCTGAAGAAGACGGCATTTCATTCAACACATTAATCTCGATTTTCAGTCGAGTACTCTACCACTGAGTTAATCGCCTGGATGACGATATGGGATTCGAACCCATGCATCAATACTTGGGAATATACGTTAGCCTGACCATACAGCATACAGACATTAACGCAATGGCTGCACTGCGGAATGAGTCGACATTCCAGCCCGGGTATGTAAGCCTCCCCGTACATTCAATTTAAGAGGTCTTGCTCTCTTGGAATCTATAATCGCTTATTTTCCGGCAGCTGAACATGGCGAAAGTATTACGAACGGGAAAATAACGGATAAACAGCAGAATTCGATCGAATAACTTCTATCGGAAGCGCACTCCTGCTACAATAAACAGTAAACGCCGGCACGGCACTTTTGCCGATAAGGCTC
>Ga0180215_1002013_pt1 | contig 21268 bp, 23 predicted proteins | sample eDN3rd37CBELigBY_FD_128871 | JGI IMG/M metagenome (GOLD analysis project Ga0180215, IMG submission 128871) | Enriched backyard soil microbial communities from Emeryville, California, USA - eDNA 3rd pass 37_C BE-Lig BY (version 2) (version 2) | ecosystem: Environmental > Terrestrial > Soil >... | reverse complement strand
TTCATGAGCGCGTTGATGGCGGCCATGTGGCCGTCGATCGAAGGCTCGATGGACCAGCTGATGGAGAGCTATCCGGCGCAGCTCAAGGAGGCGTTCAACATCCGCGAGCTGACGAGCGTCGAGGCGTACATCGACGCCGAGATGCTGAGCCTGCTGATCCCGCTCGCCGTCGCCTTCCTGGCCGTGCGCGTGATCGTCCGCGCCCTCGCCGGCGCCGAGGAGCGCGGCTACCTCGACATCGTGCTGACGACGCCGATCTCGCGCCGCACGCTGGTCGCCGGCGCCTGCGGGGTGGCGGCGGCGATCGTCGCCGCGGTGCTGGCGATCGTGACCGCGCTGACGTGGCTGGCGGGCCTGGTCGCCGGCGCGGACCCGTCGCTGGTCGTGCTCGCGCGCGGGATGGCGAACGTGTGGCCGCTGGCGCTCTTCTTCGCGGGCGTGGCGGTGCTCGCGACGGGCTGGCTGCACTCGGGCGGGCCCGTGACCGCGATCGCGGCCGCGACGTTGCTCGGGATGTACGTGCTCGACCTGCTCGGCAAGCTCGCCGATCCGATCGAGCCGCTGCGGGCGCTGTCGGTGTTCAAGTACTACGGGTCGGCGATCCAGGACGGGATCGACCCGCTGGCGTTCGCGGGGATCACGTTCGCCGCCGTCGCGCTCGCCGTGGCCGGCGCGCTGCTGTTCGAGCGCCGCGACGTGCTGTGAGCTAGCCGGCGCCGCCGCGCGCGAGCGCGACCACCAGCTCGACGGCGCGCGTGAGCGGCTCGGGCATCTCGTCCGCGCCCAGCCCGGCGAACCGGCGCCACGCCTGCTCGGGCTTGCGGGCGCCGCCGGGCAGGTCGGCGATGCCCTCGAAGTCGGGCTCGACGACGACCGTGCGCTCGCGGCCCGCGGCCTCGAGCACGGCGGCGTTGAGGACGCGCTCGCTGAGCTTCGGGCGCTTGCCGGAGCGGGCGTCGCGGTCGTGGACGGCGACGAACGGGACGCCCGCGGCGGTGCAGACGCGCGCGAACAGCGGGATGTTCGCCTTGCCGCCGCACTCGACGAGGCTCACGCCCTCGCGGTCCGGGTCCAGCCCGAGCGCGGCGAACACGAACGGGAACGCCAGCTTCTCCGTGAGCCCTTCGACCAGCAGCGCGGCGCGCGCGAGCAGCAGCTCGGAGCGCTCGGCGTCGAACTCGCTCAGCACGCGGAAGTCCTCGTCGGGCGTCAGCGGCGCCGCGCGGCCGGCGCGCGTGCCCTCCGCGGGCAGGCGCTCGACGAAGACCACCTCGTCCAGCCGCGCGGCGTTGAGGAACGCGGGCGCGTGCGTGGCGTACACGACCTGGTTGCCGGCCTCCACGAAGCGCCGCAGCAGCCGGTAGAGCAGGCGCTGGCCCTGCGGGCGCAGGTGCAGCTCGGGCTCCTCGACGAGCAGCATCACGCCCGTGAGCTCGTGGTCGAGCGCGGCCTGGACGGTGCGCGCCATCGGCTCGGGCCCGCCCGGCGCGGCTTGGCGGAACAGCGCGGCGGCGGGCGCGTCCGACGGGGCGACCAGCGAGTTCGCGCGCGCGGACGCGGGCAGGTAGACCACGGGTGGCGCCGCGTCGCCGCCGCTCCGCGTGATCGCGCCCGGGGAACCCGTCAGGCGCACGCTCTGCCCGTCGCCGAGGGTCGCCTCGAGCGCCATCGGCCGCGGCTCGTCGCGCGGCACGTCGGCGGGCTCCGGCTCGGCCGAGGGGTCGAGGACGGCGCGCAGCGCGGCGAGCAGGTTCGACTTGCCCGTCTCGGGCTCGCCGACGAGCGCGCACAGCGGCGCGAGCGTCACCCGCGCGCGGCGGATGCTGCGGAAGCCCTCGACCGCGAGCTCGGAGACCAGCACGGGCATCGCCGCAGCCTACGCGGCGTGGCGTAGCATCGCGTCGACGACCCGTAGGAGGTGCAGAGATGACGCACGCCACCGACCCCGTCGCGCGCGCCCGCGCGCGGCTCGACGCCGCGGGGGTGCAGTACCAGCTCGTCGAGCACGACCCGGCCTACACCGCGGCCGACGAAGCCGCGGCCGCCGGCCGGGACCTCCCGGAGACCGCCAAGACGCTCGTGCTCGTCGACCGCGACCAGTTCGAGCTGGCCGTCATCCCCGCCAGCCGGCGGCTCGACCTCGCCCGCGCCCGGCGCGTGCTCGGCGCGAGCCGGCACCTGCGCCTGGCCACCGAGGAGGAGACCGCCGAGCGCTTCGGGCAGTTCGAGGTCGGGGCGCTGCCGCCGTTCGCCGCCGACGCCGTGCCCGAGGTGATCGACACCCGGCTGCTCTACCACGACACCGTGCTGTGCGCGGCCGGCGACCACCGCCACAGCGTCGTGCTCGACCCGCGCGAGCTGTTCCGGCTCGCCGAGCCGCGGGTCGCCGACATCTGCGAGCACGACGCGTCCGACCATCGCTTCTCGGACGTGCCGCGCATCTGAGCGGGCCGCGACCGCCCGGGAGCGGTCGCGGCGCCCGGCTCAGAACGGCAGCCGCCGGCGCGGCTTGGGCGCAGGCAGGCGGGGCCGCGCGATGGCGATGCCCGCCAGGGCGGCGCCGAGCATCAGCGCGACCATCCGCTCGGGCCGCACGATCGGCACGAAGCGGCTGCGCCCGTCCTTGAGCTCGATGTAGCCGGCAGCGGTCATCGACCCGCCGCCACCGCCACCCTCGCCCTCCTGCTTGCCGGGGTCGGCGCCCGCGCCGGCGCCGAAGCCGAGGCGCACGGCGGCGACGGGGATGACGGTGACGCCGTCGCGCTCGACGGGCGCGCCGAAGACGCTCGAGGTGGCGAAGTGCGCGCCCAGGCGCTCGGCGATCGACCCGATCAGCTCGTCGGCGCGCCGGCGCGGGAGTTCTGTGGCCATGTCCGTCATGGTGTCATCACGGGCTCGGCGTCCCCGATCGGCTCCCAGCGCTCCTGCAGGCGCTCGGCGACGGCCGGCATGGTCGTGTACTCCATCTCGTCCAGCGGCAGCCGGTGCGGCTCGAACGGGCCGTGGCGGCGCAGGTAGTCCATGACCTCGTTGGCGGTGGCGCGGGCGCGGTCGAAGGACGGGTCGGCGAACATGTCGCGCGGCCCGATCAGCTTCCCGTCGGTGAGCTGGTAGCCGAGCCCGACCACGCGCGGCGGGCCGTCGAAGCGGCTCGGGTGGGCCTGGTCGATCGCGACCGGCATCAGCGGCGCGTGGTGGGAGCCGCGCATGCAGCCCGCGACGGTGTGCGGGAACGCGAACGGCTCGAGCACCTCGCCGACCGCGGGCAGGCCGGACTGGGCGCGCACGATCATCACCGGGTCGTCCTTGCCGACGTAGCGGCCCGCCATCAGCGCCAGCCGCTGGGTCGAGGTGACGGCCGCGGTCTCGCCGAGCGTGCGCGAGATCACGCGCTTGATCACGTAGCGGCTGGGCGAGCCGATGAACAGCAGCAGGTCGTACATCTCCTCGGGGCACGAGAACGTCACGCGCCGGTCCTCGAACAGGTCGTGGACCTCGAAGTCGAAGCCGCCGTGCATCTTCGGGTCGATCACGAGCCCCGCCGTGGAGAACGGGTCGGCGAACATGCGGAACAGCGGGAGGTTCCAGGCGCCCGGCTCGGTCTTGTCGGCGAGGAAGCAGAGCACGGTCTCCGACGGCCGCGGCTCGAACTCGATCTCGGCGTAGCCCGGGCCCATGCCGCGCAGGTTGCCCGAGAAGGCGTCCGACAGCAGGTCCTGGCCGGCGCCGTAGAGGCCGAGCTCCTTCGCGACCCCGGTCGTGCGCTGGAAGACGTCCCAGGCGAGCTCGTGGATCGCCTGCGCGTCCGTGCCCTGATGGTGGGTCATGATGAGGTGCAGGTCATCGCCGCACGATGAGACCTGCGCGTCGACCAGCAGCCCTTCACGAGCGCGCTCGAGCTCGCGGCGCGCCGCCTCGAGCATCTTGGGGTGCATGGCCGAGTGGCCGACGAACCCGCCGGTGTCGGCCTTGATGATGCTGAGCGTGAGCATGCTCTCCTCCAGCAGTCAGTCGTGGCCCCGCCGGGTCAGGGCGGGGCCTTTTGATCAAGCGACCGCGGCCCGTTCCATGCGCGCCAGCCGCTCGCGGCGGTCCGGGAAGCGCAGCACCGGGCGCTCGGGGCGTGCCGCCTCACAGCGCGTGCAGCGCAGGGTGGCCGTCAACGGGCCGGCGCAGTCCGGGCACAGGTGCGGCGTGTGCCGGTCGCGATGACCGGCGGGGTAGTACTTCTCGATTCGGGTCAGTTCGGAGGTCATCTCACCCTCCTCTGGATGGGGTACTGAAACTAGGCCGGAGCGGGCGTTTCGACATCGTGTGCTCGCCGCGCAGCGGGTCGTAGTTGTCCGCAGAGTTGCCGTCCCCGCTCGGACCCGGGAGGCTTCCGGCCATGACCGATGAGCGCCACACCCGCGCGCGTGAGCAGACGATCGGGCTGCTGGTCGAAGCCGTGCGCCGCGGCGAGTGGCTCGAGGCGCTGCAGTGGCTGAACAAGCTCGCGGCCGTCGACCTGGAGTTCTCGCTGACCGCGGACCAGATCCTGGCGGCCTGGCGCGACCGCGCGCGGCGCTACCGCAACGGCCACGGCGGGCGGGAACCCGCGCCGCCGGCGGCTTCGTGACGCCGCTGCGCCGCAAGGACGGCGAGGTGCGCCAGGTCGAGTTCTCGGCCCAGCTGCTCCCGGGCGACGAGCTGCTGCTGAGCATCGTGCGCGGGCGTCCGTAGTCCACCGCAGAAGTTCCGGTCCCTCGCCCGGATGTGGCGCGCGCACCCCTGGGCGATGCTCGGTCCGTGTTCCTCGACGAGACCGACGAGCCGCCCGCCGGCGGCGACACCGACGCGCTGATCGACCGCGCGCTGCGCGACGGCAACGTGCTCGAGTCGCGGATCGAGCAGCTCAGCGAGGAGCTCGGGCTGACGCCGTCCGCGGTCGAGGACCTGCGCGACCAGCTGGCCGCCTGCGGCGTCCAGGTCGAGGACGACGTCGGGCGCCCCGCGGCCGCGACGCGCTACGCCAACGGCGACCTGGCGCACTACGCGGTCGACGCGCTCGACCAGTTCCTGGCCGAGGCGGGGCGCCACCGCCTGCTGCCGGCCGCGGAGGAGCTCGAGCTCGCCAAGCGCATCGAGCGCGGCGACCTGGCCGCCAAGGAGCGGCTGATCACGCACAACCTGCGGCTCGTGGTCTCGATCGCACGGCGCTACCAGGGGACGGAGCTGACGCTGCTGGACCTGATCCAGGAGGGCACGCTCGGGCTCATCCGCGCAGCCGAGAAGTACGACTGGCGCAAAGGCTTCCGGTTCTCCACCTACGCGACGCTGTGGATCCGCCAGGCGATCGGGCGCGCGCTCTCGAACCAGTCGCGCGCGATCCGGCTGCCGGTGGCGGTGATCCAGCGCGAGCGCCGGCTGGCGCGCATCGAGGCCGAGCTGGCCGAGCGGCTCGGGCGCCCGCCCGACCGCGCGGAGCTGGCCGCCGTCGCCGGCGCCGAGGAGCTCGAGGCGCTGGAGCGCGCCGCCCGCGTGGTCACCAGCCTCGACACGCCCGGCGTGGAGGCCGGCGCGACGGAGGAGCCCACCGCCGAGGTGCTCGTCAGCCTCGAGCGCGAGGCGGTGCGCGCCGCCGTCGAGGCGCTCCCGGAGCCGGCGCGCCAGGTCATCAAGCGGCGCTTCGGGTTCAACGGCGACCCGCGCCCCGAGAGCCACGCGGTGATCGCGCGCAGCCTGCGGCTGACGACGCCCGAGGTGCGGGCGATCGAGCGCGCCGCCCTGACCGACTTGGCCCGGCGGCGCGAGCTCGACGCGCTGTTCGGGTGAAGCTCAGCGCCTGCGCGGCATCAGGGCGTCGCCGTGCGGCGGCGTGTGCGAGCCGTCGTCACGGCACACGACCGGGCGCCGCCGCGCGGCCGGTGGCGGCGGTTCCCGCCGGGCGCGGTCGCGCCGCTGCGCGCGAGCCGGCTCCCGCCGGATGGTGAGTGCGGTCGTTCTCATGGTGAGCTGCACGCTATTGGCCGTCGCGCGCTGCGCCATCCGGGGCGGACCGCAGCCCCGCTCCGGGCCTAGTACGCAGCGGCTTCGCTGCGGCCGAGGCTGAGCGCGGTCATGACCTCACCGGCCTTCGCGTCGATCGGCCCGAGCAGCGTCGCGAGGTGTTCGCCGAAGGCCTCGAAGCGCTTCTGCTGCGCGTACATGCGCCCGTAGGGGAGGTCTTCGTCCTCGGGCAGGCGGCCGACGCCGGCGCGGTGCACGGCGATCTCGAGCAGCTCCTGGCCGAGCTCGTCGGCGCTGAGGCCGAACCCGGCCTTCGCACCCGCGCTCATCGCCAGCACCTCGCGCACGGCGGCGGTGACGGCCATCACGGTCGCGAAGCGCTCCTGGCCCGCAGCCAGGCCCGCGCGCGGGTCTTCACGCGCGTGCGTGTCGAGCTGCTCGCCCAGCTGCAGGTAGGCCAGCTGGCGGTCGACGATCGCCTTCTGCAGCCCTTCGGCCTTGTCCTCGAAGCGCTCGAGCGCGGCCTCGAAGTCGCGGATGCGTTTGGTCAGCCCGATCGTCTCCGCGTCCGCCCGGAAGGCATCGACCTGCTGGTTGAGCTCGGCCAGCCGCTTGCGGATGTCCTCGAGCTCGAAGGCGTAGTAGATCTGGGCGGCGGTCTCCAGCAGCCCGGACGCGTCGGACGGCAGCGTGATCCCGGTCGCGCCGATGATCGCGCCGCCGGCCTGCTTGGCGGCGGCGGTGCCCGAGCGGTCGCGCACGTCCGGCTGCTCCTCGGCCTTCAGGTCGGAGAGCTGGGAGGGCTTGAGCGGGGTGCTGCCGCCGCCTTCGACCATCGTCGCGCCGCCGCTCAGGACCGCCATCGAGACGTCGATCGTCTTGCCGACGTTGCGGGCGAACGCGATGTGCTGGTTGATCTTCGTCAGCCGCTGCTGGTCGGCCTCGCCGGTCTTGGCGAGCGCGGTCGCGTGGTCGGCGACGAGGTTCTGCTGCACGCCGAGCCAGGCCGCGGACAGCTGCTTCTGGGCGCCCGTGAGCTCCTTGGCCGCCACGGTGACCTGCTCGGCGGCCTCGGGCGGCGTGACCTGCTTGACGCCCTTGCGCAGCTGGGCGCGCTGGCCGATCACCTGCGCCTCGTCGAGGCTCCTGACGACCGCGCTCGCGAGCGCCTGCGGCGTCTTGATCCCGAGCAGCTCCTGCATCGCTTCCAGCCGCGCCAGCGACGCGAACGTGTGGTTCGCGCGCGGCACACCGGCGTTGTGGGCCTGGACGAGCTGCTGGGCCCGCGAGCGGTCGCCGATCAGCTGGTCGAGCTTGGCCTGGTGCTCGGCGGCGCGGCGCGTCCAGGTGGCGGTCGTGGACGGCGTGTTGAAGAAGTCGCCGGCTTTGTCCTTGGCGTCGCGCAGCTGCTTGGAGACCTTCGGGAGTGTCTTGCCGTCGAGCGTGCCGAACGTGACCTTGACGGGCTCCAGGTGCAGGTCCTTGTAGAGCCCGAACGTCTCGCCCGCCGCCTCCGGCACCGCCTTGAGCAGCTGCAGCGTGTAGCCCTTCTTGCCGAGCTCGAGCTCGCCGCGCTCGCCGGGCGCCGGCGGCATCGCCTCGGCCTGGCCGGGCTCGGCGCCGACGCTCTCGGCCGCGCTGCGGGGCTTGGCGTAGCGGGCGATCATCCGGCTGACGTGGGCGTTGCCGTACCCGCGCTGGAGCGCGAGCACGGTCGCCGCCGGCGGCGCGAGGACCGGCGCGGGCTCGGGCCCGCGCTCAGCCTCGCGGCGCTTCTCGACTCGTTCGCGGTTGGGCATCACCGCCTTTCGACGGGCGCGCCCGGCCCGCTATTCCCGCCGGTTCGGGAGCGAACTACACCGCTTGACGGACGACGAGCACCGAGCACGGCGCCGCGCGTGCGATTGTCGCGGCGACGCCGTCGTCGGCGGTGACGATCAGCCCGCAGCCCATCGCGGCGGCCGCCGTCCCGGCCGAGGCGGGCGCGACCGCGTGCACCTCGGAGCCGTGCTCGACCGCCAGTTGCGCGGCGGCGATGTGCGGCGCCGGGTCGCCGCCGGCGGCGACCAGCAGCGTGTCGAACAGCGGCAGGTCGGGCGGGCGGCGCGCCAGCAGCACCGAGCACGGCGCGCGGCGCAGGACCGCCGTCGGGACGCGCCCGAGCGTGTCGACGCCGATGACCAGCAGGTCGGCGCCCTCCGAGGCCCGGATCAGGCCGTCGGCGGCCGACGCGGCCGTGCCCGAGCTGACGCTCACCTCGGCGAGGGAGTCGCGCGCGATCCGCTCCGCCTCGGCCAGCACGCCCGGCGCGGCGGACGGGGGAGGGAGGAACGTCGGACGCCCGGGGGCGGGCGTGATCGCGACCAGCTGCAGGCGCGCGCCGGGGCGCGCGAGCTCGGCCGCCTGGCGTGCCGCCTCGCGGCCGGCGGCGGTGCCGTCGACACCGCAGACGATCGTCCGCAGCCACGGGGTGTGTTCGGCCTGCGGGCGCATGACTTCAACAGCGGATGCCATGCCGACACTCTCGCGCCGCGCCCGCGTCGCGGCATCCGCGAGCGCCCGCGCCGTGCTGCGGCGAACTACGCAACCGGTTCGTCGTTCTGACCCGATGTCTGTGCCCCATGGCGCATCTACGGTCGGAACCGGACCCGACGATAAGGAGGTTCGCACATGGCAGGAACACTCACCCGGTGGGATCCGTTCGCCGAGCTCGCGGAGCTGCGCACGCGCTTCGACCGGCTGCTGGAGGACTTCGACGGGCGCGGACGCGCCTGGACTCCCGCGGTCGACGTCGTGCGTGAGAACGGAAACCTGATGCTGCGCGCCGATGTCCCCGGCATCAAGCCGGAGGAGATCGACATCGAGGTCGACGACGGCGTCCTCACCGTCTCCGGCAAGCACGAGGAGACCGAGGAGGAGACCGGCAAGGAGTTCGTCCGGCGCGAGCGGCGCTACGGCGCCTTCGCCCGCAGGCTGCCGCTGCCTGACGGCGTCGACCCCAAGAAGATCAAGGCCCAGACCAAGGACGGCGTGCTCGAGGTCGTCATCCCGCTCCCCAAGGACGTGGCCAAGGGCGAGCCGATCAAGATCAAGCCGACGACCGCCTGACGGTCGCACCCGAAGCCGGGGCGGCGAGGACGCCGCTCCGGCTTCCGCATGAGGCGCTGGAGGCCGCGCGCCGCTGACCGCGTTCACGGCACGACGACGGCCGCGCCGCTGAAGCGCCCGGCGCGCAGGTCCTCGAGCGCGCGCGGGGCGGCCTCGAGCGGGTACTGGGTGACCTCGGTGCGGACGGGCACCTGCGGTGCCAGCGCCAGGAACTCGCGGCCGTCCTCGCGGGTCAGGTTGGCCACGGAGCGGATCGTCCGCTCGTGCCACAGCAGCTCGTACGGGAAGGACGGGATGTCGCTCATGTGGATCCCGCCGAGAACGAGCGTTCCACCCGGGGCGAGCGCGGCCAGCCCGGCAGGCACGAGCGCGCCGTCGGGCGCGAACACGATCGCGGCGTCGAGCGGCTCGGGCGGCGGCTCGCCCGACTCGCCGGCCCACTCCGCGCCCAGCCGCAGGGCGAACTCGCGGGCCGCCGCGTCGCCCGGGCGCACGAAGGCGAACACGCGCCGGCCCTGCCAGCGCGCGACCTGGGCGAGGATGTGCGCGGCGGCGCCGAAGCCGTACAGGCCGAGCCGCTCCGCGTCGCCGCACATGCGCAGCGCGCGGTAGCCGATCAGCCCGGCGCACAGCAGCGGGGCGGCCTGGGCGGCGGGGTAGCCGTCCGGGACCGGGAAGCAGAAGCGCTCGTCGGCGACGGCGTACTCGGCGAAGCCGCCGTCGATGTCGCAGCCCGTGAAGCGGGCGCGCTCGCACAGGTTCTCGCGCCCCGAGCGGCAGTAGACGCACTCGCCGCACGTCCAGCCGAGCCACGGCACGCCCAGCCGCTGCCCGCTCTCGTCGACCCCGACGATCTGGTGGCCGAGGACGCGCGGCGGTTCGCGGACGGCGACCTCGCCGTCGAGCAGGTGCAGGTCGGTCCGGCAGATCCCGCACGCCTCGACGCGCAGCAGCCGCCGGCCGGGCCCGGCCACGGGCCGCGGGCGCTCGACGACCGCGAGCGGCTCGCCGACCCCGGTGAACACCACAGCGCGCATCTCAGCCCGGGAGTGTCGCATCCGGGACAACTACGGATGGCGATGGGTGTCGTGCACGGTTACGCGAGCGGCCTCCAACGCGCAGGATCCCGTGACATGCCCGCCGTCCGGCGGGCGTCAGCGTCACGAGGAGACCTCCCAATGCACGAACGAGCTCGGCGCCGCCCGGAGACCGGCATCGTCGCGAGTTATCTGCGCGAGCTGCGCCGGCAGGCCGCCGAGCGCCCCGTCAAGCCGCGAGCGGTCCGCGCGGCGGCGCCTGCGCCCCGCGCCCCCCGCCCGCGGCGCGTGCCGCAGCGCTGAGGGGACCAGACCCCGCCCGGCCTGGAGAGAGGGGTGCCGGGCGGGGCAGGGAAACACGACCGCTGGTCAGGCGGTGAGCGCGAGGGGGTCGATCGCGCGCTCGGAGATGCCGACGGGCTCCATCCCGTTCGCCCGCCGTTCCGGCGGGAGAGGGGGTTGCAGGTTGGTCGGCATGCACGCATCCTCGCGCGGCGCCGGCCGGGCCTGAACCGTACGAGCCCCGCTACCGGGTCCGTAGATTCCCGCAGATCAGCCGATGCCCTCGGCGATCAGCACGGCGCTGCCGAACACGAACGCGACGGCCAGCAGCGCGCCGACCAGACGCGGGTCCGGCCCGCCGTGGATGCCGGTGCGGTGCACGGCGGCGTGGCCCTTGCCGCGCCGGATCAGCCAGCGGTTGACGGGCACGGCGGCGACGAACGCGACCGCGAGCGCGAACGACAGCGAGCCCCAGAACAGCACGTCGCCGAGGCCGGCCTCCATCGCGCCCGGGATCGCGACCACGACGGCGTTGTCGACGATCTCCATGACCGCGATCGAGAACGTGTCCGAGGCCAGCGCGATCGGGATCACGGCCGAGAGCGCGAGGCCCGCCCGCAGCAGCGGCAGGCTCGTCAGGCTGTAGCCGAACAGGAACGCCAGGCCGACGGCCAGCGCGACCGTGCCCCACTGCGAGAAGCCCAGCGCGGTGCCGATCGCCATCCCGAGCACCTCGCCGATCGCACACCCGGTCAGGCAGTGCAACGTCGCCGAGACGGCGACGTTGGTCAGCGCGCGGCCCGAGGTGGGAAGGTCGTGGTGGTGGTGATGATGATGCGCCGCTGCGTCCATACCCATCGGGGGTAGGGTAGCGACGGGTCAGCCGCCAGGCCAGACCCAGTCGCGCACCTCCGGCGGATCGTCGCCGTGGTCGCGCGTGTAGCGGCGCGCCCACAGCCGCGCGTCGACCATCTCCTGGCGCAGGAGCGCGCAGCGCTGGCCGAGGCCCGGGACCCGGTCGATGACGTCGATCACCAGGTGGAACCGGTCCATGTCGTTGAGCATGACCATGTCGAACGGCGTCGTGGTCGTGCCCTCCTCCTTGTAGCCGCGCACGTGCAGGTTGCCGTGGTTCGTGCGCCGGTAGGTGAGCCGGTGGATCAGCCACGGGTAGCCGTGGTAGGCGAAGATGATCGGCTTGTCGGCGGTGAAGATCGCGTCGAAGAGCCCGTGCGAGAGCCCGTGCGGATGCTCGGTCTCGTCCTGCAGGCGCATCAGGTCGACGACGTTGACCACGCGCACCTTCAGCTCGGGCAGGTGCTCGCGCAGCAGCGCCGCGGCGGCGACCGTCTCCAGCGTGGGGATGTCGCCCGCGCAGCCCAGCACGACGTCGGGCTCGCCGCCGTCGTCGCTGGACGCCCAGTCCCAGATGCCGATCCCGCGCGTGCAGTGCGCGATCGCCTCCTCCATCGACAGGTAGTCGAGCGACGGCTGCTTGCCGGCCACGATCACGTTGACGTAGTGGCGGCTGCGCAGGCAGTGGTCGGCGACCGACAGCAGGCAGTTGGCGTCCGGCGGCAGGTAGACGCGGATGATCTCGGCCTTCTTGTTGACCACGTGGTCGATGAACCCCGGGTCCTGGTGGGAGAAGCCGTTGTGGTCCTGGCGCCAGACGTGCGAGCTGAGCAGGTAGTTCAGCGACGCGATCGGCTGCCGCCAGGGGATCTCGCGCGTCGTCTTCAGCCACTTCGCGTGCTGGTTGAACATCGAGTCGACGATGTGGATGAAGGCCTCGTAGGAGTTGAACAGGCCGTGCCGGCCCGTCAGCAGATAGCCCTCCAGCCAGCCCTGGCAGAGGTGCTCGGAGAGCACCTCGACCACGCGCCCGTCCGGCGAGACGTGGTCGTCGCCCGCGACGCGCTCGGCCATCCACGCCCGGTCGGTGGCCTCGACCACCGCGCCGAGCCGGTTCGACGCGGTCTCGTCCGGGCCGAAGACCCGGAACGTGTCCGGGTTGGCGAGCGCGACCTCGCGCAGCCAGTTCCCGAGGACGCGCGTGGCCTCGCTCGAGCGCGCCGCGGGGGCGGGCACGTCGATCGCGAACTCGCGGAAGTCCGGCAGCCGCAGCGCGTGCAGCAGCAGGCCGCCGTTGGCGTGCGGGTTGGCGCCCATCCGCCGCTCGCCCGCCGGCAGGCCCTCGGTGACGATCGGCCGCGGGCGGCCGTGTTCGTCGAAGAGCTCCTCCGGCCGGTAGGAGCGCATCCACTCCTCGAGCGCCGTGACGTGGTCGGGCACCTCGGCCAGGCCCGACAGCGGGACCTGGTGCGCGCGGAAGGTGCCCTCGACCTGGATTCCGTCGACCACGTCCGGGCCGGTCCAGCCCTTCGGCGTGCGCAGCACGATCATCGGCCAGCGCGGGCGCTCGGTCGAGCCGCCCTCGCGGGCGTCCTGCTGGATCCGGCGGATCTCGGCGACGATCTCGTCCAGCGTCGCCGCCATCGCCTGGTGCATCTCCTCGGGGTCCGAGCCCTCGACGAACCAGGCGCGGTGCCCGTAGCCCGTCATCAGCGCATCGAGCTCGTCGTGCGGGATCCGGGCGAGCACGGTCGGGTTGGCGATCTTGTAGCCGTTGAGGTGCAGGATCGGTAGCACGGCGCCGTCGTGCGCCGGGTTGAGGAACTTGTTCGAGTGCCAGCTGGCGGCCAGCGGCCCGGTCTCGGCCTCGCCGTCGCCGATCACGCACGCCACCAGCAGGTCCGGGTTGTCCAGCGCGGCGCCGTACGCGTGCGCGAGCGCGTAGCCCAGCTCGCCGCCTTCGTGGATCGAGCCGGGCGTCTCGGGCGCGACGTGGCTCGGGATGCCGCCCGGGAACGAGAACTGGCGGAACAGGCGCCGCATCCCGTCCTCGTCGAGCGAGACGTCCGGGTACTTCTCGCTGTAGGAGCCCTCGAGCCAGGTGCTGGCGACCAGCCCCGGACCGCCGTGCCCGGGGCCGGCGATGTAGATCACGTTCAGGTCGTCGCGCGCGATCACCCGGTTCAGGTGGGCGTAGATGAAGGTCAGCCCGGGCGTGGTGCCCCAATGGCCGAGCAGCCGCGGTTTGATGTGCTCGAGCGTCAACGGCTCGCGCAGCAGCGGGTTCGCGAGCAGGTAGATCTGTCCGACGGACAGGTAGTTGGCGGCGCGCCAGAAGGCGTCGAGCCGGGCGAGCTCCTCGCCCGCCAGTGGGCGTGCGGTCGCGGTCGTGGCCATCGCTGAAGGGTGCCCGATGTGCCGTGCGCGTGCGTTGCCGTGTGGGCCATTACGGATCGCGTTCCGCGCGCGTGACGGATGCCGGGACGAGCGCCCGCGCGTAGCGTCGGGTCATGACCGACAACGCCGTCTTCCGCGGCGCGCTGGCGGTGATCGCCATCGCCGTCCTCGACGACGCCTTCGTGCACCGCGAGCCCGGGACCGCGCTCGCCGACCAGCTCGCGAGCGGGCTCGCGCCGGTCGCCGTCGCCGTGCTGCTGGCCTGGCTCTACCCGCGCCTGCGGCCGGGAGCGCGCGCGCTGTGCGCGCTCGCCTGCGGGGTGCTCGCGGTCGTCGCGGGCGTCGTCGACGGCGTGCGCCACGTGGCCGTCGACCGGCTCGCGGGCGACGACGTCAGCGTGCTGGCGTCGCTGGTCGCGGGCGTCGTGTTGCTGGTGCTCGCGGCGGTCACGCTGTGGCGCTCGCGCCGGCTCGACGAGCGGCCCGCCCGCCGCTACGCGCGGCGCGCGGCGGTCGGATTCGTGACCGCCCTCGCCGGGATGCTCGTGCTGCTGCCGGTGGCGTTCGCGATCGTCGCCACGCACAAGGCGCGCGCGCCCGTCACCGCGCAGTTCGGCCGCGAGGTCACGCTGAGAACCGACGACGGGCTGCGGCTCGCGGGCGCCTATGTGCCGTCGCGCAACGGCGCCGCCGTGATCGTCTTCCCGGGCCGGACCGGCACCCTGCGCCACGCGCGGCTGTTCGCCCGCCACGGCTACGGCGTGCTGGTGCTCGACCGCCGCGGCGAGGGCGCCAGCGAGGGCCGCCTGAACCTGTTCGGCTGGAACGGCGAGGGCGACCTGCGCGCCGCGCTGGACTTCCTGGCCGCGCGCCCGGACGTGCGCGACGGCCGCATCGGCGGCCTCGGGCTGTCCGTCGGCGGCGAGCTGCTGCTGCAGACCGCGGCCGCCGACCCGCGGCTGCGCGCGGTCGTCTCCGAGGGCGCGGGCGTGCGCTCGCTGGCCGAGCATCTGCACACGCCGGGCGTCGGCCGCGTGCAGCGCTGGGGCACCAACTGGCTGCTGCAGACGCCGGCGGTCGCGGTGCTCTCGGACACGCTGCCGCCCGGCGATCTCGCGCGCGCCGTGGAGCGGATCGCCCCGCGGCCCGTGCTGCTGATCCGCGCCCGCGACGGCAACCCGGACGAGACGCTCAACGAGGTCTACGCGCAGCGCATCGGCGCCTCCGCGCAGCTGTGGACCGTCTCCGGCGGGCACACGGGGGCGCTGGCCGCCGCCCCGGACGCGTACGAGCGCCGCGTGGTCGGGTTCTTCGACCGGGCGCTCTAAGCCTCGAGCAGCTTGTGGTCGAGCGCGTAGCGGACGAGCTCCGCGCGGGTGGTGCGGCAGATCTTCTGCTGGATGTGCGCGCGGTGCGTCTCGACGGTCCGGGTGGAGAGGAACAGTTGCGCGGCGATCTCGCTGTTGGTGTGGCCGAGCGCGATCAGGCGCAGCACCTCGAGCTCGCGCTCGGAGAGCGCGTCGGGCGGGCCCCCGTCGCGGTCGGGCGCGGCGGCGATGCGCGCGCCGAGACGCGGGTTGAGGTAGGTGTCGCCGGCGGCGGCGAGGCGGATCGCCTCCAGCAGCTCCTCGTCGGCGGCCTCCTTGAGCACGAAGCCGAGCGCGCCGGCCTGCAGCGCGCGGCGCGCGAACGCCGGGTCGTCCTGCATCGTCAGCACCACGATCGCGGAGCTGTCGCGCAGGCGGGGGATCGCCTCCAGGCTGGACCCGCCGGGCATGTTGAGGTCCAGGACGAGCACTGTCGGCCGGTGCGCGAGCGTGAGCCGCTCGGCGTCCGGGACCGTGCCGGCCTCGGCGATCACCTGCAGGCCGTCCTCATGGTCGATCAACATGCGCAGGCCCTGGCGGACGACCGTGTGGTCGTCGGCGATCAGCACGGTGGTCTTGGAGCGATCAGCGGCCTCGGCGCTCGACATGTCCGCAACGGTACGGCTGTCCGTCTCCGGTGCGATCCGCGTCACGCCGCTGACCCCGTCAGTACTTTCCCGTAGCTTCCGAACAGGCTCGCGAGCGGGGCGGCGAGGCCCTGCGGGAGGTACACCAGCGGGCACGCGGCCTGCTCGGCCAGCCGCTCGCCGACGTCGCCGAGGCTCACGCAGCCGGGCGGGCCGTAGTTGCGCGGCCCGAGGACGAGCATGTCGGCCAGCTCGGACTCGCGCGCCAGCTCGGTGGCGGGGTCGCCTTCGATCAGCGCGCCCTCGGTGTCGGGCAGCGCGCGCACGATGCGCGCCAGCTCATCCTCCGCCGCCCAGCGGGCCGTCGGCATCACGCGCAGGTAGCCCGGCGCGACGTTCAGCCACGGCGGCGCGGGCGCCTCGGGCGGGCACACGCGCACCACGCGCAGCCCGCGGCCGCTCGCGGTGGCCAGCGCGGACGCGGCCAGGACGGCGCGCAGCGCCTCGGGCGAGCCGTCGAAGCCGACCGTGACGCGGCCCCACGTCAGGTGCGGGCGCATGCGGTGGCCCTGCGGGGCGAGCGCGACCGGGAGCGGGGCGCCCTGGAGCAGCCGCCGGCCGGTGCTGCCGGCGGCGACCTGGCCCGTGAAGCGCCCGTGGCTGGAGCCGACGACGAGCAGGCCCGCGTCGGTGTCGGCGGCGACGCGAAGCAGCGCGCGGGCGGGCGCCGGGTCCGGGATCGCCACGCGGCGCACGGGAAGGTCGGCGATCGGGTCGCAGAGGCGCTCGAGCGTCAGCTCGGCGGCCTCGCGCATCGGGTCCAGCAGCGCGCGGTTGTAGTGCTCGGAGGGGCGCTCGTCGAACGGGAACGCCGAGACGGCGATCACCTCGGCGCCCGCGGGGCGCGCGAGGTCACCGGCCAGCGCGATCGCGTCCTGCGCCCGGAAGGAGTCCTCGACTCCGACGACGATGGGCGGAGGCATCAGTCCACCTCTCGCCAGCTCAGCTCGGAGCGCACGCCGACCACGCCGGGGATCGTGCGCACCAGCGCCTGCAGCGACTCGGCGTCGGCCCGGCGCCGCACGGCGCCTGTCAGCACGAGGTCGCCCTCGTCGGGGTCGAGCGCGACCGCGATCGACTCGTCGTCGCCGTTGAGCGCCTGCTGGAGCTCGACCTGCTCGCGCGCGTCGGCCAGGATCTCCTCGTCGGTGCGCGCGAAGGCGCGCACGATGTCGGCGCGGCTGACGATGCCGACGAGCCGGCCGCGCTGGAGCACGGGCAGGCGGTTGATGTTGTGCTCGATCATGCGGCTCGCGGCGGTGGCGACCGAGCAGTAGGTCTCGACCGTGATCGGCGGCGCGGTCATCGCCTCGCCGGCGACGTGCGCGTCGTGCTTGTCGTCGCGGCCGTCGCGGTGCAGCAGGCGCTCGAGCGCGCTCGGCGCGCCGGGGTCGCGCCGCGCCTTGGCGAGCACGTCGGCCTCGGAGATCACGCCCACCACGCGCCCGTCCTCGACCACGGGCAGGCCCGAGATGCCGCGTTCGGCGAGCATCCGCGCGACCTCGCGGATCGGGGTCTGCGGCGTGGTCGTCAGCACGTCGGTCGTCATCACGTCTGCCACTCGCATCGGGCTGCTCCTTGTCGTTTTCAGCGAGCGTCGCAGTCGCCGGCGCGCGCGACGTCCGGGGGAACTGCGGGACCCGTTGCGGACTCGCCGCAGAGTCCTGGCGCGAGCAGCGCCGGCAGCTCGTCGCCGGCGCGCTCCTTGGCGATCCACGCCTCGGCGCCGAGCGCGCGGGCGCGCGCGGCGTACCCGGGGGCGTCGTCGACGCCGACCACGATCACCCGCGGCGCGGACGAGACCGGGCCGAAGCTCGCCCCGGCGCGCAGCAGCCGGTCGTCGATCACCAGCGCGTCCGGGCGCAGCCGCCGGATCGCCGCGCCGACGTCCTCGTGGCGCGCGACCTCGCCAACCACCGTGACGCCCTCGACCAGGTCCAGCAACGACGACAGTGCCCGTCTTCCGGCACCATCGACGTCGGCGAGCAGCACACGCACGTCACCAGCGTGCGCCGCGCGCGGGCGCCGCGCATCGGGGGTTCCCTGCGAAGCTGTTGCGGACAACTACGCACGCGCCTTCGCGTAGAGGGACTCGATCTCGTCCGCGTAGCGCTGGTCGATCACGTTGCGCTTGACCTTCAGCGTCGGGGTGAGCTCGCCGTCGGCCTGCGAGAAGTCGCGCGCCAGGATCGAGAAGCGCTTGATCTGCTCGATCCGGGCCAGCCGCTGGTTGACCGTCTCGATGTCGGACCAGACCGCGTCGCGCACGCGCGCGTCGGCCGCCAGGCGCTCGGCGTCGGGCTGCACCCCGAGCGACTCGGCCAGCGCGGTGGCCTCGTCCGGGTCGAGCGTGATCAGCGCCGCCAGGTACGGCTTGCGGTCCCCGACCACGACGGCCTGCGAGATCCAGCGCGTCTCGCGCAGCTCGCTCTCGATCGGCTCGGGCGAGATGTTCTTGCCGCTCGAGGTGATGATCAGGTCCTTCTTGCGGCCCGTGATGTGCAGGTAGCCGTCCGCGTCGAGGTGGCCGAGGTCGCCCGTGTGCAGCCAGCCGCCGGCCAGCGCGGCCGCCGTCGCTTCGGGGTTGCCGTGGTAGCCCGCGAACACGTGCGGCCCGCGCAGCAGCACCTCGCCGTCGGGCGCGATCGCGACCTCCGTGCCCGGGAGCGGGCGCCCGACGCTGCCGAGCCGCTGCTCGCGCGGTGTGTTGAGGGTCGAGACCGCGGCCGTCTCGGTCATCCCGTAGCCCTCGAGCACGGTGATGCCGCAGGCGTCGAAGAACTCGAGCACCTCGGGGCCGATCGGCGCGGCGCCGGTCAGGATCAGCGGCCGGCGGGGGCCGAGCGCCTGGCGCACCTTGGCCAGCACGAGCCGGTCGGCGATCGCGTGGCGCAGGCGGGCGGCGGCGCCGGGCGCGCGTCCCTCGCGGCGCGCGCGGGCGACCGCGTCGCCGGCCGCGAGCGCGGCGCGCACGAGCACGCCGCGGGGGCCGCGGGCGCTGAGCACGCGCGTGCGGACCTTCTCCAGCAGCCGCGGGACGGTCGGGACGTGCGTGGCCGCGGCGGCGGCCAGCTCCTCCGGCAGCCGGGCGCGATCGCCGCTCCAGAACACGATCGTGCCGCCCGTGGCGAGCGTGGCGAGCGCGCTCAGCCGTGCCAGCACGTGGGCGAGCGGCAGGTAGAGGAAGACGACGGGCGCCGACAGCCCGAGCCGGTCGATGCAGGCGTCGGCGACCGCGAGCATGTTCGCGTGGGTCAGCACGCAGCCCTTCGGCGGGCCGGTGGTACCCGACGTGTAGACGATCGTGGCCGGGTCGTCCGGGCGCCGGGGCGCGGCGGGCGCGCGGCCCGCGCTGCGCAGCTCGGCGAGCGGGATCGCCCCGTCGGCGGCGCCCTCCAGGACGATGACGTGCTCGAGCGCGGGCAGCTGGTCGCGGACGCGGTCGAGCTTCGCGGCCTGCGCCGCGTCCTGCACGAACACGGCGCGGGCGCCCGAGTCGCCGAGCACGTGCTCGCACTCCTCGGGCGAGTTGGTGGGGTAGACGGGCACGACGACCGCGCCCGCGCGCAGGGTGCCCAGGTCGCACAGGACCCACTCGGGGCAGGTCTCGGACAGCAGGCCGACGCGGTCGCCGGCGGCGATGCCGAGCGCGGCCAGCCCGCCGGCGATCTCCTGCTCGGCGTCGCGCAGCTGGGCGTAGGTGACGTCGGGGTGGTCGGGGGCGCGCAGCGCGACGCCCGAGGCGTCGGCCGCGACGATCTCGGTGAGGGTGCGCAGGGTCATGGTGGTCCGTCCGATCGAAGGTCCAGCGTCCGTGCGAGGTCGTCCAGCAGCTCCGCCACCGGTCGGGTCGTGTCAAGGCGGGCGAGCGGGCTCCCGGGCGTCTGCAGGCCGCCGCGGTGCACGGCGAGCTCGGCGGCGACGATCCGCTCGTCGGCGTCGGCCACGGACCCGAGCAGCGCCCGCGCCCGCGCGCGGTCGAGCAGGATCGCCTGCGGGGCCTCGCAGACGATCCAGGCCGCCTTCGCCGCCGCGGCCGCGCCGGTGAGGAACGCCTCGGCGTCGGCGGCGCGGCGGAACGTCGCCTCGACGATCGCGCCGCCCTCGGCGCGCACGGTCGCCGCCGCGCGCTGGGCCAGCTCGGCGTAGACCGCGCGGCTCTCGGCGTCGCCATAGGCGCCGGGCGCGGCGCGCTCGAACGGGTCGACGCCCGCGCGCAGCTTGCGGATGCGGTCCGACGAGAGCACGGTGCGCCCGGACGCGGCCGCCAGCGCCTCCGCGAGCGTCGACTTGCCGCTCGCCGCCAGGCCCGTGATGCACACGAGCTGCGGCAGCCGCGCGCGCCACCCGAAGCGCTCGGCCAGCGCGAGCACCTCGTCTGCGCGCGCCATCCGCTCCTGCGCTGCGGCGCCGCTGAGCTGCCCGGCGCGCTCCAGCTCGCGCCGCGCCGCGACCAGCGCCCGCAGCGCGCACAAGAACGCCAGCCGGCCGTCCGGCCCGGGATCGCCGCCGGCCGCCCGGTAGCCGCGCACGAACGTGCGGGCCAGCCCGTCGTCGAGCTGCGCGATCTCCACGACCGCCGCCGCGAGGTCGTCCGCGGTCGCGCTCGGCTCGAAGCGGCGCAGCCCCGCGGCGCAGAAGCGCGCGAGCGCCTCCCGCCGCCGCGGGGGAAGACCGGCGAGCCCGGCGAGCGTCTCGTCCACGAGCACGTCCAGCGCGCCGCCGCCGTCCGCGCCGGGCGCGGCGGCGTGGCGCCGCGCGAGCTCCGCGCCCGCGGCGAGCGCCTCGGCCGGCGACCCGCGCGCGACGCGCGCCGCGCCGGCGAGCTCCGGCGCGCCGGGCGCCGCGCCGGCGGCCGGCCTGTCGGCGCGGGCAGGCGGCACGCCGGGGGCGGGCGCCGTGTCGGCGCTGCGTCCGTCGCCGGCGGGCGCCGCGCCGGCCCCGCGCGCCGCGGACTCGTCGAAGCCCGCGGTCATGCCGCGGCCCTCGTTCGCGCGCGCACGCGCGTCCCGCGCTCGCCGCGCAGGATCGCCGCCGCGTCCTCGAGCCGGCCGATGCCGGCGACGCCGCCCGTGCGCTCGGCGAAGCGGCAGGCGGCCTCGACCTTCGGGCCCATCGAGCCGGGCGCGAAGTGCAGCTCGCGCAGCGCGCCCGCGTCGGCGTCGGCCAGCGGGCGCGCGTCCGGGGTGCCGTGGTCGAGCTCGACCGCGGCGACGTCGGTGAGCATCAGCAGCGCGTCCGCGCCCAGGCCCTCGGCCAGCAGCGCGGCCGCCCGGTCCTTGTCGACGACGGCCTCGACGCCGCGCAGGCGGCCGTCGCGCTCGACGACGACCGGGATGCCGCCGCCGCCGAGGCAGACGACGAGCACGCCGGCGTCGACGAGCAGCTTGATCGTGCCCAGCTCGACGATCGAGCGCGGCTCGGGGGAGGGCACGACGCGCCGCCAGTGGCGGCCGTCGGCGGCGATCGCCCAGCCGCGCTCGTCGGCGAGCCGGTGTGCCGTGGTGTCGTCGTAGACGGGCCCGATGAACTTCTCGGGCCGCCGGAACGCGGGGTCGGCGGCGTCGACGATGATCTGCGTCAGCAG
>Ga0180215_1002012_pt1 | contig 21276 bp, 12 predicted proteins | sample eDN3rd37CBELigBY_FD_128871 | JGI IMG/M metagenome (GOLD analysis project Ga0180215, IMG submission 128871) | Enriched backyard soil microbial communities from Emeryville, California, USA - eDNA 3rd pass 37_C BE-Lig BY (version 2) (version 2) | ecosystem: Environmental > Terrestrial > Soil >... | reverse complement strand
TTTCTTTGAGAAGGCTAAAATCGTTTTTGAATCGATCCATTAATATGTCCAGATTAGTACCATCATCATATGGACTGAACATTGGATAGAAATACAACGAGAACATAAATGGAGAGTATTTATGTTTACTCAAAATAATAAGACCTGCTTTTACAAAAACATCATTGTCAAATTGTCTATACTTATCTAGAAATTCAATCTCTCTGTATGGTGACGAAGTTATATTCCCCTCGTTCTCTGACAAAAAATCGTATAACTGTTGAACCGCTTTCTCCGAAATAGCGTCAAATGGAAGATTTTTAAAGAAAGAAAACTTCCAAGCATTCTTATGATCGAATTCATAATTATTAATAATTTCATAGGTTTGCTCAGTACCAAACAATTCAAACAACTTATTAACTATGTTGTCAGGATATAAGTTGATCGGTGTGTTATGAGCTAGATACGTATTAACTGCATACAAAAAAAGTTTTTTATTTGTTGCCAGTTGAATAAAGGCATAGGATAACCCTTCTTTAATATCCCAAACATTTTTACTATCGTAATCCTGATAAATTGAACATATTTGAATTATTCTAAGAATCTTTTCTTCTGTAATAATCTTTGGATGTCAGCCTTCTTAAGTTCTTGTTCTTTCTCCCAGTCAAGCTCTTCTAAGCGACGCTCACCTTTTAAAATCTTATAAATGAGATAATCAGAGCTATTAAGGTAATCGGATAAATATGGCTGTACGTCGAGAGCGATACGTTTAAGTTGATCTGTTACTATTTTTGCAATAATACAATGTGAAAGCTTATTTGAAGAAAACAACTGACTAAAGAACCGGATTATGAACTGCGAATCAAACTGAACCAGTTCTTTCTCAACCTTGTCCCTGCTGAATTGTCCATACTCTTTAATTAGTTGCTCGATTTCCAACTGATTTGATTCGTTATTACAATATATTTCAAATAAACTGTTCCAGATTAATTCGCGATATTTTTTAGATCCATCACTTAATTGAACTGGTATTTGATACATTATGAATGTATGTCCTCTTCCAGCCTCCGTAGGTGAAAAATGTAGTTTAAGAAACTTAGCAGAAACTTTATTAAAAAGAATACACACATCTTTATTATTCCATTCATCAGCATGCTCGATAAATTTACTTACTAATTGAGTCTGTGTCCAATAGTCATACCGATGAGAATCCTTTCTAACACCATACGAGTCGATAATCGTATGATAAAAACTCATGAAGTTTTGCGGTTTCTTTTTGTAATACATGAACAGTAAATCCAAAGCTAGCGGCAAATCACTTCTATCATTGAACCCCCCTAAAATGCTTAATATATCATCATTTACACTATGATTACGACTTTCCTTCTCAAAATCTATTGAGCTACTATCTAGACTCCCCTGAGGCAATGCATCGATTCTTTCTTTTAACATTAGAAGCGTTTCAGTAGGTCTAATACTATAAAATACTTTTACAAAATCGAAGAACAAGGGGCTATGCGATTTTTCAAAGTCATCCCAAACTATGCTAATTTCTTTTTCAAGTTGTTGGTGCATATCCTTAGATGCAAAAATATTAGCAAGAGTATTGACCGCATTTATAACACGCGGCTTATAGCTTCCAAAACAAACTTTTAACATAACTGAAAGTGGAATGATTCTTTTTTTCATAAATACATATGAAAGCAAATAATTGCCGAGACATTGATCAGATATTTTTACAGCTTTATCATTGTAAATGTCAACCAATTCTAGTTCGTGCAACTGATGAGCGCATTTAACAAACAAACTACTCGAAATATCTAGTTGATCGAGTAGTGGCATCAGATTCTCAAGATGTTCGAGATTAATTGCTGTTAGAAAAGCAATTATGCCCGCCACTGCACACAAGTCTCTATTTTGATCAAAGATATTACTTTGTATAAATTTTTCATAATATCCTTCATACAGTTGAGTTGCGTCATTGATACTAGACAATGACTGTGTTTCAATCGCAAGTTTTCCGGCAATGATAGCAAGCCTTGCATTTCCCTCAGCAATTCTGACAATCTTATCAAGATAGGTTGAATTTAATATCTGCAAGTTAGCCTCTAATAGCTTCTTTATTTCATCATCCGAAAACGTACTGATTGTGCAGATCTCTGGAATTGTAAAGTTTCGAATATCTTGAATTGTTGTTAGCTTTGCGTAGTCCCTCACTGTAATTACGATTTTCACATCATAGCCTTGACTATGCTTTGTAAGATACTGAAGAATATGTTGTAATCCCGTAATTTGGTTCGCATCGTCAATTAACAGAAGATATTTATTAGGAGTATCTAAGTACACTTTCAAGTCTTCATATATTGGTAGGCGATTACTTTGAATACAGAAGAATCTATAATTATTCTCAAACGCGTATTTTTGACAACACTCCAAGGCTAATCGTGTTTTTCCTATTCCAGCAGGCCCTGTTATCACTGTTACCTTAGTATTTTCAATTTTAGTTAATGTTTCGATGACTTCTTTTTCTCTAAACTGAAAAATAGTTGATAATGGAGCCGCCATACCATTTGAATCATACACGGATATGAACTCTTTAACTTCAAAAATCTGCTCGGTACTTATAGATATTCCTAAAAAATCTCGTGAGATTCCATGCAACCGAGTATAAATGTTACTAGCGATTTCATCTATCCCATACAATCGAAGTAATATGTCACTAGCAGTGCAAAAATCGTGCAACTCTTTGCTTTTCCCTGCGGACAAATTTGACGAAGTATGGCAATAAATGATTTCGGTAATATCTTGAACTGGTACTCCTGTTTTCTCAGGATTGAAACAGTCACAAATATCTTCATATATTTTTTCGTATATGTTTGATTGCTGAGTGGTATACATAACAAAAATATACTTTTCACTGGGATCAAGAAAGTATGTATCTGGAATTCCCTTTGTAGTCTTCATGGTCCCAGATTTCGTTCCTAACGACAACCCATTCTCATATCCCAACTTAAACAAATATGCGTCGCACAGCTCTTGAAAAGCCCCGCCATCAAGTTGTAATATCTTTTGTTTAATATCTGTCAACTTTGACATTGATAAATACCTCCCAATGTTTATCACACATCATTCAATTACTATCCTCATTCAGTTTTATTTTATAAAATCTAGAAATTAACGAAGTATATGAATAAATTATAGTACATATTTCTGGAAAAAGGCATAGTTAGCTTCCAATCGAGTTTTTATTACATGCAACAACGTCATCAATATAATGCGATTCTTCCTATAGGATCTCCTTAAAATAAAAAAAGACGCCGATTTGCTCAGCATCCTCTCTGCAATCTACATTGTGATCAACATATATCATCTCATTTTGTATCTGATATACCATCAGATACCGCTTCGTCGACATCAAATAAATACACCCGATCCTGAAAACCACCACGCGCTTCTGCCTTCTTCTCTCTCAATGCATCAAGTTGTTCCCATGTTGCACCATGTACAGTCGCCAACGCCCGAATGACCTCGAGCATATCTGCAAGTTCTTCTAACGAGTCTTTTGAACTTTCAGCCGCAAAATATTCCTCTGACTCTTCCCTTAGTTTTATGATGAGTTCTCTTCTATACTCTTCTTCACCAAGAATACGTGTGCGACATTCTTTACCGCTAGATTTAATCACTTGTGGAATAAGATCACGAACTAGCTTATTGTAAGCTGGCATGTATATTACATCCTTTACTTGATATTATCGGAAATTTCATTCTATATTAATTGAATAGTTTCTCCCTTAGCAACCCCCACAGCATGTTCAAACAGAGTAAAATCCCCTCCGGCAGCCCTAATTAAGTCCATGATGCCATGGTTTCTTAATTCACTGGCTGCCGCAAGGGGATAAATGCTTCATTAATGTGTTTTTTCCTTCGTTTTATTCTAGACGGGCAATCTAATCGATTAATGCTAGCTTCCGCAGTATTCGTTCCAGCATAACAACCGCTTGCGCGTAGGTGCTTGCTCCAGTCGGATTGAGATAATTCCTAGTTTCTCCGACCAGTATGCCGTTTGCGATAGCACTACGCACTGATTCCAAAGCCCATACGGAGATTTGTTCTAAATCCTTGAACAAGGTCATATCCGCTTGGCCAGTGTGCTTCCCTGGTTGCACATATTGAAGTGCTCGAACAGCCATAACCGCCATCTCTTCGCGAGTAATCGTCTTGTTAGGAAGGAACGCGCCATTATCGCCGGTCACAAGTCCGATTTGCTGTGCAATTAGTATCTCATGACGATTAGGGGTGTTCTCATCGACATCAAGGAATGATCCCGATCCATCCTTATGCTGCAAACCGAGCGCATGGACAAGAAGAGCCACGAATTCCGCACGAGTGATTGGCTCATCAGGCCCAAATCGCTCTTCCGTTCTTCCGGTGACAAGTCCTTTGAGCGCCAGCTCGCCGATAGCTAGCTTAGCCCAATGGTCGGCAATATCCTGATAACGCAACTGCTTGTATCCCGTAACATACGTGCTGTCGCTTGTGCGCTGAAAGATCGCGTGCAGTCCGCCTTTCTTGTCTGCGACGAAGCGAGCAGGTGTGAACAGGAATGAATCGCTTGGCTCGTCGAACAGGAAGACTCCGAGGGATGAAGCCATCGAGCCTTGTTCGGAAGCATCGCCGATATACATGGATCGCTGCACATACACGTTCCCGAAATCTTTGATTGTCTTCGTCTCTCCTCCCTTGATTACGGTTAATGAATACTGGATAGGTGAAATTGGAGTGAGCGCAATCTGATTGTTCGCTGCCGCTGCGAGGATTTGGGCACTTTCAGGCTGTTCGACTGGCGCAATGGTTATACGAGTAACGGCCCCCTCTTCCAATCCTCCGATTTCCTTCAACACGGACACCGGAAGTGAATAAGAGCCCGACCGGGTCAGCACAAGAATCGATTCGTAACATCCACCTTTATCTACGGCTGCAGCAGCGATAGAGGAAGGAATCTCGAATGTCACAGAACCGGACACATCCATACCGAACGTGCATACAGACGCATTAGTCGGCGAATTTTGAAGGATTGACAAGACATGGCTCGTATTCAGTCGGACCCATGTCTGCCCGTTATTATGCTCCGTCAGGATAGCTGAGTTCCATGAAAGGTAAGGCTGGCTGCCCGTCAAGGAATCATCAGGCAGCAGGACGGGCGGATTGGCCGGCGGATTGGCCGGAATCCAGGTTGAACCGACCGGCGTAATCGTCCCATTATGGTTTTTCGTCGGACTGTTCACGGTGACGACGAACGTGGAAGGCTCGTAGTTATCGCCCGTGATGACGGCCGTATAGTCGCCATATGGCAGTGTCGCCTCATACTCGCCGTATGGCGAAGCTATCGTTGCCTCGATTGACCCATCGGTTGCGTTGATTCCTTTCCTGATCGTCAATGTAAGACCCGGTGCAGGCGTATTCGTCTCGGTATCTAGGATTACGCCGTACAAGTATCCGCTCAGTGATTCCGGCTTACGGGTAATCGTCCCATTATGGTTTTTCGTCGGACTGTTCACACTGACGACCATAGTGGAAGCCTTGTAGTTATTGCCTGTTATAACAACCGTATAGTCGCCATACGGCAGCGTTGCCTCGTACTGGCCGTATGGCGAAGCTATCGTTGCCTCGATTGGCCCATCGGTTGCGTTGATCCCTTTCCTGATCGTCAATGTAAGGCCCGGCGCAGGCGCATTCGTCTCGGTATCTAGGATTACGCCGTACAAGTATCCACTCATCGATTCCGGCTTACGGGTTATCGTCCCGTTATGGTTTTTCGTCGGACTGTTCACGGTGACGACGAACATGGAAGGCTCATAGTTATCGCCCGTGATGACAGCCGTATAGTCTCCATACGGCAGCGTTGCCTCGTACTGGCCGTATGGCGAAACTATCGTTGCCTCGATCGGCCCATCGGTCACGTTAATCCCTTTCCTGATCGTCAATGTAAGGCCCGGCGCAGGCGCATTCGTCTCGGTATCTAGGATTACGCCGTACAAGTACCCTTGCATTGAAGAATCATTGGCATTGACAGTTAATCGGAACTCGTCGCTCGCCTGCAAACCCTCTCTATCGGTTGCCGTCACTTTAATGTGATACACACCTTTATCACTGGTTTCAGGCGTTCCGCTGAAGGATCGATTATCTGGCGTAAACGTCAACCAACTGGGTAGTACGCTCCCGTCTGTAAGCGACGCCGAATAGGTTAACGCATCTCCTGGATCACTGTCCGAAAACGTATTTTGTGGAATGCTGATAAGGAAGGCTTCTCCGGCGTTTATTACATAGTCTGCTAGTGGATTCGCAACGACAGGCGGCTGATTGCCTCCGCCACCGGTTTGAAATACGTATCGCGCAATATGGTTCACAGGGAAGCCTACATCCGTTAATTCACCGGCAACATACAGAGCTTCTTCGGTCCATTCCAATTGTGTCACTCGTTCATGTTCAAGCGGATAACGAGCAGCTCCTATTGGATGCCAAGTGTTGGCCGAAGCGTTCCATTTTGCCAAGTTGCTTACCTTTACTCCTCCTGCTTCATTAAATACTCCTCCGATGAAGACATCATCGCCCGCAATTTCGATCGAATACACGATATTATTCGTGAAGCCGGCATTATGACTTAATCCATCACCCAAAGAGCTCCAGCTGGTTCCATCCCATCTAGCAATAAAATTCGCCGGACTTCCGATTGATTTCGTGAATGATCCGCTTACATATAAATATTCTCCGGCTATCTCCATATCGGTAACTCTTTGCCCCAATCCATCGCCTAGGCTATGCCAGCTCCCGTCCCACCGAGCGATATTGTTAGCCGGTGTATCGCCTGCTTTCGAGAAAGTACCGGTAATATACACGTCGTCGCCATCAATTCGAATCTGCTCGATGGCGCCATTCACGCCAGCCGAGCCGCCGACTCCGTCTGTCAACGGCTCCCATTGTCCGCTGGACAGATTATATCTGGCTATGCCGTTCACGCTTATAGGCTCATCGGGAACTCCATTAATGTCATAATACCAGTCAAACGGTTCATCTTCTGCATACAAGAAACTCCCGCCAACATACACATAGTTATCCGTTACTGCCATCGCATTCGGATAACCGAAATTGCCATACAGCCTAAGCACCGGCTTTTGCCAGGAGCTTCCGTCCCACCAAGTAAATGTGGAAACATATTGTTCTTGCCACTCATATACCAGTCTCTCTCTGCTTGTCGCATACAATGTACCATCATGAACCAAAATATCGCCGTTTCTACAACACTCCTTTTCATGTCCAATCTCTTCCCACTTACTGATTGCAGAATTCCACTTGTAGATGCCGCTGTCCGGCGTAGCATACACATCTGATCCATTTGATTCAAGCGGAATATATCCGCTGTTGAATCCATTCCCCGCATTTTCCCAGTGTCCAGGTACTGGCGCTCCTTCTGCGGCATAAACACGTTCTGTTCCCGCACCCGAATATGCGGGTACAAGCAGTGTTACAAGGATAAACCAGATTAAAATCCTTCTTACAATTAGTCGCGCGCTCCACCAATCCGCATTATTCATTTCGAACTCATTCACCCGCCTTCTAAATGATTTCAATGAACAACTTGTTGAATGATTCTCCTGAATTCTACAATAATTTAGCGGCATTGTTTGTCGAAGGGTAGAGCACGAAACAATTATTTCTTATGGAGTGTCATGGTAGGCATAACAAAAAGACGCTGATTGCTCAGCGCCCTCTCTCTACAATGTGATCCACAGATAGACTCAGACACCTTCATGATTATAGACGCGGATCAATCTCCCGCTCCTGCGCTACCTCGAACAGCAGATTAGCCGCAATTTCCTTATAGGCCTCATGCTCAGGCGCAATCTCGTCAAATGGCACCGCCAGCATTCGCAGCCCAAGCTGGTACTCGTTAAGCGAGGTGCGAAGCTTTTGATTCACATTTTTCTGCTTGAGCAGTTTGCGGTATTTATGCGGGAATTTGTAATCATATCCGTAAATGATGGACAAATAATCGGGATTTCGCACCTTCATATAAGGCGCCGTTTTTCCGTCCCATATCTCGGGCTTGATCACGATTCCCTCCATATGGTCCTCCGTCGTAAGCTTTGAGAAGTAACGCTCTGCTTTCTCCAAGCAGCCCGGCTCAGACAAATCCAGCGTTAGCGCCTCATCCTCCGACAGAAGCCCGTACATCTCAGAAGTTTTCCATTCCGGAATTTCTTCTTTCCCGTCCTCATAAACGATTTTCAGAACGGCAAAAGGCTTATACGCCATGTTCTCGTCTTCCGCATATAGCTCTAACTGGCGTTTATAGGTTTGATAGGCCTCTATATGCTCCGATAAAGACACATAAGTATCTCGAATCTCATGGACATACTTATAGCTTTGGTATACGCTTGGACCGTACTTGTCGCTTAAAGCAGACTTCGCGGTATGATGCTGGTCTTGTTCAAAGCTGCTCGCTTCATAGTCAGCAATAAGCTTCATGTAGGCTTCTTCAAAACCGTTTTGCTGCAGAAAAGCAAGCTCTGTCTCCAACGCTCTTTCAATCGGCTTGAACTGCCTTTCGATCAGCCCTTCGCCCAGCGCCTTCCACGGCAGAAGCTCTCCATCCAGAATCAGCATGGCAATCTTCCGCTCTTCCATATAACCGCCGAATTTAAGCAGAAGCTTGCTGTAAACCTCCGCTAAATCCACATGATTAATCTTGTAGCCGTTGCGGCTGACCGCAAAGCATTGCTCCTGCTCCTTATGCAAATAAACGTTGCATCTCGAGCCCATATATTTGGGCTGCAGCACAACCTGCTGAACGCCACGTTCCCTGTAATAATCTAGACCGCGTTTTAAGGACTCGAGTTCTCTCGTCTCGTCGTTCTTATCCGCCGGCGACATCGTGCCTGAGATGAAGTTGATCTTGTTTCTCGAGCAATAATGGAGTCTGCGAATGTCGTCTTCCCCAAGGTCTTTCATGGTTACCTTTCGTTCGGCCTTGAATAAAGTCTGCAGCTCCTCGGTGATCACCGCTTGGCTAGACTTCCGGGACTTCATAAACGGTTTATTTGAAATACTTACAGAGGTCAACAGGTTGCCATGTACGCTGCCCGTGTCGATATGAATCTTATTGCCGATTCGGAAGGCCTGCTTCGCCGCAACGTGCCCGAACACGTGGTACGGGTGATTTTTGACCGCTTCCTCCTGCAGAAAAGCAAGCTGCTCCTCCAGCGGCGCTTCGCGTTCAATCCGGAAATTTCTTTGGTGTCGGACTGAGTTCGTATCCAGCTTGCCGATGTATTTGTTCCGGCATGGGGCGTGAGTAACATAGAAAGATGCCCCCTTGGCCCCCACATACCGATAAAATGGCTTCGAAATCGAGACCAGGTATTGAAATTTCTTCAGCAGTTCTGGATCATTCATCAATATTTGTGTCGAGTCAAAATACGTATGGAGCAGCTCTTGGTCAACGCCGTTAATTTCACCCTTGCTATACTTGTCGACGAAATTCTCGTGGTTTCCAAGCACGAAATAAAAATGCTCCTGATTATCATACAAAAACTGAACGATATCCTTTGTTTGCTTCCCCTTGTCAATCCAGTCTCCAACCAATATGAGCTTGGTTTGCATCAGCTTTTCTGTCAAAATCAGCTTGCCCGCTTCGATCTTGTACCCATGGTCGAGCAGCAGCCCCTTCAAATCGTCCACGCATTCATGAACGTCGCCAATGATAATATACTGCTGTTCTTGCGGGAGAATAGCAGCCAAGTAAGCATCCAAATCCTCAATAATGGTCTGGTACTCGGGATTAGCTCTTCCTTCTTCGGCGGCATAAAAGTCTTTTGCACGCACTTTGTGGATCTTGCCGTATCCCTCGCGGGGCAGCGAGCCTAGAACCTCTTTTTTCAGCCGGTTAATGTGGTTTGTGATGAGCCTCTTCGAACGCTCCGACGCATAGTAATCCTCCCGCTTTCGATAATCGAAGACGATGACCTCGAGGTTATAGTTGTTTTGAAATGTAATCTCTTTTACCCTAGACCGAAAATCCTCCGACAGCCCGGTTGTATCCACGACTACAAACTCCGCATTAACCGGAAAAGACGTCACCATCTTCAATCTTTCAAACAGCAGGTGAAAAGCCTGCTCGCTGGACTCGAGCATCACTTGATCATACTTGTCGTATTCATACCCAAGAACCTCTTGGCGGATTTGGTCAGAGGATAAATACTGAATATTGCCCCGGACATTCCGGCTGGCATCTTGGAAACGCAGTCCGGGAATCAACACTTCCTTGGCGAACGTCGTTTTGCCGCATTCTGTAGATCCTACCAGCATAAAAACCGTGTGAACCTTAGTTTGGATGTCCATGGGTCAGGCCCCCCTTTTCTTAAGAATGACGCCCTGCGTAGTTTGAATATTGTTGACGCCGTCTCCGACAGCTACAAATTCGGCGTGCAAATTCGCTTCCTTAATCACATCACGCATCCACTGTTGAAAAGCTTCTTCACCCATCTCCCACTTGTGGTCGTCATGCCGGAAGTCGCTCAACTCGTAGTAGCGGTTAAAATCAGAGTTAGGCGTCGTAATAATAAAGCTGTCGAAATCAACATGCGAGCAGATTCGATGGATCAGCTCCTTGGCCTCATCCTGGCTCATATGTTCAATGACTTCTGTCATTATCACATCAACCTGCTCCCCATTGTAGCTTTCAAGGAAATGGTCGATCGATCCGAATGTGACGATGTTATCGAGCTCTTTAGCCTCTGCCTTACGCCTTACTTTCGTTAACAGCTCCTCATTGATGTCGACCGCATAATAGCTGCCCTCAATTTTTCCGGCAAAAGGGATTGCATAGAATCCTTCTCCGCAGCCCACATCCAATATCGACTTATCGAAGTCTAGCGCGCCGCCGATATAATTTCTGCGCTGGAGCGCCGTGCCTCCATAGGCGAACTTAATATCATAGCGTTCTGTTCTCTCCAGCTCTGCTTTGTACTTATGAAACCGATCCCTCGTAGACAGGAAATTCCGCACAAAGAGGCTGCGAATATAAAATGGCGCATCAATGACATTCATGCTCTTGATGTACTTCGTCAGAATACTGTCCGAAATATCGATATATTCGTTTCCTTGCATAGACAGGAACAAGCACAATACACTTACGGCGTGGAGCAGCTCATTCAGACTCTTCTGTGTCGTAACGGTAACCGAGTAGCTATTATGAGCTTGGTGGGTAATCTCAAAAGTGAAATCCTTCAAATGCTTCTCGAAAAACTCGATGTATCGGATCAGCTCGATATGTATCATGCTGATGAAAAAGGTATGTTCGTATCCGTCAATATCTCGCTCGTCCTTAGCCTTAAGCGGTGCAGAAAAAAATTCGTTAATCGCACCGAGCGGAAATAAAGGCGTGTTGTATCGCGATACATTTAGATATTCGAAATTATCATTTTCGTGCTGCTTATAGGAGATTTCATTGTCCGCGTCTTTAAAATACACATTAAAAGTCTGCTGATCCGTATACCAGCCATACGCCATGCCCCTGCGAATCGCGCGAAGCATCATGCCAGTGTTTGGATTTTTCTTAATCAAAAATGAAAATTGAGGATTGGTGGATCTGACCTGAACGATTGCCATATCAATCTGCTCCTAAAATGTATATTGGTTATGTTCATATTCTCGCTTACTTATATGCTGAAGAACAGGGTGAAAGTATTACGAGATCGGAGCAAATACAAAAGACACTTGCCAAGGCGGCAAGTGTCTCATTTTCATCTAAATAAGACAGATTAATTATTTATATTTGTTTCTCTCATTATCAAACAAGTTCCTTATCCATTTCAGCCCAACCTCATCAAGATTGCTTATATATTCTTGTCCCCTCCCTGTAGTTTGAACAAAACAAGTTTCTTCATCAAAAAGTAGCCATCTATCCTTCGCTGTCTCACGTTTATTTAGGTATGTTGGGCGGTATCTATCTTCGTAGAAAAACGCAGGTAATCTCCAAATGCTTGGAATATTTTTATGTAACTCAGAAGATAGTCTTTGTCCATCAACAAGTCTTGGAAAATAACCGCAACCAGGTATATTCAAATCATCAAAGAGTTTATCTGCTGCTAGATATATGGTATTGTTTTTGCGGGATTTAAAGTCCGATTCAGTAGAATGGGGATGGTTCGCATTAATTACATCCTCTGGAAGGTCAAAATAATTCTCAATCACTTTCGCTACCTTAAGCCAGCCATAGATGTAATAAACACCTTTATTCCAACTGGCACTAGGATCTAGAGGGTGTAACCCTCCATTGATTGGAACAAACCTACTGTAAAACAGGAATATGCTCCCCTTGCCAACCTTCTTACCTTTCAAATGACCGGCAGCTGCTTCAGATTGCCCAAAAGCTCCTACCATTGGCATATCCTTTAACCAGGGGCACTCTCCTAGCATTGGATCGAAATGAGCGAAGCTATTTTTTACAACACTCTTTGTCTTTAAACTGTACTTTAAAGAATCAGCATAAATAAGATCATACATATTTTCCGCACTAATATTTTCGAAATGGTTTCTCTTTAACTTTAGATCTTTGTAACGCGTTGTTCGACCTTCAATCTCATCTTCTGGAATGGGAATAACTATATACTTTCCTGTCTCGGGATCATAAGGCGAGTACCCATAGCCTGAATCAGAATCAAACCCTTTACGGCTTAAAATCAATTTTTCCAGCTCAAACAACCTCCCATCATTCTGAAGAAGCTTTTCCATACAATTTTGCTTGGAACATTGGATAATCCCCTTCTTGATCACAGCTTAATACCTGAAGAAAGAATCATCTATCTATCTATTTTTTCTTAATAATGAAAGAATCTTCATATTTACTTAGAGCAATACGATACGATTCGTTCCTGCCGGCTGGAGATAACCAAAGACTCTGGTCAATCATGCGTTTAATCTTTATTTGCCAATCCTTATTCTTCTGTGTTTGATATTCCTTTTTTAATACTTCATTAATCAGAAACCCTGAAGGTAAACTTACGAAATGATCAGGGTCCTCTTCTAAAATAAAGAGTACTGCTTTAATCTTCCTCTGATGAATAAGTACAGCAGTTGGCGCTGTAATTTGATAACTATATGTATGGTTATCATGAACGCCTTGTTTTGAACGAAAAACTTTTACAGCATGCTGCTCGTTAATTTTGTAAGCATGCCTATGCATTCCACTGGTTATATGGTCAAAAGATTTTATCTTCCCTTCTTTAACTAGTTCTTTTAAAAATCTTACCTGTTTACTCTCCATAGAAAGACTATTTCGTATTTTATCCAAGGTTTCTTTATACGTTATGCTTATTGGCACATCTTCCAATTGTCCAAGTAACGTTTCGATATTATTTACCCATCCCTTTGGCACAGATACTTCAGTTGCAGAGTTCAAAAACACTTCGCGTATTTTCTTAGATTCTATAGAGCCAATCTCCATTCTAACCAATATTTCCTTATTTGTTTTTAGCCCAATTAATTCTTCACTTATTCCCAAGCCACGATTCGTTAAGTTGGCCGATCCTATATAAGCAATTTTCCGATCAAACATATAAATTTTGGCATGCAAATCCTCTAAAAGGTATATTGTGAAACCGGCATCTTGCAAATCAGATATAGCTGCAGGATCTGTTGCACCTTCTATGTACTCTATACCAGGAGGTAAAGTAATTAAATGTAAAGATGGGTTTGAATTTGAACGTCCTTGATTAATTAGTAGATTGGCAGCCTCTCTTTTTATATAGGGCGTGATAATTAGAATTTCTTTTTTTGCCCTTTTAAAATCTTCAACTAATGATTCAAGAAAATTAAAATATATAAACTTCATTCCCCCTCACTCCCCGGCCATCTTTTCCTTGAATATCCAAAAAGGAGACTGCTAGTGTCCCCTCACTTATCCTTATCTTCATTGAGCAAATTACAAGCGTTCGGATGAAAGTAAATGTATGAACTACTTGCACCTATTAAAAGTTCTTTAATAGAAATCGTTTTAAAGTTACAATACATGTATGAATCATTATCATTAATATTATAAATTTTAAGGTAAACGTTTAGTTCTAACAAATTTTGCGTACTCAATCTTTCTACAAGTGTATAGTCTTTAGTTTTCTTTACATATTCATTCAGGCGTTCATTAAGGTTATTATAACTACTCAACTTCTGATCATAGCCTACTTGAATATCATTTTCTATTTCATATTTTATAAAATCTCCTGTGTGTGGGGTCCCTATTATTTCAGGAACAATAGCCTCTGCCTTAGTTGATGCCCTATGCAACTCAATAACTCGCTCCATCCGCCCCTCAAGACAACCCCCTCCGATCCCGAAATTCCTGCGGAGTCATCGTTGAAAAGGCCTTGAACCGCTTAATAAAATGCGGCACTGCCTGATAACCGAGAATTTGAGCGATCTCGTATATTTTTTTGTCGCTGTTGCGCAGCAAATGGGATGCCAATTCCATGCGATACCGCAGTATATATTCGCTCAGATTGTTGCCTGTTTCTGCCCGATACACGCGCGACAAGTAAGCCGGATGAAGACCGATATGCGCCGCAATCGTCTGCAGCGATAGCCTGTCATTCATGTTCCCCTCGATATACTGATGAACCTTATCGACTAGCCCTGTCTGCTTCTCGGAGGAATCCTCCGCTTGCTCTCTGAAGCTTCGGAGCATGAAGAACGCCCACTTTTCCAATTGCTTAAGACAAGGAGCAGCCGGCATGAGCCCAAAAGACGATACGCCAAATTCGCTTAGCAGCTTTCCCCTCTTATGCGCCATATACTGATAGGCGTTCGCTATGGCAAAATAAGCTTCATTGGCATGCTCAGGGGGAGAGTTCACGCTCTTCAGCTCCGCAAATATTTGGAGCAGCTTCTCCTCCGCCTGATTCCAGTTGCCCGTATCGAGCAAATGGATCAAAAGAGGCGGACGATACAGCGACGCTAGCGTACCGATTTGGAACTGAGCCTGATCGAGATTGCCCGAGATCCGCAAGAATGCGCCCTTTCGCGTCTCTTCCATCCCCCTCATTCCATCAATAACGGATCGATACAGTACAGGAACGCCTGTTGGAAAGTAAGTCCAGCTCTCGGCGAGTACGATGGAAATATTGCCGCTTAGAAGATGCTCCGCCTTCTTCTTCAGCGCCGCCGCTCGGACGTCCATAGCATTGCGAAGCGTCTGTCCCCCCGCATCGGTAATCTCTTTGGCCGATACAATAAAGACTAGATATTCGTTCTGATCGCGGCAAAACCACAAATGAAAAGCGTCCCGAAACAACTCCTCCGCCATATTCGTAACCGCATATTCAATAAGCTCCTTATCCATTCTTTCGTATTCTTGGAGATTGCCCTCCAGCCGCACAATGAACAAACCCGCCTTCTGCTGCGAGGAGAACGGCAGGTTCAACAAGAACAGCTTACGTTCCAGCTCCGCGTCAGGGATAGCTTTGCCATACAGCAGCCGATTCAGCAGCTCGCCCTGCAAGGAAGGCAATGTTTCGCGAAAAGCGTATACGTCGCGATGCTGCTCCTGTTGGCGTCTCTTCTCGACAGCGATTTCTACCGATAATTTGCCCAGCGTCTCTCGCATTTGATCAGGATTAATCGGTTTCATTAAGTAGCCGGATATGTTATAGGGAACTACGCTTTGCGCATATTCGAAATCCGCATAACCCGAAACGACGACAATTTTGACTTTACGCCCCGTTTCGCGAATTTCTCGAATCAGTTCGATTCCGCTCATCTCCGGCATCCGGATATCGGTAATGACGATGTGAATATTTTGCTCCTGATAGAGCTTTAATGCTTCTTGTCCGGAGTATGCCTTATGTATACGGCCAATGCCTAGCTCATCCTTCGGAATCGTAGCTGCGAAGCTGTCAACCTGGGATGGAATATCGTCTACGATCAGAACCTCCAACATCGTCAATCGCCTCCGTCCTTAATCATCAATCCTGCACGAAATCCGCCAAGAGATGAATGTTCAAGCTTAACGCCCGAGAATGGTCCAAAATAATGCTTTAAACGCTGATGAACGTTACGTATCCCAAGACTTCGGTCTGCGCTCATTTGTAAGAGCAAAGAATGCCTTAATGCGTCCAAATCATGCGGCTTCATGCCGACGCCATTATCCTCAACTATGAGCTCCCAGCCCTCTGCAGTCCTGCTGCCGGTAATGACGATTTCGAATTTCCCCATCTTGCCTTCCATGCCATGCACGATCGCATTTTCGACAAGCGGCTGGAACAGCAGCCGAGGCATAAGAATAGACATCATTTCATCGTCGATATTTTCATAAAAACACAGTCGCTCAGACTGCATGCGATGGATTTCTAAGTAATTGCGAATCAAATCCATTTCTTCGGACAGTGTAGTCAACTGCTGTTCAGTTCGTGTCGTATAGCGATAGTAATTGCTGAGATGCTGCGTAAAGGCTACGATCACCTTCGTCCGATCCAACTGCGCCATACTTTGAATAAAAGCGAAGTTGTTGTACAGAAAATGCGGATTGATCTGTGCTTGCAAATGCTTGAGCGAGGACTCTTTAGCCTGCAGCTGCTCTGCATATACCTTATCAATCAGCGTCTGAATATCTTCGGACATCAGGTTAAATTGCTCGATCAAAAAATGGAATTCATTGTGGGGGCTGCGCTTGATTCGATGATCGTACACGCCCTTCCTAAGCAATCTTACCGCGCGAATCAAGTCGTTGATCGGTTTTTGCACGTTGCGGTACAACAAGCCGGCTGAAGCGATCCCCATGACTAGCAGCAGCAAGCCAGCAGCATAAAACATCTGCTTGCTATGATTAATGGGCATTAGCACCTGCTTCATCGGTTGAAAATCGACCAAATACCAGCCAAGGGAGTTTGAAAGCACATAATTGACTAGATAGGGTTCTTCCAATAAGGAGATTTTGACGGACCCTTCGATCTGATTTTGCGCTTTGATGCTGTCGAATTGCTCCGCCATTTCGCTAATGAGCACAGGATCAAGCTCACGATGCATAATGGGCTCATAGTTTGGATGATAGAGAAACGTTTGTCCTAAGCTGCCTTGCATGAATCTTTCAAGCATCTTCACCAGATTATCCGAAGGAAACGAGACCTCGACATATAAATTGGGTGCTGCTTGTTGAGGAACCGATTCGAAAGGCGTAATCAAATCGCGCACGAATGATTTCTCTGCTCCCCGATCGGTCACGATGACCCGGTAATCCCAAGCTTGTTGAATCGCGTCCTTGAAATAATCCGCATCATAATGTTGATTCGTATTTGTTGACACAGCTTCACCCGAATCGGGAGAATATACGGTAAAGTCGTTCACCCATTCGAAGGAGGTCGACTGCATGCTCAGCTTCTGCATAAGAAGTCTCTTGGAAGCCAGCACGGCATATTCAGCTGTGGAGGAAGGCTGGAGCTGAAGCTGTACCGCATCCGGATCAGTTGCAATAACAAAGGCGGATCTCCATAGCCGGTCGACCTCGACATCCATCTGCTCTACAAAAAATCGGATTCGATTCAAATTAATTTGCAGCAGTTCTTGCTCAACGACATCTGTACTCGTCTTATTCGACGAATTATACATAAGAATAATCGGGATGAGCATCAGCACAATGACGATCATGACCTTTGTAAAAATATTCATTTTTCCAGCCGTGCCGCGTCTGATTTTGAACATTGCTGCTCTCCCGATTCAATCGAAATGAATAACGCTAGGACTTCACCGAGCCAAGTACGATTCCTTTAACGAAATACTTTTGCAGGAACGGATATACAAGCAGAATAGGCAATGCCCCAATAAAGATTTGAGCGGATTTGACCGTTCTGTTGGAAAAATTATCTATACTTTCTAATGTTACACCGACTCTCGATAAATTGTCACTAACGATCATAGAATGTAAGAAAGTAGCAAGAGGATACCCGCTCGGATTGGACATATAGATCATGCCGTCAAACCATGAGTTCCAATGGAAAACCATCGTAAACAATGACAATGTCGCAATAGACGGCATCGATACAGGCAAAAAGACGCTCCAAAGCACTCTCAGATGTCCGGCGCCGTCGATATGAGCAGCCTCTTCTAAATCCTGCGGAATCGTTCGGAAGAAATTAAGCATCAGAATCATATTCCAGACGCTTACAGCCGTAGGCAAGATTAATGCCCATATGGTATCCATCAAGTGCAGCTTGCTCACTAATATATAAGATGGAATAAGTCCTCCCGAGAACAGCATCGTAAAGACGAAAATCCAAATGTAAATTTGACGGCCGGGAAACTTGTGACTGGTTTTCGATAAGCTGTAAGCCGCCATCGTTATGACAACCATCGATATGACCGTACCTAATACGGTTCGCTCTACGCCGATCCACAGGGATTGCAGAAATGCCGAGTTGCTGAGCGTCTTCACATAGGCGTCCGTAGTAAAGCCGATAGGCCAGAAATTGACAATATTAGCTGTCGCCGCAGCCCTTGAACTGAAAGACAGCGCAAGGACGTGAATAAGCGGAAGAACGCAAATAATCGATAGCAAACTAAGAAAGATCGTATTCCAGATCGTAAAAATGGTGTACCCGCCAGAGCGATAACGCATGATCGTCCCATCCCTCCTCAAAAAATCCGGTAATTAGCCAGCTTAAAGGCCATTCTGTAGCTTATTACAATTAAGATAAAGCCAATCGCCGACTTAAAGAGCCCGACTGCCGTTCCAAAGCTGAACTGACCGCTGTTCAAGCCTACCCGATAGACGAATGTGTCGATGATATCGCCGTGAGAATACACGAGCGGATTATATAGATTCAGGATTTGATCGAAGCCTGCGTCCAATATACGGCCAAGAGACAGCGTAGCGACAACAATAACAATCGGCATCATAAGAGGAACGGAAATCGAAAGAACCTGCTGCCAGCGGGAAGCCCCGTCGATTTCGGCTGCTTCATACAAAGCTGGATTAATTCCGACCAATGTGGCTAGAAAAATAATGGCTGAAAATCCGAATTCCTTCCATACGTCGCTCAAAATGACCGTAAACCGGAACCATTCACCGTTGCCTAGAAAAAAGATGCTTTCAAGGCCAAACGCATTCAAAACACGATTGACCATTCCTCCCTCTGTCGATAAGATATCAATCAAAATGCCGCCTAAAATGACCCACGACAAAAAATGAGGCAGATAGACAAGTGTCTGCACCGTTCTCTTAAAAAACATTTTACGGACTTCGTTGAGCAATAGGGCAAAAACGATTGGGATAAATAAATTAAAAACGAGTTTAAACCCGGAAATAATGAGCGTATTCCAAATGACCTGCTTGCCGTCCGGATAGGTGAACAGATATTTGAAATGATCTAAGCCAACCCAAGCCGAGCCTTTGATCCCAAGCCATGGCTCATAATCCTGGAACGCAATGACAACTCCGAACAACGGAATATATTGAAACACGATGCACAATATTAAAGCAGGCAACAATAACACATGAAATGGCCATGTTTTTCTCCAATACCTAACCATTTACACCCTTCTTTCTTCAGAAAAATAGAAGAGGAGCGAGCCAAAGCTGCACCTCTCCTCCTTTTGCTGCATTTTCATTTCACGAAGCCATTAGTGATCGTTATTTGTTGTTCGCATACCACTCATTGACTTCTTCCGTAATCTTTTGACCGCCGTTAGCCAGCCATTGCTTTACAAACTCGTCGAAGTGCTCGATCGGTTCCTCACCGTATATGATTTTGAGATAGCTTTCTGTAGCAAGCTTCTTCAATAGCTCGCCTTTCGATTTCATCGTTGGCGTCATCGGACCGGTATAGTAGTTTTTGCCTTCGTTAACCTCTTGATTAATTCGAACGCCTGCAGCAGCCAGCTGCCTTTGCTTATATTGTTTAACGTCAATTTCCATTGCGGTTACAGTCTCCGCGTTAGGATCGGCTAAGAACTTTTTGACCGCTGGAATGTTGGAATGCGGAATGCTCGTAAAGTAACCGAGTATATTCGTCATCATAAATCGAATATCCAGCGTAGCCCCGTCTTTCAACGGCCATTGATCGGCCGGAACGCCTGCCTCTTCGAAATTGCTTTTGATGATTTCCCCGTTGAGTTTAACGTAATCGTACCCTTCGTGGTAACCGTCCTTCCAGCGCGGATCGAAGTATGGATCGCCTTCCATCTCCAATTTTTTCGCGAACACTTTGTTAAAATACGCAAACCAGGCTTCGATATTTTTGAAGTCTTTATTGAATACCGTGAAGCCTTGGACGATTGGCTTCTCTGCACGCCCTACCAGACCGCCCTCGCCGACAGGAAGCGGATACGGCTGGAAATCAGCGTCCGGATTGTTTTTCGTCGCGTCTCCGAGCGGCCAATCTCCCATCCAGAACGGTCCGAACATAATGCCCGCTTTGCCGCTGGCCGTCAATTCGGAAGCCTTGGCAGGATCCTTGATGCCGGCTTCTTTATCCATGTAGCCCTTGCTCATCCAATCTCTCATCTTTTGCAAATACAGCTTGGCATCCGGATGGATCGCACCATAGCTTAGCTTGCCGTCATCTCCCTCGTTCCAGAACAAGCGCACGTCGTAAGTATTAATCATTTGGTCCGTAAGAGCGGAAACGATCGCGTCCGTCTGGCCCATCCAAGTCCATGGCCCTTCTTTAAGCGGTACAGCTAGACCTATCGTGTCCTTTTGTCCGTTCTGGTCGGGGTCGTTTTCCGTGAATTGCTTGAGAACGTTCTCGAATTCGTCTAGCGTTTTTGGCGGTTGAAGGCCTAGATTGTCAAGCCAGTCCTTCCGGATCCACATGACAGTGCCTTCATCCCCCATATAAAAAGATGGAATACCGTAAATTTTGCCGTCCTTCTTCACTTCGCCCAGCGCATAACCGTATTTCTCTAACAGCTTCTTATACTCAGGATGCGCATACTTTTCAATGGCTTCATCTACCGCCATCAGTTTATTGGCTGCCAGCAAGCTTTGAAGCGGATCTCCGCTCGCCGCGAATGCATCAGGCAGCTTGGCTCCGCTGGAAAGCAAAAGGCGAAGCTTTGTATCGTAATCTTCCGGCTTTGTTACAATGAAATCAAATTTAACATTAATACCGATATTGTCCTTCATCCAGCGGATATTCGCGTTGTCTTCCATCGACTCTCCGGCCTTGAACGCATTCCCCCTCGAAGTGCCATCGTCTAAGATGGCGGTCGTAATCGTAACCGGAGGGTCGAACTTCTGGTTCCATTGCTCCG
>Ga0180215_1002011_pt1 | contig 21276 bp, 14 predicted proteins | sample eDN3rd37CBELigBY_FD_128871 | JGI IMG/M metagenome (GOLD analysis project Ga0180215, IMG submission 128871) | Enriched backyard soil microbial communities from Emeryville, California, USA - eDNA 3rd pass 37_C BE-Lig BY (version 2) (version 2) | ecosystem: Environmental > Terrestrial > Soil >... | reverse complement strand
TCCAGGATGAGGGGACGTTCGAGCCGCACCTGCACTTCCAGTCGACCAGCATCGCCGTCGACACGCAGCATGCCTGCGTGCTGACGCTCGACGGGCAGGCGTACTGCTGGGGCGCGGGTGTTTCCGGGAAGCTCGGGAACGACCAAGTCGCTGCTGATACCCTCCCGTTCCTGTCGCCGCAGAAGGTGCAGCAGGGCTCGCTCCGTTTCATCTCGATCGCGGCGGGGTTGCACCACACCTGCGCCCTGACCATCGAGGGGGACGCCTACTGCTGGGGGAGTCAGGCCAACGGCCGACTGGGTAATGGCACCTCGGCGACCGCCAACGTCACCACCCCGGTCCCGGTGGTCGGCGGTCACAAGTTCATCCAGCTGGTGTCCGGCCGCCGCTTCAACTGCGGTATCACGGTCAATCAGGACGCCTACTGCTGGGGCGCCGCGGAGAACACCTACGCGCCGCTCGGCGACGGTTCTGGCACGCTCAAAGCCGAACCTGTCCTCGTGGCGGGTGGTCACAAGTGGCTGACGCTCGGCGCGGGTAATTTCCACGCTTGCGGTATCACCACCAACTACGAGACCTACTGCTGGGGTTCCGGGGGCGCGGGACGGCTCGGCAATGGTGACGAGACCGGCACCGCCCAGAACACCCCGGTCAAGGTCCAGACGGACAAGAAGTTCGTGAAGATCGACGGCGGGAACATCCACACCTGCGCCCTCACCGACGAGGGTGAGGCTTGGTGCTGGGGGGGCGGCGCCGACTACCGTCTCGGGACCGGGACCACGGACACGACCTACGTGCCGGCCAAGGTGGCCACGGACGTCAAGTTCGTGGATATCCAGGCGACACGGTTCACCACCTGCGCGCTGGACGTGAACGGGAACGCTTGGTGCTGGGGGAGACACAACAGAGGGCAGTCTGGGGTCGGCGTGTTTGACAGCCCCATACCCACGCCGATGCAAGTGGTCGGCGGCCACACCTTCGTGGAGCTCGGCGGCGGGGTCGAGGCGACCTGCGGGAAGACCGCCGAGGGGAAGTTCTACTGTTGGGGTCGCAACAACTTCGGCCAGATCGGCGACGGCACGACGACCAATCGGAACGAGCCGACCGCGGTGTTGGCGTTCCCCAATTGATCACGGCTGCCAGGAGACTCGAGCGATGAGAGATATCGAGGCTATCGGAATAGACCGTAGCACCCCCGCGGCGAAGCTTCCCTGGACCGCGCCGGCGGTCCGGGAGCTCCCACGGCTCACGGAGCTGACGCTCCAGTCCTTCATCCCCGGGACCGGGATCCCGGGGGGCGGAGGGAGCACGGTCTTCTGAGACGAGCGGCTAGTCCCGCCGTCATCGAAGGGGGCGCGGCCGGATTACCCGGCCGCGCCCCCGCTACTTCCGCGCCGGGATAGGTCCGCCGCTCCCGTCGCCACCCGCTCGCTCCGCGCGGTCCGTCGCGTAGGCGACGTCGCCGGCGCCGGGCTCCGGGGCTTTCCCCCGGGTCGCGTCGCCCTTCCGTCAGATAACTCATTGCGCAACGTACCTGCCCCACGATACAATTGTCCGCCCTGCACTTTCCCGGCAGGATCGATCGAATATCTCATAGCGGAGACAATTGGTGAACAGGTCCAGTATGAAATGGGCCGGGGCCGCCGTCTTGCTGATCGCGGTCTCGGCGTGCAACGACGACGGGCCGATAGCGCCGCCGGAGGCGCCCAACTTCGACACGGCGGTCTTCCTCACGTGTACCGCGACCGTCCGTGGTGCGGAGCTCGCCTGTGTCGCGCCGAGCGGTGTCATCGGGCGTGAAGCCGCGGCGGCGGTGATCGGCGGTCAGGGTGTCTACGTGCAGCTGACGTCGAACAACGTCGCCTACGACGAGGACGACGCGATCTTCAGCGCCGACGTGCGGATCCGCAATCTCTCGAACCAGATCCTGGGGAGCGCCGACGGGGAGAATCTCCACCCGAACGGGGTGCGTGTCTTCTTCGTGAGCGATCCGGTCACGACCGGCGGGACCGGTGCGGTAACGGTGGCCATCGCAAGCGGGACGGCCGAGTTCACCGCCGCCGATCAGGCGTACTTCGAGTACGCGCAGACGCTGGTTCCGGGGCAGAACTCGCTGGCGCAGACCTGGGAGTGGAACGTTCCTTCGACGGTCGAGTCGTTCACCTTCGTGGTGGGGGTGGCCGCCGAGGTCCAAGACGACGGTTCGTTGCAGTCGGCGGGGCTCCAGCTGCAGGCGGCCAGCATGGCCACCGACTCGCAGCACACCTGCGCCATCACCATTGCCGGTCAGGCGTACTGCTGGGGTGCTGGTGTCAATGGCAAGCTCGGGAACGGGCAGGAAAAGGCCGATACCGAGCCGTTCCTGACGCCGCAGAAGGTGCAGCAGGGCGCGCTCCGCTTCGTCTCGATCGCGGCGGGGCTGGAGCACACCTGCGCCTTGACCATCGAGGGCGACGCCTACTGCTGGGGGGGCCAGGCCGATGGCGTCCTGGGGAACGGCGAGTCGGATTCGGCCAGCGTCACCACGCCCGTCCAGGTGGTCGGCGGCCACAAGTTCATCCAGCTCGTCGCCGGCCGCCGCTTCAACTGCGGGATCACGGTCGCCCTCGACGCCTACTGCTGGGGCGGCGTGGAAACCGGCGTCTCGCCGCTCGGCGATGGTTCCGGCACGCTCAAGACCGAGCCCACCCTCGTGGCGGGTGGACGTAAGTGGCTGACGCTCGGCGTCGGTGTCTACCACGCTTGCGGCATCACCACCAGCTATGAGGCGTACTGCTGGGGGGGCGGGGGCAATGGCCGGCTCGGCACCGGGAACAACACGACGGTCCTGCAGCCGACGCGGGTCGTGACCGACCAGAAGTTCGTGAAGATCGACGGCGGAAACGCGCACACCTGCGCCCTCACCGACGAGGGGGTGGCGTGGTGCTGGGGGCCCGGCACCGATTACCGCCTCGGGAACGGATCGACTAACACGTTCAACGTGCCGTCCAAGGTGAACACGAGCGTCCGGTTCGTCGACATCCACGCCATGCGGTACAACACCTGCGCCCTGGATGTGAACGGGAACGCCTGGTGCTGGGGGAGCAACTCCAACGGGAAGGGCGGGATCGGCGCTGCCACTCCGAACCCCATCACCGCGCCGATGCAGGTGGCCGGCGGCCATACCTTCGTAGAGCTCGCGGGCGGGGTCGAGGTGACCTGCGGGAAGACCACCGCGGGCGAGTTCTACTGTTGGGGCCGCAACAACTTCGGCGGCGTCGGCGACGGTACGACGACCAATCAGAACACGCCGACCAAGGTGTTGCCGTTCCCCGGGTGATCACAGCTGCGAGCCAAGCCGTCCACTAGCGCGGGGCGCGGCCGGGTGATCCGGCCGCGCCCCGCGGCATTCTCGGTGGTTTACGTCCCCGGCGCTGGGCACCGGGTGGGCGCGTGGTCCAGACCTGCGGGTACCCTTCGAGATCGGCGCCCTACGGACCACGCGTTCGGCTCTTGTTCTTCTCCAACCACCCAAGCGCGCTCCGCGCCGCGTTGTACCCGCACATCCCGTGGACCCCGCCCCCTGGCGGTGTCGAGGAGGAGCAGAGGTAGAGCCCTGCGACTGGGGTGGAGTAGGGGTCGATGCGGATGGCGGGGCGGAAGACGAACTGGAAGAGCGTTTCGGCGCCGCCGTTGAACTCGCCGCCGACCTGGTTGGGGTTCTCCCGTTCCATCTCGGCGGTGTTCCGGGTGCTGCGGGCGAGGATGGTGTCGCGGAACCCGGGGGCGAAGCGTTCGACCTGTGCCTCGATAGCGTGGGTGAGGTCGGCGGTGGAGCCGTTGGGGACGTGGCAGTAGGCCCAGGCGGTGTGCCGGCCGGTCGGGGCGCGGGTGGGGTCGAAGAGGGTCGGCTGGGCGAGGATGACGAAGGGGCGTTCGTCGAGCTCGCCGTCCCAGGCGGCCTTGGTGGACGCGGCGATCTCGGCGAAGCTCCCGCCGAGGTGGACGGTGGCGGCGCGCCGGCACTCGGGTGCCTTCCACGGTATCGGCTCGGAGAGGGCCCAATCGATCTTGAAGGCGCCGGGGCCGTAGCGGTACCTGGCCAACCGGCGGCGGTAGCACCGCGGGAGCCGGGAGTGGGCGACCTCGAGGGCGGGGCGCGTGGTCAGGTCGAGGAGTACCGCGTCGGCCGGGGGGAGCTCGTCGAGCGAGTGGATCTTCCGCCCGGTGACGATCTCGCCGCCGAGCTCGCGCAAGAGCGAGGCGAGGGCGTCGGCGATGCGCTGCGACCCGCCGCGTGCGATCGGCCACCCCACGGCGTGGCCGGCGATTGCGAGCATCAGCCCGATCGCGGCGGTGGGGGGGTGGTCTAGGGGGACGAGCGAATGCGCCGCGATCCCGCCGAAGAGGGCGCGGGCGCGGTCGCCGCTGAAGCGGCCGTGCACGAATCGGCTGGCGCCGCGCAGCCCGTGGTAGCCGAGGCGGGCCAGGAGGAGGGGGTGGCGGGGGAGGTGGATGATAGGGCGGAGGGCGTCGTCGAACAATGATTCCCATTCGTCGACGAACGGGGCCATCAGCTCGGCCCAGGCGCGGGCGTCCGCGCGGTCGAGGGTCGCGCCGGTCGCGGTGATGTCGCGCTCGAGGAGGGCGGCGGTGCCGTCGTCGAAGGGGTGGGCGAGCGGGGCGTCGGGGTGGATCCACTCGAGGCCGTGCCGCTCGAGGGGGAGGGTGCGGAAGAAGGGGGAGGCGACCGCCATCGGGTGGATGGCGGAGCAGACGTCGTGGACGAAGCCGGGGAGGGTCAGCTCCGCCGAACGCATCCCTCCGCCGATCCGTTCGTGCGCCTCGTAGGCGGTCACGCGGCACCCCGCGCGGGCGAGTGCGACCGCGGCGGCGAGGCCGTTGGGACCGGTACCTACGACGAGTGTGCGAAGGTCGTTCATGGTTCAGTCGGGGCGGCGGCCCGGGGTACGCGTCGGGTCGTAGGCGACGTCGTCGTCTCGAGACTCGCCGTTCATCCCCCGCTTGCCGGCGCGGTAGAGCGAGCCGGGGCGGATCGGCCGCGGGCGCTCGGTGCGGCCGTGAGCGGCGACGTCGTCCTTCCGGGGGTGCAGGTTGTCGATCTCGCGGCGCCGGAGGGGGTCGCGCAGGATCTCCCCCGCCAGGATCACCTCGCCGCGGCGCGGACCGCGGCCGTAGAGGAGCGCCGTGCCCATGCCGAATATGAGTGGTGGGACGACCAGGAGCAACTCTCGGCGCCAGCTCCGGCGGTGAGGCGGGCGTTCGGTGCGGGTCAGCGTCGCGCCCCCCCAGGGGGAGAAGGTCAGGGCGTAGATCGTGCCGGAGAGAAGGAGCCCGCCGAGGGCGGGGTGCAACGGGCGGCGCTGGTGGGCCAGCGCGTAGAGGGCGCCCCAGGCGGCGGCGTAGCCGAAGTGGAACGACGCCGAGCCGAGCCATTTGGTCTCCTCGGAGAAGCGGCGCCGCGTCGCCCGCCCGAGCTGCCTGACGAGGCGCGGCCCGAGGTTGGCCGAACCCTGCGGGAGGTCGAGGATCTTCTCCTGGAGGTGGGTGCCCAGGACCTGGGGCACGCTGGCCACCAGCCCCGCCTCGATGCCGCGCCGGAGCGCGGCGAAGGTCACTGCGTTCATGGCGCCTCCTGTGGGGACCGGCCCCCGACGGGGACCGGGCGCTATGGTCTCGTGTAGCCACAAACCACCATGTGTCCGTCCCGCGATCAAGGATGGTACCAGGAGGTGCGCGGGTGCGGTACGGGGCGCCCGGCTACTGGAGCGAATGAGTCTCTACGAAAGCGGTTGCTTCATGTCTGCAGTGTAGGCACGGCGTACTCCGCTGGAGCGGAATCGAGCAGGAGGGAGCGGAGACCCCGCAGGGACGGCTCGATCCGCCCCGAGGGGGGAGGCCCCGTCTGGCGGACCCGAGGGGGAGGGTTGGGCCGGGGAGGCTCCGCGACCGGGTGGCTGGAGCGGAAGGGGAGTGCACCCCGCCGGAGCGCTGCCGGTAGTACCGTATCAGGTATCATGCGCTCGTCCCAGTACCCGCGGCTCTGCGTACGAGCCAGCGCACCACGAACCCGGCGGCCAACACCGCCGCGCCGGTGGCGATCGTGGTCGGGTCGAGGGAGAGGGCGAGGAGGGGGCAGGCGATCAGCCCGGTGATCGGCACGGCGTCGGGGTAGAGCTTGGCTGCCGGAGGCATGCGGAGCGCGGCGAGGTTGGTGATCGAATAGTAGACGAGGATGGTGAAGGCCGCGGCCGCCGCGACCCCTTGCAGCGTCCCGGTCGCGGTGACGACGGTCGCCGTGGCGCCGACCGCGAGCACCGCCCGGACGGGGACCCCGTGTCGTGGGTGGATACGTTCGAAGGTGCGGGGGAGGTCGCCGCGGCGGGCCATGGCGAAGACCATCCGCGAGAGTCCGAGGAGCTGCGAGAGGATGACGCCGAGCATGGCGGCGAGCGCGCCCGTGGCGACGACCGCGCGCAGCCAGCCGAACCCAGTCCCCTCGGCCGCCACTAGGAGCGGGGCGGGGGAGGCGGCGAGTGCCTCGGCTCCGACGACCCCGACGGCGACCAGGGCGACGGCGCCGTAGATCACGATCGCGCCGGTGATCGTGATCAAGATCGCGCGCGGGATGGTCCGCCGTGGTTCCCGCACCTCCTCCCCCAGCGTAGCGATCCGGGCGTAGCCGGTATAGGCGAAGAAGAGGAGCGCCGCCGCCTCGAGGACGCCGCGCCAGCCCGCAGGGGCGAAGGGGTGGAGGTGGGTGGTGTCGACCGAGCCGACGCCGAAGGCAACAAAGAGGAGGAGCGCGCCGAGAGAGACGGCCACGATCGCGAGGTTGAGGCGGCTGGAGCGTCGTATACCGAAGTAGTTGAGTATCGTGAAGACGACGACGGCGCCGACCGCGACCGCGCGGGGCGGGACCCCCGGCACGACCCCGGCGAGGTACCCCGCGAGCCCGAGTGCGACGGTACCTGCCGCCGAGATCTTGCTGGCGAGGAAGAGCCACCCCGCGGCGAACCCGGCGAGGGGGTGCAGTACCTGGTAGCCGTACTCGTAGGTCCCGCCCGAGTGCGGGTACTCAGCCGCGAGCTGGGCGGAGGAGAGCGCGTTGGCCGTGGCGGCGATCCCGGCGAGGGCCAGCCCCACGAGGAAGGCAGGTCCCGCGATCCCCGCGGCGAGCCCCGTGACGACGAAGATCCCGGCGCCCACGATCGCGCCGAAGCCGAGCCCGACCGCGCCGGGGAGCCCTACGTCGCGGCGGAGGGTGGGGGAGGGGGAGGCTCCACCTGGCTTCGGCATGGACTGGCGCTCGGCATGATGAAAATCTAACTGCTGAGGGTGCCCCCGATTGGGGGGTGAGGATACCTGGCACAGGTGAAAAGTAAGATGTTCAGGTCGGTAGGGCAAAGGTAGCGGCCGAGAGCGTGTGCCCGCTTTTGCGGCCTAGCAGCGGAACGGTTGTTGCGTGGTAGCAGCATGCTACATCATGGGTCAAAATGGTATCATGTTGATACTGATAAGGGTTGCGCATGGTGGGTGAGGTTGTTAACATAGTAGCATGCTGATACTACATGCCCACCATTGGCATGCCGTGCTCCACGAGGTGTGATACCGCTGCCTCGCGTCGATGATGAAGCGTTCGGACAGGCGGTATGACGGAGGCCCCGAGTACCCTCTCGAAAAGGTGCGGTCATGCACGTCGATTCCGCAGTTTACTCTGACGCGGAAAGCCTTCGTCGAGGCTCAACGGGTCTTGCCGGCGGGTGCCATCGATGTATTCGGCACGATTAAAGAGATCGTACTGGGCCTGGACGAAACTCAGTGGCGTTTTTCTCAAGAGAAAGATGGTCAGTGGGTCGACGTATACTATGTCGAGTACGAGGGGCGGGATATCTGGCTGAAGCTGAAACTGGAGCTGAATCAACACTCCAAGGAGTATACGATCGTCATTTCGTTCCACGAGTGGGATCACTCCAGAGAAATCTAGAGGTTTGAACATGCGCGATTCATCGGTGATGCTCGAACAACACTCGTGTGGTGGTGAATTCGAGTTGGTATCCGAGCCCGGCACGTTTCTCATATATGGCACGGAGGTTCCTGTCGATTATCATTTCTATCGCTGTTCCTCGTGCGGCGAGGAGTTGATAACGGAGGATCTCGCGGCCAAGGTTCAGGCCGAAGCCGCGCGCATATACCGGGAGAGGTACAATTACCTGACCGGTTCCGAGATTCGCGGCATCAGGGAGCGGTTGGGGTTGACGCAGGAGCAGTTGGAGCGTGCGCTGGGAATCGGTGCCAAGAGTGTAGTCCGTTGGGAGAACGAGAAGGTTCTCCAGAATCGCAGCGTGGATGACCTTCTCAGATTGATCGACCGTGACCCCAGCGCACTGCGGTATCTGGCGAGGATTCACGGCACCGATCTTCCGGAAGGTGTTGATCTCACGGACACGTTGGTGATCGACGGGACCAGATTGCCAAGGCAGCTCGTCGCCGAACTCCGTGTGGGGGCACGGCGGGAGGGGACCGATCTCGGTACTTACGTCACCATGGTACTCACGCAGCATGTAATCGAGAGTGGTCTAGCGCGAGCTGCGAATCGTGAGGATGATTCGGTTCGAGCCCTGCAGCGCAAGCTTGAATATGAGGTACGGGCCAGTAATGATTCCTGGAAGGCAACGTACCATCAGGCTATGCTCGCAGGAAGAAACGAAACAGAGTATGTCGCCTGATCAGATCGGACCGAAACGGCCAGTGCGTGCGAGTGCGTCGATAGCCGACAGATACAACGCTCTGGTTGCGGGCGTGAAATTGTTGGATGTTCGTCTCGCGAAGGCGGAGATCTCCGCACCGAACATCTATGTTGCAGATCCTGATCAACAGCTCGAGGCGGAAATCTCGACCAGTGCCACGTTCAAAGATCTGCCCTCAGGGTTTATGGCGCGTGCCGGTCTCAAATTCGAGGGATATCGTGGTAAGGAGGACGGGCCGCAAGTAAGCGTTGCGATCGAACTAGAGCTTCTATATTCGTCCGCCGAGCCCATGACCGACGAATTGTTCGAGATATTCCAGAGACGCAATCTGCCACTCAATGCGTGGCCTTACTTCCGGGAGATGCTGCAGAGCTCGCTTGCGCGTACCGGTTGGCCTATCTATACACTACCTGTTCTCCATTCCCGGTGGAACGACTCTACGCAGGGGTTGGGACAGGCAACATCGGCTGCGGCAGATACATCCGAGCCCAGCGGGACTGGGAGAAAGTCCCCTTCTCCAAGAACGCGATAGTGTTATCTGTTCAATAGATGGTTCGGCGGAGGGCTGGTACGGAGACGAGAAGGGTTCCTGGAGGCAAGGCGAACTCTGGATCGAGGCCCAGATGAAAGAGCCACCGAGCGAGCCCGATCGTCCCCCGCCCTCAGAGTTTCCGCGGCGGCCTGTCCAGTCCCAGCCCCACTTTGCCTGTGCGCGTCCCCGTGCGCATGGCCACCTTGGGGCCGACGCCCATGCCCATCACACCCCGGCGGACTTCCGCGACCGTTTCTGGCTCTCCCTGCTCCTGACCCTCCCCACCCTCGTCTGGAGCGAGCTCCCGCAGCGGTGGTTGGGATATAGCGCCCCCCGGTTCCCCGGTTCCGAATACATCCCCGCGCTCTTCGGGACGGCGGTCTTCGTCTATGGCGGCCGGGTCTTCATCCAGGGAGCGGTGCACGAGCTGCGTGGCCGGCGCCCCGGGATGATGACGCTGATCGCGCTCGCGATCGTCGTCGCGTTCGGGTACAGTCTGGCGGTGACCTTCGGCTTCCCCGGGATGGCGCTCTGGTGGGAGGTCGCGACGCTGATCACGATCATGCTCCTCGGGCACTGGCTGGAGCTACGTTCGGTCGCGCAGGCGAGTGGCGCGCTGCGTGAGCTGGCGCGGCTCCTCCCCGAGACCGCGACCCGCATCGTGGCTGGGGGGACGGAGGAGGTCGCGGTCGATGAGTTGCGTCCGGGCGACGTCGTCTTGGTCCGACCGGGGGCGAGTATCCCGGCGGATGGGGTGGTGCGCGCGGGGGAGAGCGAGGTCGACGAGTCGATGCTCACGGGGGAGTCGCGGCCGGTGGCGAAGGGGGTCGGGGCGGAGGTGGTGGGGGGGACGGTGAACGGCGCGGGGTCGCTGCGGGTAGAGGTCACGCGGACGGGGGAGGCGACGACGCTGTCGGGGGTGATGCGGCTGGTCGCGGAGGCGCAGTCCTCGCGTTCCCGGGCGCAGGACCTGGCCGATCGCGCGGCTTACTATCTGACCCTGACCGCCATCGCGGCCGGTCTCGTCACCGCGCTGGTCTGGGCGCTCCTCGGCGCGCCGGGGTCGTTCACGATCGAGCGGGTCGTGACGGTGCTGGTCATCGCCTGTCCGCACGCGCTCGGTCTCGCGATCCCGCTCGTGGTCGCGATCTCGACGACGCTCGCCGCGCGCAGCGGGCTCCTGGTGCGCCAGCGCCGTGCGCTCGAGGTGGCCCGGCGGCTCGACACGGTGGTCTTCGACAAGACCGGGACGCTGACGTTGGGGGAGTTCGGGGTGGTGGAGATCACGGTGCGAGGGAGGGGAGGGGAGTCGGCCGCGGGCGACGACGTCGTCTACGAGCCGCTCACCGAGACCGAAGCCGTCCGCCTGGCCGCCGCCGTCGAGCGGGACAGCGAGCACTCGATCGCGCGGGGTATCGTACGGAGCGCGGAGGAGCGGGGGCTCGAGCTCCCGGTGGCGACGGGGTTCGCGGCGCTCCCGGGGCAGGGGGCGCGCGCGGTGGTGGAGGGGCGGGAGCTCTACGTCGGCGGGCCGGCGCTCCTCGCCCTGCTCGGCGCCGTGCTGCCACCGGAGCTAGCCGCGGCGGTGGAGCGCGCCGGGGCTCGGGGGGAGACCGCGATCGTCCTCCTGGAGCACGACGTCGCCCTCGCGGTCCTAGCGGTGGCCGACCGGGTCCGCCCCGAATCCTACGAGGCGGTGGCGCGGCTGCACGAGAACGGGATCGAGGTCGTGATGCTTACCGGGGACGCCTGGCCGGTCGCGCGCGCGGTCGCGGCGGAGCTCGGGATCGATGCGGCCTTCGCGGAGGTACTACCCGCCGAAAAGGTGGACCGGATCCGGGAGCTGCAGGCGCAGGGGCGGCGGGTCGCGATGGTGGGGGATGGCGTGAACGACGCACCCGCCCTCCTCACGGCGGACCTCGGGATCGCGATCGGCGCGGGGACGGATGTCGCGGTCGAGGCGGGCGACGTCGTCTTGGTCAGGAACGACCCGCGGGACGTGGCGCGCGTGGTCGAGCTGAGCCGGGTCACCTACCGCAAGATGGTCCAGAATCTCTGGTGGGCGGCGGGATACAACATCGTTGCCCTGCCGCTCGCCGCGGGGGTGCTGGCGCGTTGGGGGATACTGCTCCCCGCCGCGGTCGGCGCGATCTTGATGTCGCTGAGCACGGTGGTCGTCGCGCTGAACGCGCAGCTCCTGCGGCGGGTGCGGCTCTGAACGGGGATAGTTTTCAACAACACGACGACATCGTAACCATGCGCACACTACTGACGATCGTACTCCTCCTCGGCGCCACAGCCCCGCTCGCGGCGCAGCAGCATCAGCACGGGCACCAGCACCATCCCGCGCAGCCGTATGCCGGCCAGGAGCAGCGGCGGATCAAGGCGCTCTCGGAGGCGGATATCAGGGGGTACCTGAACGGGGAGGGGATGGGGTATGCGAAGGTGGCGGAGCTGAACCATTACCCCGGGCCGCGCCACGTGCTCGAACTCGCCGAGCAGCTCGGGTTGACGGCGGAGCAGAAGGCGAGGACGCAGGCGATCTTCGAGGAGATGCGGAGGCGCGCCGTCGAGTTGGGGGAGAAGATAGTGGCGGGGGAGGCGGAGCTGGACCGGCTCTTCGCCGACCGGGTGGTGGACGAGGCCCGGCTCCAGCACGCGCTGCACCAGCTCGCGCAGCTACAGGCGGAGCTCCGCGCCACCCACCTCCGCGCGCATCTCGCCATGCGGGAGGTGCTCACGGAGGCGCAGATCGCGACGTACGACCGGCTCCGTGGTTATGGTCGTGGCGGCACCCCTCGTTGACAAGCGGAGTCGAGCTAAGTACTCTCCACAGCGCACACTCGCGCGCCTGGGACGGTTCTCCCCGATCGGAACCGAGCGGGAGACGTGGACCGTTCCGGGGTGCGTCGCCATGGGTGTCGGTCCGACAGGGTGGATCGGCACCGCATGTATGTCGACGCATGTTCGGATCCAGGTACCGACGGCCGTCGGTCCGCGGTCCTGGGTCGATAGACATATTCAGGCCGGGTCGCAAGATAGACGGTGTGAGCGACCGCTTCCTCCCGTCCCGACACCGATGATGCCGGCACGGATCCCCGGATGCCGGCATACCAGGTGACGTACCACTCCCCCGGGAGGTGACGCCGTGTATTGCGAGTAGGTAGCGCGCGAGTGGCGCGTGAACCATGGTAATGTCACCTCTAGGAGTAGAAGGAAATGCTGAAGTCGTGCTTCAGCCTGTTGGTGGTCGGGGTGGTGGTGTTCTCGGCCGGGTGCGGCGAGGATACAGGGGCGACCGCCCCCCGGCTGGATGCGGATGGCGCGGCGGAGACGGTGCAGCTGCCGCTGTCGTGCCGGGCGAGCCTACGCGCCGGGACACTGAGCTGCGAGCCCGCGGAGCCCGGGCTCCCCAAGGGGGTATCGGGCGCGGTGTATGGCGGCCAGGGCAGGTACGTCTATCTCGAAGCCACCAACGTCAGGGTTGTCGACAGCATCTTCAGCGCCGATGTGTCGGTGCGCAACTTCCTGGCCCAGACCCTGGGCGTCTATCTCTTCGGCGGTCAAGTGACTCGGGATGGGAACGGGGTGCGGATCTTCTTCGATCGGCTCCCGGTGGTGACCAAGACAGCCGAGCCGAGCGGAGGTGAAGGCGGGGCGGAGGTGCGGGTGCGGAACCCCTCGGGGACTGGAACCTTCACCAGTACCGGGCAGCCGTACTTCCAGTACGACCAGGTGCTCTCCCCCGGCAAGACCTCGCTACCCAAGACCTGGGAGTTCGTCGTCACGGAAGGCGTCGAGGAGTTCGGGTTCGGCGTCTACGTGAGCACCCGTTTGGTGGATGAGGCGAACATCGTCGATGGGCTCCAGTTCCGGGGGCAGACGATCGCCGCCGGGGGGTATCACAGCTGTGCCCTGGCGGTGAACGGGCGGCTCGCCTGTTGGGGCAAGGGCAACGAGGGGCAGACCGCCCGCGGGGGGGACGGCAGGATAGCGGGGTACACGATCAGACCCACGCAGGACACCATCGTGACCGGGGTCTCCGCCGGTCTGTATCACACCTGCGGGCTGACGAGCTCCGGCAAGCTCTATTGTTGGGGGCTGAACGAATACGGCCAACTCGGGGACAACAGCACCCAGAACAAGAGCTCCCCCAGCCTCGTATCGTCGAGCGAAGTATTCGTCGCGGTCAGCGCCGGTTGGAACCACACCTGCGCGGTCACCGTAGCCGGCAAGGTCTTCTGCTGGGGGTACAACGGCTACGGGAAGTTGGGAGTGGGCGGCTCCGGAGGCAACTACCTCGTGCCGACCCAGGTCAACGATGCGTCGAACTCGACCTTCGTCTCGGTGAGCGCAGGGACCGATCACACCTGCGCCGTCACGGACGCCGGCCGGATCTACTGTTGGGGCAGCAATATGTACGGCCAGCTCGGCAGTAGTGGCGTCTCCTACACACCGGTCGCCATCAACGATGGGTCCAATTCCACCTTCGTGGCGGTGGCCGCAGGACACGAACACACCTGCGGACTCGCGGACACTGGGAAGGTGTACTGCTGGGGTCGTAACAGCCACGGCCAGTTGGGCGATGGCACGACGAACAACAGCAATACCCCGGTCCAGGTCGCCGACACCACGGGCTCGACCTTCGCGATGGTCACGGCCGGGTACTACTACACCTGCGCGGTCAACACCGCGGGGCGGGCCTACTGTTGGGGGATGGGCCAGAATGGCCGGTTGGGGACCGGGGGGACCGACAATCACTCCCAGCCGTTTCCGGTGGCCAGCCAGCCGGGGCCCTTCAGTTCGATCAGCGCCGGGTTGGGTCAGCACACCTGTGGCCTGATCACCACCGGCCAGGCGTACTGCTGGGGCGATGATGGGTTCGGCCAGCTCGGCAACGGCGCCGCCGCGGAGAGCAGCAATTCGCCGTCCCCGGTAGTAGCTTCGGGGATGTCCTTCGTCGCGCACCTGGACGGGCGGTCGGAGGCGGGTGGCGCCGTCAAGCCGTTCCCGTGGCGTTCCTTCGAGTCGTACGTCTACGCCGCGCGCGCCGAGGTGATGCGCACGGGCACCGTTTGATACCGAATACGGTAGTTTCGTGCCTGGAGCGTAGGTGAGGGATTCGGGATTCGGCATTCGGGATTCAGGGTGGTGCTGTGCTGGAACGATGTCTGAATAGCCGAACTCGGTATGAGGCGGGATTGACCCGGGGGGCCGGGCGATGATGTCTCACCGGGATGCCGCCCGCGGCCACGTTGGTGGCCGCGGGCGGTTGCTTTCGTGGTCAGCCACCGCGGGCGCCCGTGATCGGCGTTCTGCGGTGACGATCAGTGGTCGAGTAGCGTGGCTGTCGTGGACGCGGTGGCGATCGTGGGTTCGGTTCCTTCGCCCGCAACCCATCCCCCTGCCGCGGCTACCCCGCGCCCCCGCCGCAGCTCCCACTCCTTCCAGAGTGAGTAGATCGCCGGGATCACGATCAAGGTGAGCACGGTCGAGGAGACCATCCCCCCCACCATCGGCGCGGCGATCCGTTTCATCACGCTCGACCCCGTCCCGTCCCCCACGAGGATCGGGAGCAGTCCCACGATGATGGTGGTCACCGTCATCAACTTCGGCCGGACCCGTTCGACCGCCCCCTCGACGATCGCCTCGTAGAGGCCGCGCGCCGAGATCCTCCCGCTCGTGCGGCGGGCGTTCCAGGCGTGGTCGAGGTAGATCAGCATGACGACCCCCGTCTCCGCCGCCACCCCGGCCAGCGCGATGAACCCGATCGCGGTCGCGACCGACCAGTGGTAGCCGAGGAGCGCCATGATCAGGACCCCGCCCACCAGGGCGAAGGGGAGGGAGAGCATGACGATCAGGACCTCCCCCACGCCGCGGAAGTTGAGGTAGAGGAGGAGGAAGATGATGAGCAGGGTGGCCGGGACCACGAGCAAGAGCTTCTCCTTGGCCCGCTGCATGTACTCGTACTGGCCGGACCACTGGATGGTGTAGCCGTCGGGTAGGGCGACCATCCCGTCGATCATAGCCTTCGCCTCGCGGACGTAGCTCCCGATGTCGCGCCCCTCGACGTCGACGTAGACCCAGGCGGTGGGGAAGGCGCCCTCGGTCTTGATCGCCATCGGGCCGGCCACCTCCCTGATGGTGGCGATCTGGCCGAGCGGGATCTGGGTCGCGCCGGTGAGGGATCCGCCGGGGGCCGGGGCGCCCCCCGTCGTCATCCCGGGCATTCCGGATGCGCCGCCCGACCGTCGAGTCACCGGGATGAGCAATTCCGCCAGCTTCTCCGGCGTGTCGCGCAGCTCCTGCGGGTAGCGGAGTCGGATCGGGTAGCGTTCCCGCCCCTCGACCATCTGCGTGATCGTCATCCCCCCGACCGCCGCGCCGAGGATCTCCTGGACGTCCTGGACGTTGACCCCGTAGCGCGCCGCGGCGGCGCGGTCGATCTCGACGTCGACGTAGTACCCGGAGACCGCGCGTTCCGCGAAGGCCGACCGGGTCCCGGGGACCATCCGGAGGTGCCCCTCGATCTCCTTCCCGATCCGCTCGAGCTCGGCCAGGTCGGGGCCGAAGATCTTGATCCCGACCGGGGTCCGGATCCCGGTGGCGAGCATGTCGATCCGCCCCTGGATCGGCATTGTCCAGGAGTTGGCGATCCCCGGGAAGCGGACCGCCGAGTCTAGCTCCGCGATCAGCTGCTCCAGCGTCATCCCCGGGCGCCACTCGGAACGAGGCTTCAGGGCGATCGTCGTCTCGAACATCTCGAACCCCGAGGGGTCGGTCGCGGTGTTGGCGCGCCCGGCCTTCCCGAAGACGCTCGCCACCTCGGGGAACGAGGCGAGGATACTGTCCTGCCGCTGGAGCGCCTCGCGGGCGCGGGTCACCCCGATACCCGGGAGGGTCGTCGGCATGTAGAGAAGGGTCCCCTCGTCGAGCGGGGGCATGAATTCACCGCCGATCCGCCGGAGCGGGATCCAGCTCAGGAGGAGGGTGGCGAGGGCGGCGGCGATCACCGGGAGCCGGTGGCGGAGTACGAAGTCGATAACCGGCCGGTAGACTGCCATCAGCGCGCGCGAGACCGGGTTCCGTGATTCGGGACGGATCCGCCCGCGGATGAAGAGACCCATCGCGACCGGGACGGCGGTCACCGAGAGGAGGGAGGCGGCGGCCATGGTCAGGGTCTTGGTCCAGGCGAGGGGTTTGAAGAGCCGGCCCTCCTGGGCCTCCAGGGTGAAGACCGGGAGGAAGGAGACGGTGATGATGAGGAGGGAGAAGAAGAGCGCCGGCCCGACCTCCTTGGCCGAGGTGACGACTACGCCCCACCGTTCCTGGTTGGTCAGGAGGGAGGTGTGGAGGTGTCCATCGTCCGGGGCGACTTCATCCCGCAGCTGGACGTACCTCCTCTCCGGTGCGCGTGCTCCCGCCGCTGGCACACGCCCATCGACAGGGCCGGCCTCGCGCGCCTCCCGTACCTGTCCCGCCGCCGGGGCCAGCCCCTGTGCCGAGACGAGTGCTTCTCCCTCCCGGAGTCTTTGCCGTTTCTCGGCGACCACCCGTTCGAGGTGTTTGTGCATGTTCTCGATCATGATGATCGCCGCGTCGATCATCGCGCCGATCGCGATCGCGATCCCGCCGAGACTCATGATGTCCGCCCCGATCCCGAGCCAGCGCATGGCGATGAAGGCGATCAGGATCCCGAGCGGGAGGGTGATGAGGGCGACGAGGGCGCTGCGGAGGTGGAAGAGGAAGACGAGGCAGACGAGCGCCACCACGAGGAGCTCTTCGATGAGCTTCGACTTCAGGTTCGATACCGCGTTCAGGATCAGCTCGCTGCGGTCGTATACCGGGCGGACCGCCACCCCTGGCGGGAGCCCCTGCTGCACCGAGGCGAGCCGTTCCTTCACCCGTTCGATGGTGGCGAGGGCGTTCTCGCCGAAGCGCATCACCACGATCCCCCCCACCACCTCGCCTCTCCCATCCAGATCGGCGACCCCGCGCCGCACCCCGGGCGCCTCGCGGACGGAGGCGACCTCGGCGACGCGGATCGGGGTCCCGCGCGACGTCGCCCCGACGACGACGTCGCCTATCTCATCGATCCCCTGGAGGTAGCCGAGCCCGCGGATCATGAACTCCCGCTCGGAGAGCTCCATCATCATCGCTCCCGCGTCCTGGTTGGCGGCGCGGAGGGCGTGCATCACCTCGGAGATGGTGACCCCGTGGGCGCGGAGCCGGACCGGGTCGACCATCACCTCGTAGGTCTTCTCGAACCCGCCGACGGTCGCGACCTCGCTGACCCCTGGGACGGCGGTGAGCTGGAAGCGGAGGTACCAGTCCTGGAGTGCGCGCAGCTCGGCGAGGGAGCGCTGGCCGGTGGTGTCTTCGAGGACGTACTGGTAGATCCACCCGAGCCCGGTCGCGTCGGGGCCGAGGGAGGCGGTCGCGCCGGGGGGGAGCTTACCCTGGAGGGCCGAGAGGTTCTCGAGGACCCGGCTCCGCGCCCAGTAGAGGTCGGTCCCGTCCTCGAAGATCACGTAGACGAAGGAGACGCCGAAGAAGGAGTAACCGCGCACCGTCTGCGCCCCCGGGACCTTGAGCATCTCGCTCGCGACCGGGTAGGTGACCTGGTCCTCGACGATCTGCGGGGCCTGTCCCTCGTAGTCGACCTGGACGATCACCTGCACGTCGGAGAGGTCGGGTAGCGCCTCGAGGGGTGTTTGGCGCACCGCGACGACCCCCGCCGCCGCGGCGAGGAGGGTGCAGGCGATGACAATGAAACGGTTCGACGCCGACCACTCGATCAGTTTCTGCAACATCGTTCCGCCTCCTCAGTGGCCGGTGTGCGGCGCCGGTGCCGCGCCCTGTGCGCCGTGGCCACCGTGCTCACCGTGGGGACCAGCGCCGCTCTGCAATCCATCGAACGCGGTCCCCAGGTTCGCCTCCGCGTCGATCAGGAAGCTAGCCGCCGAGACGACGACGTCGCCTGCCGCGAGTCCGCGCAGAATCTCCACGTGCTCGCCCGCCACGTTCCCCACCGTGACCTCGCGCGGGGCGAGCGAGCCGTCGTGCGTGCGGACGAAGACGAGGGAGCGGGTCCCGGTGGTGAGGACCGCGGAGCGGGGGATATGGAGCCCTTCGTGGTGGATCGGTGCCTCGAAGGAGAGGCTCGCGTACATCCCCGGCTTGAGCCGCCCACCGGGGTTGGGGAGCTCGACGCGGACCCGTGCGGTCCGGCTCTCGGCGGAGAGGGTGGGGTGGATATAGCTCACCGTCCCCTCGAGGTGCTCGCCCGGGTAGGCGTCGACCGTGACGTGTACGCGGCGTCCGACCGCGACCAGCCCCAGGTCCTTCTCGAATACTTCGCCTTCGACCCAGACGCGAGAGAGGTCGGCAACGCGGTAGAGGACCATCCCCGGCTCCACCCGTGACCCTCGTACCACGTTCTTCTCGACGACGACGCCATCCGCCGGCGCGCGTAGCACGAGCGTCCTTTCCGGCGTCTCCCGCCGTTCGATCGCCGCGATCTGGTCGGGGTCGATCCCCCAGTAGCCGAGGCGCCGCCGGGCCGCGGCGAGGAGCTCGCGCGCGTTCTCCGCGGCGGGTCCCTCGGCCGTACCGAGCCGGTCGGCGAGGCGCCGGGCGAGGATGAGCTCTTCCTGGGCCGCGACGAGGGCGGGGCTGTAGAGCGCCAGGAGCGGCTCGCCCTTCCGGACCGGCGCGCCGGTGAAGTCGGCGTAGACCTCTTCGGCCCACCCCTCGATCCTGGGTGAGACGTCGACCAGCCGTGTCTCGTCGTAGGCGACGACGCCGGCCGCGCGCACCGTCCTGGTGAGCGGGCCGCGTTCGACGGTGGTGAAGGTCACCCCGATGCGGCGGGCGGCCTCGTCGTCCAGGCGGACGGGGCGCTGCTCGGCCGCGGCGCCGGCGAGCATGGCGGCGTGGTCGTGGCCACCGGCCGAGTGGGTGGAGGCGACGTCGTCGTCTGCTTGCAAGATGGTGTGAGCGGCGAGCGCGAGCGCGGCCGCGCCGACGATCCCCGCCGCCAGCGAAATCTCTTTCCGAGTGATCATTCGACCTCCGCGAATATCTGGCCGGTCGCGTCGAGCTCGCGACCGATCGTCGATTCCAGTGCTGCGATGGTGGCGCCGTACTCGGCGATGAGCGCGTACAGCTCCCGTCGGTAAGTGTTGTAGCCGGTCCTGGCCTCGATGACCGTGAGGAGGTCGACCGTCCCGGCGCGGTAGGCGGCGAGGGCGGACGCGGCGTTGGCCTCGGCCAGCGGGAGGACCTCGCCCTGGTAGAGCGCGATCAGCTGCCGGAGCTGGTCGAGGGTGGCCGCGAGCTCGTGCAGCCGCGCGGCCAGTACGGCGCGTTCCCCGTCGAGCTCGGCGCGGGCCGCGTCCTCGTGCGCGGCCGCCTCTTCCCGCGCCTTCAGCTGGCGCCGGCCGGCGAAGACGGGGACGCTGAAGCCGAGCATGACGCTCCCCATCCGCTCGGTCCCGCCGTGGTAGCGGCCCTGGCCGTACTGGACGCCGAGGGTGAGGTCGGGCCAGAGCTCGCGCCGGGCGAGCGATCGCCTGGTCGCGGCCTGCTCGACCCGGAGGCGCAGCCCGGCGAGGAGCGGGCGGGATTGCTCGGCCCAGTCGGCGAGGGTGTCGAGCGGGGGGAGGTCGGCCGGGAGGGCGGGGAGCGCGGGGGCGGCGACGTCGTCTACGACCGGTGTCCCGACGAGCGCGTGCAGCCGTGCCGCGGCGGAGCGCCGGGCCGCTTCGAGCCGGGCGAGCTCCGCGCGTGCCCGGGCGACCTCGACGGAGGCGCGGAGGAGGTCCGCCTGGCGCCCCGTCCCCGCCGCGTAGAGCGACCTGGCCACAGTCTCGAGGTCGCGGAGTAGCGCGAGGTTCTCGGCGGCGAGGGCGAGGGCGCGGTCGGTCTGGTAGAGGTCGTAGAACGCCCTGGCTAGCTCGGCGCGGAGCTGCCACCAGCGTTCGTCGGCCTCCGCCTCGGCGACCGCGGTCTCCTGTGCGGCGATGCGGCTGCCGAGCGCGAGCTTGCCGGGGAAGGGGATCGTCTGCATGGCGAGGATCGAGGGCGCCATCGAGCTCGCCATGTCGGCGCGGAGCCCGGGGAGCGAGAGGTTCATCGCGCCGAGCTCGAGCATCGGGTCGGGGGGGACGCCGGCGGCGCCCTCGCGCGCCCGGGTGGCGGCCACGGTCGCGCCCGCGGCGCGGAGGCCGGGGTTGCGCGCGCGGGCGGCGGCGTAGAGATCGGCGAGGCGCAGGGTGTCGGACACGTGGCGGGTGGCCGGCGAGGTGGGAGGGGGCGTGGTGTGGTGGTGATGCGCCCCCTCCCCGCCACCCTGCCGCGCCTGCGCGGGGAGATACGTGATGCACGAAAGGAGCGCGCCGCAGAGCGCGCTGCGTATGTATCGCATGGGACAGACCTGCTTCGGTTGTGGATACGGCGTTGTCAGGCGGTGTGCGGTGTCCGGCGTTCAGCGGCTAGGATGCCGCCCGCCGACGACCGCGCACCTGCTCCCCGCGCGGGGTCGATCCCCGGGCAGGGTTCGGCTCAGCTCGAGATGGGGGAAGTCAGGCCCGTGGCGGGCGGAAGAGGTCCTCGCCCAAGAGCAGGCGTGGCATGGAGGAGGTGGGGAGCGACGGCTCGTCGTACGCGAGGGGCGCGTCCGCGACCGAGGGGGCCGGCACCGGTAGCGCGGCCGCGACCGCGCACCCGCTCATGAGCCCGGCCGGGCCCTGCGGGCAGGGGGGCGTCGGGTCGTGGTGCGGGGGAGCGGGCGCGGAGCCGTGGTGCGCCGCGTGGGCGTCGTGGGTGGTGGCGGCCGCCGCGGTTTGCTCCTGGTCAGCGGCGCAGCAGAGCGCCCAGACGGCGTGCGCCTGGGAGATCAGGAGCGCGAGGAGCGCGCAGATGCCGAGGAGCCGTCGCAGAATTACAGCCATCTCTTAACAGTAACATCGGTGGGGGGAGGGGGCAATGGTT
>Ga0180215_1002009_pt1 | contig 21278 bp, 24 predicted proteins | sample eDN3rd37CBELigBY_FD_128871 | JGI IMG/M metagenome (GOLD analysis project Ga0180215, IMG submission 128871) | Enriched backyard soil microbial communities from Emeryville, California, USA - eDNA 3rd pass 37_C BE-Lig BY (version 2) (version 2) | ecosystem: Environmental > Terrestrial > Soil >... | reverse complement strand
GCCTCCGGCTTCCTCCAGACCCCACCTCGCGGTGACGCCCTTGCCTTCGGCTAACGGTTAGGGGGACCACCCCCCGTAGAGGACTTTCACCTCCTAGATTGCGCCCGTGCCGGGCGCACAACCCCAAGGCCCGCCGTGCAGACGACACGGCGGGCCTTGCTTTCTAGCGTATACTGGGGAGCATGCCCCAGATCATCGCTGAAAACCTCACCAAGACGTTCACCGTTCCCAAGCGCTACGGCGGCCGCTTCGGCGCCCTGAAGACCCTGTTCACTACCGAACACGACTCGAAGGAAGCCGTCCGCGGCGTCTCCTTCACGCTCGAACGCGGCGAACTCGTCGGTTACGTCGGCCCCAACGGCGCCGGCAAGTCCACCACCATCAAGATGCTGACCGGCATCCTCACGCCGACTGCCGGCGAGGTCCGGATCGGCGGCCTGGTCCCCTGGAAGGAGCGCGAGCGCAACGCCCATCAGATCGGCGTGGTCTTCGGCCAGCGCACCCAGCTCTGGTGGGACTTGCCGCTCGGCAACTCCTTCGAGCTGCTCAAGCATATCTACCGCGTGGACGACGAGCGCTACAAAGCCAACCTCAAGCGCTTCGACGAGGTCCTGGGCCTTTCCGACTTCATCAAGACCCCCGTGCGCCAGCTCTCTTTGGGGCAGCGCATGCGCGGAGACCTCGCGGCCGCCCTCCTTCACGATCCCCCGGTCCTCTTTCTCGACGAGCCCACCATCGGGCTCGACGTCGTCGCCAAGGAGCGCATCCGCGAGTTCATCGAGCTGATCAACCGAGAGCGCCAGGTGACGGTCATCCTCACCACCCACGACATGCAGGATATCGAGCGCCTCTGCCGCCGCATGATCCTGATCGACAAGGGACAGGTCCTCTACGACGGAACCGTAGAGAAGCTGAAGGATCGCTCGGGCCGCGCGCGCCTCATGACCGCGGTCTTCGCCGAGCCGCCCGGAGAGATCGACCTTCCCGGTACCGAGGTCATCCTCCGCGAAGGAGCCGTGGCCACCCTGCGCTTCGACCGCAACCAGATTTCCTCGCAAGAGCTCGTCGGCCGCCTGAGCGCCCAGTACCCGGTCGTGGACCTCACCATCGAGGAAGCCCCGCTCGAGGACATCATCCGCACCATCTACCAGAAGGGCCTGACGCCGTGATGGAGCGGGCAAGCGTCGGGACCTACCTGGCCTTCACCCGCCTCGCCTTCCAGCGCGAAACCACTTACCGGGTCGACGTGCTGACCAGTCTCCTGGGCGTGGCAGCCCGCCTCTACCTGCTTTACGCCCTCTGGACGGCCCTTTACCAGTCGCGCGGCGCCGATGCGGCCCCCGAAGGCTTCACGCTCTCGCTGATCGTGACGTACTCAGCGGTCTCGCTACTCTACGGCCTGGTCGTGAACGCGGCGAGCGAATCCGCCGACCAGGTCGAGGACAAGATTCGCGACGGCAACATCGCCACCGATCTCTTCCGACCCGTGCGCTACCCGCTGACCGTCATGGCAGACGGCCTCGGCGCCATGGGCTTCGGCCTCCTGCAAGTCGTCCCCGCCCTCCTCGTGCTGGCCCCGCTCATTCACCTGGTCGCGCCGCCCTCGCTCGAGGCCACGGGACTCTTCATCGTCAGCGCCCTCCTGGGCATCGCCGTCAACTTCGCCATGACCTTGATGCTCAACCTCACGGCCTTCTGGGTCCTCGAGACCTTCGGCATCCAGATGATCCTGCGCTGGGTCTCCATGGCCCTCTCGGGCGCCGTCGTGCCCGTCTGGTTCTTCCCCGGCGCGTTCCAGACGATCGCCATGTCGCTTCCCTTCCAGGCCATCTACAGCACGCCCCTGTCCATCTACGTCGGCAAGCTCCAAGGCGCCACCGCGTTGAGCTTCATCGGCCTTCAAGCCTTCTGGGTGCTGGCGCTGGGAGGCATCTGCGCCATGATGTGGCGGCGCGGCGTCCAGAGGGTGGTGGTGCAAGGTGGCTAGCACGTCCTGGCGCCCATGGCGCCCGCTCGAACTGGTGAAGCTCTACGGCAGGTTCTGGATGGCGAACCTCAAGAGCCGCATGGAATACCGGACGAGCTTCCTGCTTTGGTTCGGCAATACCGTCGCCTTCCACGCCGTCTCGATCGGGATCATCTGGGCGCTCCTGAGCCGCTTCCCCTCGCTCAACGGCTGGAACTTCTCGGAGATGATCTTCCTCTACGCGCTGGGCTTGCTCGCCAGAGGAGTCTACACTACCTTTTTCTTTCCGATCCTACGGGTTCCCTTCATGATCCGACAGGGGAACTTCGATCGCCACTTGATTCGGCCCGTGAACCCGCTCTTCCAGATCCTCCTCCAGGGCTCGGTCACCTCGCTCAACGACATGATCGTGGGCGTCGTGGTCTTCACAGCAGCGATCCAGATGGTCCATGTGGCGTGGAGCCTTCCCTTGGCCGTCTTCTTGGCGGCCGTGGTCGTCGGAGCCGGCCTGATCCAGGCCGCCGTCTCGCTCATGGTGGCGAGCGCGTCCTTCTGGGTGATCAAGGTCTCGGGGCTGACCTGGACGGTCCAACAGATCCAGACCGAGCTGGTACGCTACCCCGTCAGCATCTACGGGCGCGGCGTGCAGCTGATCCTGACCATCGCGCTTCCGATTGCCTTCACCAACTACTATCCGGCCACCACGATCCTCGGAAAATCAGACGGAGCCCTGCTTCCGGCTCAGTACCTGGGCTACCTCACCCCCCTGGTGGGGATCATCTGGTTTGGGCTCGCGTACTTGGTCTGGAAGCGCGGCATCAGCCGTTACCAGGGCACGGGATCCTGAGCCGCCGAGGCGTTCGCGGCGTCGGCCTCAGTCCAACGCGGAGGCCGACGGGTTCACGGGATCCAAGAGGGCCATGAGGTTGCGGGTGATGCGCGCCGTGGCGCCCCAGATGACGTCGTCGTTGAACACGAAGCGGCAAATCTCGAGCGGCTCGCCGTTCACCCATTTGAGGTCGCAATCGAACGCCCCGGCCGCTGGGATCTTTTCCCAGGGAACCTCGATCAGGCGGTCGATCTCGTCGGGATTGCTCCGGAAGGGATAAGGAGCGCGAACCAAGCCCACAAAGGGCAGGATGGTGAAACCGGTCGGGGTCCAGACCTCGTCGAGCTCGCCAAGGATCTCGACGTCACGGGGATCCAGGCCGATCTCTTCCTCGGCTTCGCGAAGCGCCGTGTCGAGAAGCGTCGGATCCTCCACGGACCATTTTCCCCCCGGGAAGGAAATCTGCCCCCGGTGATGGTTCAGGGCCTCGCTGCGCTTCGTGTACAGGATCGATGTTCCCTGGCTTCCCACCAAGATGGGCACCAGGACCGCACTGGGCACCAGCCCCGGCCGATCCGTCCGCAGTCCTCGGCGCTCGGCCACCTGCCGGCGCAGCGCCTCCATCATCGCCCCCTCCTTCCGGTCGTCCCTCATGATCTTATTCCCAGCGCACGAGGCAAGACTCCATGGTGAGGCCGGGCCCGAACGCCATCATAACACCGTGATCTCCCGCCTTCGGCTCGCCGGAGCGATTGATGGCATCCAGGACGAAGAGGACCGTCGGGCTCGACATGTTGCCGTAATCGCGCATGACCTCCCGCGAAAAGCGCATGGCCGGGTCAGGCAGGCCCAGGCGTTCCTGGAGGTGGTCGAGGATCTTCTTGCCGCCGGGGTGAATCGCCCAGAAGGCGACGTCGTTGCGCGTGAGGCCGTTACGCATGAGCAATTGATCCGCGAATTCCTCGACGGCCAGGGCCAAGATCTGCGGCACGTACGAGGAGAGCACCATGCGGTAGCCATGGTCGGTGACGTGAAAGGCCATGTGCTCGAGCGTGTCGTAGTTCGTCAGCGTCAAGGTGTCCACGATCCGGATGGACGGGGCTTCCGAGTGACCTTCGAGGAGGATGGCGGCCGCTCCATCGGCGAAGAGGGCGTTGCTTACCACGATCTCGTCGGTGGCATCGGGCTGGAAGTGCAGCGAGCAAAGCTCGATGGCCAGGACCAGGACCTTGGCGTCAGGGAAGGCGAGGACGGCCTCACGCGCGCGGTTGAGTCCCGGGAAGGCCGCGTAGCAGCCCATGCCGAGGATGCAGGTCCTGCGGATATCGGGGCGCATGCCGAGGCGCTTGGCGAGGGTGAGGTCGAGGCCGGGGATCTCGAACCCGGTGCACGAGATGATGACGAGGTAATCGATTTCGTCGGGGGAGGTGCCGGAGGCGTCGAGGCAGCGACGGATGGCTTCCTCGCCGAGGTCGTTGGCGTGCTGGACGTAGAGGTCGTTGCGTTCGCGGGTGGACAGGCGGCGTTCGAAGAAGGTCTTAGGGTCGATGACGGCATGGCGGTAGGCGATCGCCGAACCGGCGAAGATCCGCTCCGCCCGGGGGTTCTCCGAGAGGAAGGGGGCGAGGAGGTCGTGGTAGGCGCTCATTTGCTCGTAGCGCTGAGGGGGAACGGCAGTCGAGATGGCGGTGATATGCGGCATTTCGTTCTCCATGCAGGCGATGAGGACGGGCCGTCGCTCAGCGAAGGCCCGCCCAGGCGAGTCGTGCGAGGGTATCGAGCGAGTAGAAGCCGGCGGCAGGCGCGAGGGCCCCTTGGTAAGCGCCCATGCGCGTGGCGAGGACGGGGTCCCTGGCGATCGCCCTCAGGGCGAGACGCGCGAGCCGGGGGCGACGGCTGAGGGCGACGACGGTATCGACGAAGCGGTAGCTGGGTTTGAACTCCCGCTGGACGGCTTGCGCGTAAGGCAAGAGCCGCCTCTCGGTGAGGTCCGAGGCAGAAAAGGCAGCGAGCAGCGTCTCGGCTGCGAGTTGAGCGGTGCGAAAGGCACGATACATGCCTTCGCCGGTGATGGGGTCCATGAAGCCCACGGCATCACCGACCGTGAGCCAGGCGTCTCCGAGCAGGCGCTGGGGGTGATAGCGGCCGAGGCCCATGCCGCGGGGAGGCTTGGCGAGGCGCGCCTCGCGGATCCGCGGGGCCAGTAACGGGTCGCGCATGAGCGCGGCGCGAAAGTCCTTGATGGCCTCAGGAGCGCGGCGGTTGGCGTCGGGGCCGTCCAGGACGAGGGCGATTGCCGCGCGATCGCTTGCCTGCGGGCTGATGACCACCTGCATGGCCGGCTCCAGCAGGTGAAACTCCAGGCGTTCGTGAAGCTCCTCGACCCCTTCCAGGGTGGCGACCACCGCGAAGCGCGAGGGAGGGCCGGGGTCCCGCGCGGCGTCGGTGAGCACGCGGGCGAAGCGCCCCTCGGCGGAAACGACGGCCCGGGCCCAGAGGGTTTCACGAGCGATTCCGGCCTTGAGGGCGAGCAGATGGCCGCCGTCCTGGGGAGTGACGGACTCGACCGAAACACCCTGGCGCAGCTCCGCGCGCTCTGAAGCGCGTTGCACGAGGATCCAGTCGAGACGTTCGCGAGGAAGGGCGAGGCCGAAGGCCTCAGAGGGATAGCGCGCCTCGGCCTGGAGGCCGTCGGGCGTGGCGAGCAGGGCGCCTCGGTAGGGGAAGGCGCCTTCGTCTCGGACGGCGTCCATCAGGTCGAAGGCCTCGAGGTAAGGCAGGGCCCCGGGGCTGATGGCTTCGCCGCAGACCTTGTCACGGGGAAAGGTCGCGCGATCGATGAGCAGGACCTGCAGCCCGTGCCCGCTCAAAAAGAGCGCGGCAGCCGAGCCTGCAGGTCCTGCTCCGACGATCGCCACGTCGACTCGACGCACGCCCCGCTCCTTTCATAAATCTTTACATCAGTATGAAAGAGCGGGCGGGGCTTGGCAAGGGCAGGTCAGGGGAGACGGGTGAGGGCCTCCCGCAACGCATCCTCGTGTTGCCGGTCGACGACGGCAAAGACCCGATCCCAGGGCTGCAAGGTGGTATCACCCCGGGGGTAAAGCACCTTTTCGGCGCGAATCACGGCCAAGAGCACGCAGTCTCGTGGCAAGTCGAGCTCGGGGACCGGACAGCCGGCGGCAGCCGAGACCGGGGAGACCTGGATCATCACCAGGCTCATGCCCTGTCGGCAAAGGTTATCCAGCGCCAAAAGCTCGCGGGCGAAAATTTCGGTGGAAACGGTTTCCGACATGGCTCCTCCTCTCGCGTCGGGGATGAGCCCATGGTCGCCGCAGGCCGTTACGTCCGCATGAAGCGTTCATCAAGGCCACGTTAAAGGAGCCGGCTCGCGCCGGCTCCTCGGGGTAGGGAAAGCGCTACCGCGTGGGGCGCTTCTTGGGATCGGGGCGAGGCGTCTCGCGGGGCTGGGTCTCGCCCGGCCGGCCGCTCGGCATCTCCCGGACGCCTTCTCTACCCGTCGAATCAAACTTGCGCATCTTGGTAACCTCCTCTCTGAAACGGTGGGGTGACCGGCCATCCGGTGACCCTCCGTTGGTTGCCATGATGACGCGAACGCTCGCTTGAGTCATGACAGAATCCGCCAAGGGATCCCTGGCGGAGTGGAGAGGATCTTCAGAAATGAAAGACGTCGTAAGCGCCGTCGGGAATCTCGACGCCTTCCGGGTCCAGCCATTCGTCGACGGGACCGAGGAAGTGATACAGGACCAGCCGCTTATGCGTATAGCGGTAGTGAATGCCGCGGCGAATCTGCGAGACCAGCTTGTCGAGATCGCCGCCCTCGGTCACGAGCACCAGTTCGGTCGCCGGCACGTGCTTCAAGGACCATTCCAGCCGGGGCAGGGAAGTATCCTCCACGATCACCCAGAAGCGCGGGTCCCCCGTGGGGTCTACCGCGGCGAGATCGGCCGGGTACTTGAAGCGGAGCTTGGGATCCACGGCGAGGCCTTCCACCTCGCGGTAGAAAAGCGCGTAGGCCGCCGCCTTGAGGTAGACATGCGAAAGCGTCTCGCCCTTCTGCTTGTAAAGGACGAGTTGATCGCGCCGCCCGAAGCGGAAACGCATATGGCCTTTGGTCTCGAGGTCACTAATCACCCCCTCATCCTACCACAAGGGCCAAGCGAGCGTTAAGACGCGGCTTTTCGTGGTAGAATCGCTTCGCGCGTCCACCGGCTGCCTGTTGAACCTCGCCCTCGTCACACCCCGGCATGCCGCGCGTGGCTGCGCACCAGAAAGGAGGACCCTGTGGCACGACTTTCGCGCCCCTTGGCCGTCGTCATGGTGGCCCTGGCCCTGACCGCCTGCGATACCATCCCCAACCTCGCCGGCCCCAACCAGACGATCCAGGGAGAGGTTTCCGGCTATTCCTCGTCCGCCAACATCAAGGTGGCCATCACCAACACGGTTCCCTACGACTTCACCGACGCCACCGTCGTCCCCGTGACCAACGGCAAGTTCAGCTATGCCCTTCCGGACAACACGCTGAACCTCGCGATCGCCGCCTTCGACGACAAGAACAACAACAATAAATGGGATGCCGGCGAGCCCATCACCACCGACTGCGACAGTTGCTCGTACCTCAAGGTCTCGCGTTCCGGCACGACCTGGACCGTGACCGAGCAGACCTCGAGCGGCCCCAAATCGGCCACCCTCACCGACTCGACCATCGCCTTCAACGCTTAAAGGAGATCTTCGTGGAGACCCCTCACCTCTTCTTCACCCGCCTGGCCACCATTTCCGGCATCTCGGACGAATCGTTGCTTCGCAAGCTCACTGCCAGCGTGCTGACCGAGTTGAGGGCCATCGTGGCCCCCGGAGAAGCCAATTACGTGCGCCAGCAGCTCCCTGAGGTGCTTCAGGAGCTCTGGGGCCCCGCCGTGGCGGATCCGTTCGCGGTGGAGTTCACGTTCCCCCGCCCCGACGCCAGCACCTTCGTCGAGCGCGTCAAGACGGCGACCGGCATCGCGGACGCCCGCCGCGCCGTTCAGGCCACCTTCGTCGTTCTCGACGAGGCCCTTGCCGACCCGGCCGTCGTCACGATCCTTCACGCCGTCTCGCCCAGCCTCAAGCAGCTCTGGGTGACCCGCGAAGAGGTCCTCAACGACCTTCGGCTCTAACGAGTAATCCACCACCCTCAAACGTTCGCGAGGAGAGCTAGGACAAGCTCTCCTCGCGAACGCGTTTCTCCCGGAAATCCGGAGTCAAGATGTGGACCCACCCCTCGTCGAGAAGCGTCAGGGTGGTCATGCACGATAGACAGAAGTACCCGAAGGGCGTCACTTGCTTCATCGTCTCCCGGCATGTCGGGCAGGGTGGCGGGTGTGTCACGTTAGATACTCACATAGCAACCGAGGGTCCGTTTCCATTATAAGTCAAATATCGCATTCTGGATCGTCCAAAATTCTGGACTTTCGCGAAAGCAAGAAAGCCGGTCCCGCGTGGGACCGGCTCCTTTTTCGCCCTGAGGCGCCGCCTGCCTAGATCATGAGGTCCATCAACATGCCCCTGAGCTCGTTGATCGAAGCCGCCAAGGCCATGGGGTCCAGCTGCCCCTCCAGGACGTCCTCTACCAGCTTTGCGAGCTTGGAGTCCACCTCGCGCAAGAGAATCAAGGTGCGGTTCCGCCGGTCGGTCCGCTTCTCCGCCTTGCCGAGCTTCTCGTTCGCTTCCTTCATGAAGCGGCGCACGGCCTCGCGGTAGGCCGCCACTTCCGCCGGCACCGGATGCTTCAAAAGCCGCTGCGCCTGGGCATCGATTCGCTCGATCATCCCTTGAAGCGTCTGGGCCGTGCTCGATTGCTGGGCCCCGTGCAACTGCTGGCTGAACGACGGCCGCTCCACCCCGGGACGCGGCGAAAGCCCGGTGAGCGCCGAGATGAGCTTGGGGTCCTGAGAATTGTCTCCGACGCGAATCATGGCTCCTCCTGTCGGCATTGTACCCCGCGGCCCTCGCCTTGTCCTCTCCGGCCGATCGTGATACGATCGACCTGCCCCAACCCCGCATCCAGTGACCTTTTCATGTCCCAACTCAGCTTTACCAATCCCCTGCTCGAAGGCCTCAACCCCGAGCAGCACGACGCCGTCGCGACCCTTTACGGCCCCGTGCTCGTGGTCGCCGCCCCCGGCTCCGGCAAGACCTCGGTCCTGACCCGGCGACTCGCGTACCTGATCCAGAACGGCGTCCGCCCCGAGAGCATCCTGGCCGTGACCTTCACCAAGAAGGCCGCCACCGAGATGACCGGCCGCGTTGCCAAGCTGATCGGCAAGGAGACGGCGAGCAGGCTCACGACGGCCACCTTCAACTCGCTCGGCCTCAAGCTCCTCGACGGCCGCTACGAGAAACTGGGCTTCACCGTCCCGAAGCCCCACCTCTTGCTGGAAAGCACGCAGCGCTCGATTTTCGAGGTCCTGCTGCGCGAGCACGGCGCCGAGGATATCCGCTACGAGGACCTGGCCGCCTACATCTCATGGGCCAAGAGCACCATGACCAGCCCCAGCCAGGTCAAGCGCATCTCCGCGGATCCCAACGAAGGACGCATGGCCGCCCTCTATGCCGCCTACCAGAAGCGCATGCTCAAGCAGAACCTCATCGATTTCGACGATCAGATCCGCCTGTCGATCGACCTGCTTCAGCTCCATGACGACGTCCGCGCCGAGATCCAGGCGCAGTACACGCATGTCCTCGTCGACGAGTACCAGGACACCAACAAGGCCCAGTACACGCTCCTGCGCCTGCTGGCCGCCCCCCAGAACAACCTCTTCGCCGTCGGCGACGACGCCCAGGGCATCTACGGGTTCCGCGCCGCCGACCTCGACAATATCCTCTCGTTCAACCGGGACTTCCCCGAGGCCAAGAGCATCTTCCTGGCCAAGAACTACCGTTCGGCTCCGGCCATCGTCAAATTGGCCAACCGCTTGATCGCGCATAACGCCAAGCAAATCAAGAAGACCATCGAGGCCTGCCGCTCGTCGCAGGGTCAGAAGGTCCGCCAGGTGCAAGCCCCCGACCAGTTTGCCGAAGCCCAGGAAGTCGTCGCCCAGATCAAGGACCTGATCCTCGCCGGCACGCCCCCCGAGGAAATCGCCGTCCTGTATCGGACCCACGCGCAGTCGGCCATCGTGATCGAGGAGTTGATCACCCATGAGATTCCGTACGTGGTCAAGTCCAGCGGCTCGTTCTGGGAGCAGGCCGAGATCGTCGACATGCTCAACTTCCTGCGTCTGGCCTTGCCCAAGCCGCATCCCTTGGCGGACGTGGCCTTCGAGAACCTGGTCCGGCGCATCGGCGTCAGCAAGGAAAGCCTGGCGATGCTCAAGGTCGAATCCGAACGCGAGGAGATCTCGCTCTGGGAAGCCGCCTGCCGGGTCCAGCGAATTCCCTTGTCGACTCTTCAGCAACGTAGCCTGGTCCAGCACGCCGTGGCCATGGTCATCGGCTGGCGGAAGGCCGGCATGTCGCCGGCGGATCTCACCATGAAGATCCTCCAGGAAACGGGCTACAAGCGCTCTCTCGAAGGCATGAAGGGGGAGAAGGCGCGCCAGAAGCTCGATACCCTGAGCACGCTTCACGAGCAGATCAAGCGCTGGAACCCGCAATCCCTTTACGAGCTCTTCCGGCAGGTCGAGAACCAGACCCGCCCGCGCAAGACCAAGAAGACCGAGGCCGTCCAGTTGCTCTCGATTCACGCGTCGAAGGGTCTCGAATGGGAGGCGGTCTTCGTGATCGGCATGGAGGAAGGCACGCTGCCCTACCAGATTGCCCTCGACGAAGGCGAGCTCTCCGAGGAGCGCCGCCTTTGCTACGTGGCCATCACGCGCGCCAAGCGCTTCCTTCAGCTCTCGTACGTGCGCGAGCGGAAACGCTTCGGCCAGAAGGTTTCGATGGTCCCGTCTCGCTTCCTATCAGAGATGACGGCCGCCCCGGCGCCCGCGAGCTGACGTCGCGCCTGGCGATTCCGGCTTGACGCGTCCCTCGAGCCTTTGTTACGCTGGGCTCAGCTGAAGGGGAGTAGCTTCGGGGATAAACCCGACGGCCGGATCGCCATTCCCAGAACCCCCGTGGTTCTCGGTCCGCCGCCCTGTCCACTCGACTCGGGAGCAAGACCTTCGCCCGCCAATGGCGGGTGAACGTCTTGCTCCCGTTTTTTTTGTTGAGGAACTTCATGGACCTTTTTCTGACCATCATTTACGCCCTGCTGTCGATCGCGGGCATCATCCTGGCCTGCGAGGCCTTCGTGAACTCGATCGAGTGGGTCGGCAAGAAGCTGAACCTCTCGGAAGGAGCCGTGGGCTCGGTTCTGGCGGCCGTCGGCACGGCCCTGCCTGAAACCATCATCCCGATCATCGCCATCGTCGGCGCTTGGCGCTCGGGCAACGTCTCGGGCATGGACATCGGCATCGGCGCCATCGTCGGCGCTCCGTTCATGCTCAGCACGCTCGCCATGTTCGTGATCGGCGCGGCCATCATCATTTTCGTCCGCCAGGGCCGCCGCACCGAGGAAATGCACGTCGACGCGGCCGTCATGACCCGCGACCTGCGCTTCTTCATCATCACCTACTCGGCGGCAATCCTCGCGACCTTCATCCCCAGCCACGGCCTCAAGGTGGCGGGCGGCTTCGTCCTCCTGGCGCTCTACGGCTGGTACGTCTGGGAAACGCTGAAGCATCCCGGCGAGCTTGGGGAGAATATCGCGCCCCTGTATTTCGCTCGGCGTCTGGAAGTCCCCGGCCTCCCCATCATCCTCGCGCAGGTCGTCGCCGCCCTGATCGGCATCGTGATCGGCGCCCACTTCTTCATTCACCAGGTGGAGCACCTGGCGGCCCACTTCGGCCTGCCGGCCCTGATCCTCTCGCTGATCATCACGCCCATCGCGACCGAGCTTCCCGAGAAGTTCAACTCCGTGCTCTGGGTCCGCGTCAAGAAGGATACGCTCGCCTTGGGCAACGTCTCGGGCGCCATGGTCTTCCAGAGCTGCATCCCGCCGGCCGTCGGCCTCTGGCTCACGCCCTGGCAACTGGACATCACCTCGCTCTTCTCGGCGGGTCTCGCCGTGGCCTCGGCCATCCTGCTCTGGTGGCAGATCAAGCGGACGGGAACCCTCAATCCGTTCATCCTGCTCATCAGCGGAATCTTCTACGTGGTCTTCCTGGTGGGAGTCTTCGGCTTCAAGATCGGGGTTTGACGGTCGGATCCCGGTTTGTTACACTGGGGTCCGCGGCGCCTGACGCGCTTCCCCGGGGAGGAGTGGCCGAGCGGTTTAAGGCTCTTGTCTTGAAAACAAGCGTACGTTCACGCGTACCGTGGGTTCGAATCCCACCTCCTCCGCTCAATCGATCGTCCGCAAAGCCCCTCTCCGACGAGGGGCTTTGCCGCGACGACCTTCCGGCAACGCGCCCTTTGGCCTCGTTGCCCGTTGCAGCCTCCTACTGAGGACGACCTCAGCCCAGAACTTGGGAATCATTGCCGGGACGGCCTGGCTCTTTGAAAGGAGAGCCGTTATGGCTTGGATCATCTTGGTTGTCGCCGGCGTCTTGGAAGTCGTCTGGGCCTACTTTATGAAGGAATCCCACGGCTTCACGAAGCTCGTCCCGTCCATCGTCACGCTCGTCGCGATGATTGCCAGCTTCGCCCTGCTATCCGTCTCCATGAAGGCCCTGCCCCTGGGAACGGCCTATACCGTTTGGACGGGCATCGGCGCCGTCGGGGCCTTCGTCCTTGGAATCGCCATCTTGGGCGAACCCGCGAACGCGATGCGCGTGCTCGCGGCCGTGCTGATCGTCTCCGGCCTGGTGACGATGAAACTGGCGTCCTAGCGAGCTTTAAGTTTCGCAAAGCCTAGCCCGCTCGGCGTTCGAGGGGAGCGCGAGATGGTATAATTGCCTCCCTGCCCCATTACGGGGCGATCGCCCTCTCGCCCCCCCCCTCTAGGAGCCCCGTGTGTTGAAGGATCCCGGCGTTCGTCCCGGCCCCGCTGTTGACCCCCCGCCGGATCGACCCCTCGGGCGCATCGAAATCTTCCTGGTCGGCCTCGTCCGCCTGGCCATCGCCCATCCGATCCTGACCATCGCCATCTGGGCGATCCTCGTCGTCGGAGGCATCCTGGGCGCGGGAAACCTCGGTTCGGTGGCCACCAACAACTTCTCGGGCCCCCTGGGCAGCGAATCCTCCCAGGTCGACGCCGTCCTCCTCGAGGACTTCCCCGCGATGACCGCGGCCAACGCGCTCGTCCTCTTGCGCCACCCCGAGACCGAGATCCCCGACGCCTACTACGAGCGCTTGAAGCACGAACTCACCTCGGTCGCCGAAGTCGACCACGTCGTGCTCCCCAAGGAACTCGGCGAACAAGGCCAGCTCGACGCGCAGACCTCGGCGGTCCTGCTCACGTTCAAGCGCGTGCCCCTCGACCAAACCAAACTGGTCCCCCAGCTTCGCGATCGAATCCAGGCGGCCAATCCCCCGCCGGGCGTCACGACGGCGTTCACCGGCGAGATCTCGGTTTCCTACGACGCTTACACGCACATTACCGCCGAGATCGCCAAGGTCGAGAAGATCGGCCTGGTCCTTTCGCTCTTCGTCTTGCTCTACGTCTTCGGCGGCTGGTTCCCGGCCATGCTCCCCCTGGTCTCGGGGGCCCTGGTCCTAGCCGTCTCGAATGGCGTCCTCATGATCCTGGCGACCTTCTTCGAGACCTCCACCATCAACCAGCTCTTGACGGCCGTCCTGGCCCTGGCGCTCGGCATCGACTACCCGCTCTTCATGGTCGCGCGCCTCCGCGAAGAACTCGCCCTGGGCCGCAGCCTCCGCTTCGCGCTCGAGGAAATGGCCCGCACGACCGGCAAGGCGCTCCTGGCCAGCGGCGGCGTGGTCATGGCGGCCGCCGCCTGCATGGCCACCGTGGACGTCTACGGCATGCGCCCCGCGGCCATCAACGCCTCGGCCACGGTGGCCTTGGCATGGCTGGTCACCATGACCTTCATCCCCGCCTTGATCGTGCTCTTCGACCGCCGCTGGAGCGCCCATTCGCTTCTGCGCAACCGCTTCCGCATGCACGACGCCGACTCGCGCTGGGCCGGCTTCGTCTCGAAGGTCGTGGCCAAGCCGGTCCCCGTTCTGCTCGGTTGCTTGATCTTCCTGGGAGCGCTCGCGCTACCCGTCGCCCAAAGCCGCTTCTGGGCCCCCACTGTCTCGATGGTCCCTCCGCACCTGGAATCGGCCCAAGGGGTCTCCTGGCTCACCGAGCATCAGCAGCCGGGGCAGATCAGCCCGATCCTCGCCGTGGTGGATACCGGCAAGCCAACCGGGGTCTACGATCCCGCCTTCCTCACCGAGCTCGACCGCCTCGTGACGCGCATCGAAGCCGATCCGCGCATCGCCCAGGTCGATTCCATGGTGAGCTTCCGGGACGATTTCTCGCTCAACCAGTACATGGCCCTTTACGCGAACCCCTTCGTCCGGGGCAACGTGGCCGCTCCGTTGATCAACGGAGGCGAGGGCGCGAGCGCCACGGTACTGCGCATTGCCCCGTCGATGTCGCCCGACTCCGACGAGGCCCGGGGCCTGGTCGAGGACTTGCGCGCGACGATCTTCCCCGAGCATGCCGACGCGCTTGGCGCGACGCTCATGGTGGGCGGGCAGCAGGCGAAGTTCGTGGACGTCTTCGACGCCTTCAGCCGCGCGATGCCCTTCATGGTCGGCCTGAACTTCCTGGCGATCGGTCTCTTGCTCGCGCGATTGCTTCGCTCGGCCATCCTGCCGGTCAAGGCCATCCTGACGAACCTCCTGCCCATCATGGCGGCCTTCGGCGTGGTGGTCATGGTCTTCCAGTGGGGCTGGGGCGCGGGCCTGATCGACGCGACCGTCAACGGCTACGTCATGCTCTTCACGCCGACCATCCTCTTGACCGTGCTCTATGCCATCTCGATGGACTACGAGGTGATGATCCTGAGCCGAATCCGCGAGGCGTACGATCGCACCGGGGACAACCGCCAGGCGGTGACCGAAGGAGTCACGCACACGGGCCGGGTGGTGCTGGGTGGGGCCTTGATCTTGCTGAGCGTCTTCGCGGCGTACCTCTTCGCGGACTTCGGGCTCATGAAGGAAATCGGACTCGCCTTGTCGGTGGCCATCCTGATCGACGCGACCATCGTTCGGTTGCTCTTGTTGCCGGCGGCCATGGTGGTTCTGGGCGACTGGAACTACTGGGCTCCGAAGCGCCGACCTAGCGACTAGTCGCCAAACCTTTCCCCCCATGCTCGTGGCTATCGCTTGCTGTCTTCGACGGCGGGCTGTGCCAGCATGGGAACGGGGCGAGTCGCCCCGGTGCGAAAGGGGGAACTCATGAAGATTCGCGACGTCATGACGGCGAACCCGCAACTCTGCACGCCGGACTCGAACTTGAAGGATGTCGCCTGCATGATGCGGGACCATGACACGGGCTTCATCCCGGTCTGCGACGGCGATCGCATCACGGGGGTCATCACGGACCGGGACATGGTCGTGCGATCGCTATGCCAGGGAGTCGATACGAGTCAGGCGACGGTCCGGGACTGCATGACCACGGATATCTGCTGGATCCAGCAGGATCAGGACATCAAGGATGCGATCGCCGTGATGGAAGAGCGCAAGATCCGGCGCATGCTCGTCATGGACGAGCAGAAACGCCTGGTTGGCGTCTTCAGCCTTGGCGACCTGGCCGAAGCCAAGGGCATCCGCAACCTCGCCGAAGAAGTGCTCAAGCGCGTCTCGGAGTCTCCGAAGACCATGGCGCATCCCGCCTCTCGACAGTGATCGCGACGCGTCCCCTCGTTCGGGGGGACGCGTTTCTTATAACAGACCCGGAACGAATCGGTAGCGCACGGAGGCCAGGTAATCGCGGTAACCCGCGTCGGCCGAGAGGCAGCGTTCTTCGTTCTGGGCGCGGCGCCACTGGATGAGGGCCAAGGCGACCCAGATGCCGAGATTAGCGGGGGTCGGAGTGGCGACGACGACTCCGAGGAAGTAGACGAGTTCGGCGGCGTAAAGCGGGTGTCGGACCCAGTGGTAGAGGCCGTGGGTGACGACGCCGCGCAGGGCGGGGCTGAGGCCGAAGCAGCGGCCCAGTGCGCCGAGCGAGAAGACGATGCCGACGACGCCGACGAGTTGCAGGGCCATCGGGAGGGGCGTGAGGGGGCCTTCCGGGCGCAGGAGGAAGGGCAGAAAGGTCCCCGTCCAAGCCAGCAAGGTGGCTCCCAGGCCGGCGCGGTCGCTCGGCGGGGCTTCCCCCTCCAGGGACGCGAGGCCGGAGGTTTCCGGGCGTCTGAAAAGGAAGAGGGCGGCGATGAAAAGGTTGACCGCCGCCATCGTGAGGCTCAGCAAAGAGCCGTGTTTGAGGAAAGCCGTCCCGGAGCCGAGGGCGAAGCCCAACCAGAGGGCTCCGGGAAGGAGGTTACGAAGCGTCAAGGCGCGCCGGACTCGATGCCTTGGCTGATGATGGACCAGCCGACGAAGGCGACGAGGGCGACCAGGACGATGATCATGAGGATCGAGGCGCCGCGGAGCAGGCCTTCGGCGATGCGATCGACGGGATGGACGTTCGCGGGTTTCGGGGTGGGTTTCGGGGCTTTCGATGGGGCCGGGATGGACGCTCCGCATTCGGTGCAGACGACGACTCCAGGGGCGACGGGGGTGGAACATTCCGGGCAGGTAGCCATAGCGGTCCTCTCTTCAGGGGGCCTCTCGCGACGCGCGACGTTCGGACGGGCGCGAAGCGCCGCCAGCGACCATCGTCAGGCCTCCTCTAAGGCTACCATCCCGATGGGCCGGGGATCAATGCGCGAGGACGCGCGCTTTTTGTTCCAGCTGATAAAGGGCGTAGGATTCGCAGATCACCGGCAGCGAGACGTTGCGGACCGGAATGCCGCCGGCGGTGTTGCCGTGCTCGGTGCCCTTATGGGCATGGCCGTGGAGAACCAGGTCGGCCCCGTGCTCGTCGATCGGCTCGCCCATGATGGAGCTCCCGAGAAAGGGATAGATGGCCACGGGCTCTCCCTTGAGGGTTTCAACCGCCGGCGAGTAGTGAAGGAGGACGAGCCGGTAATCGGTCTGCATCTCGGAGAGCGCTTGGCCCAGCGCCTCGGCGCAGGCATAGGTGCTCTTGAGGAAGTCGCGAATCTCGCGCTCGCCGAAGGGGCTGAGGCAGGTCGTCCCGAAGCCCCCGCCAAAGCCCTTGCCGCCCACGATCCCCACGGTCTCGTCGCCGAGCGTGAGCACCGTGGACTCGTTCTCGAGGACGATGACGCCCGCGTCCTCGAGGATGCCGCGGACGCGATCCGGGCCCTCGCTGTGGTAGTCGTGGTTGCCCAGGGTGGCGACGCGCGGAATCGTGATATCCGAGAGCTCTTCGACCAGGATCTCGGCTTCCTCGGCCTTGCCCCAGTTCGTGAGGTCTCCGGCCAGAAGCAAGATATCCGCTTCGTCGTTGAGGCGCTCGAACTGCGGACGCATCTTCCCTCGACCGTGAACGGTGAGGTGAAGGTCGCCGACCGCCGCAATCCGGATCATGATGGCCCTCCCGGCTTGCCCTTCCCGATGATCTCCGACTGATGCGTGGGATGCACCTCGCGCACTTGCGTGCGGTTGCTGACCCGCGAGATCTCGGGCATCTCCTGAAGTGCCGCGACGATCGCGTCGCGCTGCTCGGCCGTCGAGACGAAGCCCGAAACCACCACATGGCCGGCTTCGGGAATGTGAATCAAGAGATCCGTCAACCCCACCCGCGGATCCGTGGCGAGCTTTTGACGAACCTTGGTGACCAAGTAGACGGGCTCCATGGATCCTCCTCCCCCGCGCCTTCTCTCCGTAACCGTCGCGCGCGACTCGCACGACCCAGGGGCTTGGTGGGTCTCGTCGGGTCCCCTCATCCTAGAATGGGCGTGTCGGCGGGGCCATGGGCAAGTCGCCGAAAATGAGCCGGGGAATTGGGCGGCATGGCAGTCGGCTTCCCGGCCAAGCTCTGTCAAGATGCGGTTAAGCAACCGGTTGATACCGGCAAGCAAGCGTGCTAGCATAAACCCGTCAGCTGAGAACTATTCTCAAGAGCATGCCCTCGCGTTTCCCGCGAAAGGATCCTGATGTCGACGCGCGCCACCCTTCTCACCCTGGGAACCCTCCTGGCTTCCGCCCTCTTGGCCGGATGCCAGCAGCGCCCCGACCTCGCCGTGCGCGCCACGACCCCGACCTCCTCCTTCGCCGCCTTCGTCTCGGAGATCCCCGCCCCCGCCGACAACCCCATGACCCAGGCCAAGGTCGAACTCGGCTTCAGGCTCTGGTTCGAGCCCAGGCTCTCCGCCAACAACCGCATGACCTGTGGCACCTGCCACCACCACCGCAAGGGCTTCTCCGATTCCCTGGTCACTTCCCCGGGCGTCACCGGCGATCGCGGCACCCGCAACACCCCCACCATCTACGGCACCGCCCACCAAAACGCCTGGTTCTGGGACGGCCGCGCCAAGAGCCTCGAAGAACAAGCCCTCGGCCCCATCACCAACCCCATCGAGATGGCCTCGCGCATGGAAGACGTCATCGCCAAGCTCTCCGCCATGCCCTACTACCGCCATAAATTCCAGGAAGCCTTCGGCACCGCCCCCAATGCCGACGGCATCGCCAAGGCCCTGGCCTCCTTCGAGCGCGCCCTCAAAACTGCCCCCTCCCCCTATGACCGCTACCTCGCAGGCGAGAAGACCGCCCTCAGCGAGCAGCAACTCCGGGGCATGGCCCTCTTCAACTCCCGAAAGGCCAGCTGCAGCGGCTGCCATAACGGCAAGATCCACAGCAACGGCATGTTCCTCAAGATTGGAGTCAACGCCGTCGGCCCCTCCGCCGATCCCGGCCGCTTCGCCGTCACGGGCCGCGAGCAGGACCGCGGAGCCTTCAAGGTCCCCACCTTGATCAACATCGCCCAATCCGCCCCCTACATGCATGACGGCTCCCTGCCCACCCTCGAGGCCGTCGTCGACTACTACGACCGTGGCGGCGATCCCGCTCCATCCAAGCACCCCCTGATCCGCCCCCTGGGGCTCACGCCCCAGGAAAAAGCCGACCTGGTCGCCTTTCTCCATGCCTTCACCGCTCCCGACAACCTCAAGGAGATGGGCCGCCTTCCCGGCATCCACCTCAAGACCGAAGCCCTCGACTCCCTGGCCATCCCCCCCGAGCTCCATCCCTGACCGTCCGGGACGATCCGCCCCTCGGACCTCACCCGAATCAGGCCCTCGCCAACCACGGGCCGCCCGCACGCCAAGTGCTTAATTTATTGTTATGATGATACATGAAGGATCCTTCCTCACCGATACAGGAGTGCCTCCATGCCACGCATCACCGCCCCCTTCAGCGTCCTCCTCCTCGGCGCGGCCTGGCTCACCATCACGAGCTGCTGGCCCACCCCCTCCCAAACGCCACCCCCCGTCGAGGGCTTCAACGTCCAGCCCGAACGCCGGGACTTCAGCGCCCAGCGTCTTGCCGAGCTCAACGTACCGGATGGCTTCCAGGTCGAGGCGTTTGCCACCGGTCTCGGTAACGTTCGGATGCTCACCCAGGCCCCTGACGGGACCGTCTTCGCCACGCGTCGACACGAAGGCGACGTCCTCGCGCTAAAAGACGAGAACGGAGACCAAAAGGCCGACAAGATTCAAACCGTCGCCTCGGGCATCCCTCAGCTCAACGGCATCACGCTGCGAGAGAACCGTCTCTACCTGGCGCCACCCACCCAGGTCCTCGTGGCCGAGGTCCAGCCGAACGGCAGCCTCGCATCACCCTCTGTCTTCGTGGACGGCTTGCCCGACGGCGGCCAACATCCGAACCGCACCATCGCCTTCGGGCCCGACGGCATGTTCTACATCACTGTCGGCAGCACCTGCAACGAATGCTCCGAGCCCAACCCCGACCAGGCCACCGTCCTTCGCACGAACGCGGATGGCACGGGACGCATGATCTTCGCCAAGGGCCTCCGCAACACCATCGGCTTCGACTGGCATCCCACCACCGGAGCGCTCTGGGGCATGGACCATGGCACCGACTGGCGCGGAGATAACGAGCCCCCCGAGGAACTCAACCAAATCGTCCAGAACGGCAACTACGGGTGGCCTTATTGCTTCGGAGACAAACAGGTGGACGTCTATACGCCTTCCAAGCCGCCCGGTGTCACCCGAGAAACCTATTGCGAGGGAACGATCGCTCCCGCGCTCACCTACCAGGCGCACAGCTCACCGCTCGGGCTGGTCTTCTACGATTCCAAGCGCTACCCGGAAGCGACGCGCTTTCCCCAGGAATTCGACGGCGACGCCTTCGTGACCTTCCGAGGCTCCTGGAACCGCAAAGAGCCCGTCGGCTACAAGGTTGCGCGCGTGCGCTTCGAGAACGGCAAGCCCGTCCGGTTTGACGACTTCTTGACCGGCTTTCTCATCGAGGGCGGCAAGGCTCACTTCGGGCGACCGGCCGGCATCACGATTGCCAATGACGGGTCCTTGCTCGTTGCCGACGATACCAACGGCGTGATCTACCGGATCAGCCGGCGAGCGAGCTAAGGGGAAGCCAAGATGACGAAGATGATCTCAGCGAGGCGGCGATAGCCATGTGCACTCGGATGAAACCCGTCGGCGCTCAGGTACTCAGGATGGGCGTCGACTTCGGCCGAGAACGCCGCGAGGTCGATGACGAGTGCCCCCTGACGCCCGCACTCTTCCTTCACGGCCTGCTGCCATTCCAAAAGCTCCCGGCGCATGCGCGGGCCTTCTGCCTGAAAGGCCGGCAATCGGTCGAGATCCGGCAGATTGAGGACCACGACGCGCGTCCGGGTGGGATCCAACTCGTCGAGAATCGCCCCGAGTTCGGCTCGGAAGCGTGACAAGGGCTTCTGGGCCAGGAAGTCGTTGACCCCGACCCAGAGCACCACCGTGTCCGGGCGCGCACGAAGCACTTCTGGCAAGCCCCGGTCGAGAACCTGGTGGGCTTGCCAACCCGAGACTCCAACCTTGATCACGCGCGTGCCTGGAGACATGAGCGTCGCGAGTATGGGAACCCAGCCTTCGCGGTCCGGATGGCGGGCTCCGATCCCCACGACGTCGGAAGCTCCGAGGGCCGCCAGCGTATCAGCCTGGGCCGATTGCGGATCAAAAGCGGTCCCGACGGCGCATCCGGCGGTCAGGAGCGTCATCGCCAGCCGCGAAGCGCCTCGAATTAACGACTTGGGGAAATGGTCGCGTAACCTCATAAGCGCCTCAGCATATCGAAATCCCCATCTCCCGACAAGCCTCGAGGGAGGGCCTGATTGAGTAGGGAGGAGGGTCGCCCTCCTCCCTCTCACACCACCGGACATGCGGGTCCGCATCCGGCGGTTCGTCAAATCGAATGACGCAATCGCTGAATCTCAGCCAGACTCACAAGACCCTG
>Ga0180215_1002007_pt1 | contig 21286 bp, 18 predicted proteins | sample eDN3rd37CBELigBY_FD_128871 | JGI IMG/M metagenome (GOLD analysis project Ga0180215, IMG submission 128871) | Enriched backyard soil microbial communities from Emeryville, California, USA - eDNA 3rd pass 37_C BE-Lig BY (version 2) (version 2) | ecosystem: Environmental > Terrestrial > Soil >... | reverse complement strand
TATGGATCGGGTCGAACGTTCCGCCCATTATTCCGATTTTGCCCATTCGGCCCTCCTACAGGTTTTGTGTAGCAAAACCAACTTCGTAAGCATTAGCTTAGTTTTTACGGAGCAAAACCAACTTCGTAAGCATCAGCTTAGTTTTGCGGAGCAAACCGCCTTATAAGCTTCCACCCAAGATTGCGCACATAGCCGCTTCGCGTCCGCTATCCTATTATTTCGACGGAGTCGGCAGCTCGATCCGTTTGTGATCCTTCGACTCCTTGTACAGCACGATCGTTTTGCCGATCACCTGTACAAGCTCAGCGCCTGCGGCAGCAGCCACCTCTTCGCCGATATCCTTCGGATCGTCCAGGCAGTTGTTCAGCACGGACACTTTAATCAGCTCCCGCACCTCTAGCGCCTCTTCGATATGACGTACGAGATGGTCATTCGTGCCGCCTTTTCCCACTTGAAAAATGGGCTGCAAATGATGCGCCATCGCGCGCAAATAACGTTTTTGTTTACCTGTCAGCATTGTAATTGCTCCTTCTTGTCAATCCATAATAAATCGCCGCAATATTAGCCAATCAACGACTGAAGAACCGCCTCGCGCATAGCGCCGGCCGGCGCCGGCTGTCCCGTCCAATATTCGAAGGCGTACGCGCCTTGATAGATGAACATGCCCAAGCCGCCATGAATGCGGCAGCCGCGCTGCTCCGCCTCCAATAGAAACTTCGTTTTGAGCGGATTGTAGATTAAATCGCACGCTACTGCGCCCGGCTTCAGCCAATTGGCATTTGCCGGCGTCTCATCCGTATGTGGGTACATGCCGATGGAGGTCGTATTGATAACGATATCAGCTTCCTGACACAGCTCCTGCAGCCTGTCTGTCGACTCCCCGGCTAGCTGCCCCATCGAGGAGAATGCAGCTGCCAGCTCCTCTGCCTTTGAAGCTGTCCGGTTCACGATTGTAATGCTAGCGGGCTTCTCCCCCGCCAGCGCATAGACGATACCGCGGGCGGCGCCGCCTGCGCCGATCACGATTATGCGCTTGCCCGCCAGCTCCGGCTCGGCCTCTTCCTTCAACGATCTGACATAGCCGATGCCATCCGTATTGTATCCGATTAATCGTCCATTGTCGTTCACAATCGTATTTACAGCGCCGATCGCCTGCGCGCCTGCGTCGATCTCGTCCAAATAGCGCATAATGTCAAGCTTATGGGGAATTGTCACATTAACGCCGCGAATGCCCATTGCGCGAACGCCCGCCGCAAAATCGCCAAGCTGTTCCGGCTTAATATGAAATGCGGCGTATATGCCATTAATGCCCGTTTCGCGAAAAGCGTGATTCATCATGAGCGGAGACCGCGAATGTCGCACCGGATCGCCGATTACGCCGAACAGCTCCGTGTGGCTGTCTACCACATTGCCCCTCTGCGGCTTTTTCTCCCCGATCGTTTGCCCGTTCATCGTGTTCCTCCTATGCATCACTAAATCATCGAGTCGCGAAGCAGCACTTTGACGCCCTTAGGCGCGTAAAGCTCTAAAGCCGCTCCGCCGGTGCCGTTCACTTGTATCCAGCCCAAGCCGGAAATGAATACATCTTTGTTCATTCCGCGCGATACATGGAGCGAATGTCTCGTCCAAGCCGGCATTTCCTCCAGCTCCTCTACGGAAGGGCCGCCAAGCAGCTCGCCGCGATGCTGCTCGTAAAGCTCCTCGGCACGTTCAAGCTTTGTACGATGAACATTGAGCGCATTCGAAATATATAAAGTAAACGACTGACGTTCTCCTGCAACGAAATCAAAACGGACAAGGCTGCCGACAAACAAAGTCTGCCCGGCATTCAGCTGATAGACGAGCGGCTTGATCGGCTTGTCCGGCATCAGCGTGCCAAGGAAGCTGCGCGGCACAATCTCCGTCATCCGGGACATATAGACAATGCCCGGCGTATCAATGATCGACCTGCCGTCATCTAGCGGAATATGTACAGCATCCAGTGTCGTTCCCGGATATCTCGACGTTGTCAGTTCCTGCTCCATATCGCTGTAATCGCGAATGAGCCGATTAATGAGCGTTGACTTGCCGACATTCGTCGCGCCGACGACATATACGTCGCGGTCGCCGCGATAACGGTCCATCGCTTCAATGACGCGTTCAAAGCCGATATTGCGCTTCGCGCTGCAGAGCACGACATCGACGGTTCGAAGCCCAGCCGCCTTCGCCTGCTGCTGCACCCAGTTGCGGATGCGGTTCGCATTCATCGCTTTTGGCAGCAGATCGATTTTGTTCACGACCAATAGCACAGGGTTGCTGCCGACAAATCGTTGCAGACCCGAAATCAAGCTTCCCTCAAAATCGTACAAATCGACAATGTGGACAACTAAGCTTTCAGTGGAAGCAATACTGCCAAGCAGCTTCAAAAAATCGTCCTGATCGACTGCGATTGAAGACGCCTCATTATAATTGCGAATACGGAAGCAGCGCTGGCATATAGCGGGTTCGCGCTCCATAGCAGACGGCGGCAAATAGCCTGCCTTCTCTTTATTTTCTGATTGCAATGCTGCGCCGCAGCCGGCGCAAGACTTTACGGATTGAATCCGTTCCTTCACTTCGAATCCCCCTCATACCATAACCCTTTTTTGCGAAGACTAGCGAGCGCGATCCGCTCAATCCGACGATTGACGCGAGTCATGACGCCTTCATCGGCAGGAGAGATCGGAGCTACAAGTATCGTATGCAATCCCATTCTATTGCCGCCCAGCACATCCGTCAGCATTTGATCGCCAATGACGACCGCTTTCTCCGCTGGCATTCCGAGAACGTCGAGCGCATTCCGGAACGCCTTGGACATTGGCTTGCGCGCCGCATGAATAAAAGGAATATTCAATGGCGCGGCAAATTTTCCGACTCTTGCTTCATTATTGTTAGACACGATAACAACCTTGAAGCCGCGAGTGCGCACATAGTCGAGCCACTCGATTAATCGCGGAGTAGCGAGCGGCTCCTTCGCGCCGACAAGCGTATTGTCCAAATCGGTAATGATGCCGCGCATTCCGCGAGCATGCAGCTCGTCCAAATCGATATCATAAACCGCATTCACACGCATGTGCGGCAACAGCCTTTCAAACATAGTCATATCCCTCTTCCTTCAGCCTTCTATATTACGAAACTATACCATACAAACCAAATTTGTTGCAAAAGAAAACCGCCGCCAGCAAAACTGGCAAGCGGCCATTACTATTTCAGCTCTTCAATTATCGCTCTTGCCTTCACAACGAAACGATCCGCTTCCTCTTCGCTTGCAACGGCGGAGCCGTATTTCGCTCGTTCAAATCCGTCGAGAATAATACGGAAATCGTCGCGCAGCCGCTTGTTCGCATGCGACCAGCGCAGTATCGACTCGCGCAGCGTCTCATGCTCGTCACGGTAGTAGCCCCGCTTGCGGCAGAAACGGAACAGCTTATTGGTCTCCAGCACGATTCGGTCGTTAGCCGTATAGCTGCCATGACGATAACGGCGCCACGCAGCGACGATCTTATTGCGATTAAACAGCAGCGCTGCGGCAGCGCCAGTCAGCAGCAAGCCCGATGCGAGCCATACGAACAATCCTCCATTGGAAGCTTGAGTTCCATCTTCGGCTGGCGATTCTGTTGTTGGGCTATTGTCGATTTCCGGCAACACCGGCGCAGCTCCCTCCGGCAGACGGTAAGGATACGAGAAGCCGGCAGTCGGCTCGAAGCCAATCCAGCCATAGCCCTCGAAATAAATTTCAACCCAGGAATGCGCGTCCGAGTTGCGGACTGTATAGACGCCGGCGCCTGAAGGATTCATCTCTTCCTCGCCGAACTCGCCCGGAGGACCGCCAAACGAGCTTGCAGGCAGCACCCCTGGCGCGAAGCCCTTTACCCATCTGGCCGGAAGGCCAAGCGAGCGGGCCATTACCGCCATCGTTGTGGAGAAATAATCGCAGTAGCCTTCCTGAAGCTCGAACAAAAACTGGTCGACAAAATCGGAAGACTGCCCTGTCAGCTTGGACAGATCCGGCTTATTATTGTAGGAATAATTAAGTTTCAAGTATTGCTCGATAAGTTTGGCTCTGTCGTAATCGTTCGTTCCTTCCGCCGTAACTTCGTCGGCAAGCTGTCTTACGCGGTCCGTCACCGTATCAGGCAGCTGCAAATAAGGACTGTCCGATCCGAAAACGCCCGCAGACCGTGCCAGCCGCAGCTTCTCTTCGTCGAGTACCGTAACCTCGGAGGTGACGGAATAGGTTGTCGGATAATATTCGCTGTCGACGGCATCATTCAACCGCAGCTCCCATCTGAGCGGGTTCCAGAGCAGATGCGACGGCAATCCCAGCTCCGGATTGTCAAGCCAATTGACCTGCGACACAGGGGACGCTGCGAAAAGGACAGGGTAGGCGTCCTCGCGCACCATCGTCACGATATGCTCTACCTTAGTCGTCTCGGCTAAAGGCCTCAAGTCGCCATCGCTCATAGGAACGCCTTTCGGCACTTTCGTCAGCCTGTCGTCCGCCCTTTCATTGCCTGTTACCATCCAGCCTTCGCCGGTATAGAAAGCTTTCGTCTCGCCGCGCCAATAGCTCCGCTGAGTTGTGCTTACCGTCATCATCGTCGAATAATCGTAATCGAAGCCGCCGCCCAATTGATCGTCGTTGCGGCTGTATCCGGAGCTGCTATTTCCCGTTCCAAGCGGCGATTGCGTATCCGGCAGCTTATCGCCCAAAAAGACGGTTACCCGCTCGCCTTTGGATTCCTTCCACATCGTATAAGGATCCTGCAGCAGCGGCGATACGGATGGCATATTCATCCCTGCCAGCATCAAGACGGAGACGATAACGATAATCGGCAATACAAGCTGAATCGGATATTCCAGCAGCTCCTTCCAGCTGTCCGGATGCTCGTCCTGCAGCCTGCGCATATGGCTCGCTACAAGCCATAGAAGACCGATGAATACGACCCAAGCGACTTCATCCCAGAGCCAGATCGGCGTGAAGGAATCGACGATCGCCAGAAGCAAAATCGCTAATCCAACGAATATGAACATATGAAACCGCTTATGCATCCATATTCCGAACAGCACATGGAGCAGCAGAATGGCGCCGCTAATCCATATAAACGGGTGAAGCTGCACGGCATGGGCTTTTATTAACAAAAACCATTCTTCCGTGCTTTGCGGAGTAAAGTCGAAGAAATACCATTTCATATCGACATACGCCGCCGTTATTACGACCGCTCCTATTAATTGAAGGATCGCTTTCGTTACAATCCGCTTCACAGGCAGAAGCACGTCAATAACGATAGCCGCGAGCAGCGTGCCGTATACGATTCTGAACGTATCCTCCCACCAATAGCCTTCGAATATCGTCAGACATCTCATAATAATGATGCCAACAAAAATACAAGCGATCTTCTCATACCAGCCAGCGGCGATAAATTTACCCGTTCGACGCAGTATGCTCACGCAACGCCGCCCCCTTCCAGCACAGCCGGCAGCTCCTGCAGCTGACGAATCGTAAAGACCGGCCAGCCCCTCGTTCTTAGCAGCTGTTGCCATGCCACATTATGGCTGATTCGATCCGTCGGCGACGCAATATGAAGCAAGCAAGGCACAATGCCTTTGCGCGAAATCCATTCCATCGTGTTGACGATGGAGGTGCCAGTCTCCGGTGAAATAATAATGGCAAAACAGCCGGGCTCAAGCAGCGCGTCAGCCGATTGAAGCGCGGTGTAAAGCGTATGCTTGGCGTCCGCGTCGACGAATGTCAAATGCTTAAGCAGCGCGTTCCGATGGTCTGCGCCGCTCTTAGGCTGAAGCATCGTAACCTTCTCGCCTATGGAAAGCAGACCCATCGCCGTATCGTCGCGCAGCCCGTTATCCAATAGGGATGCCGCTGCAGATACAGCCAGCTCGAACCGTTCTGCCGCTTCTGCGCCATAGCTCTCCTTAAAGCGGTCAACAATAACGAGCGTGCGCGGCAGCGACTCCCGCTCGAACTCCTTCGACTTCCATTGGCCGGTCTTCGCCGTCGCGTTCCAATGGACGCGGGACAGCCTGTCTCCGTGCAGATATTCGCGCACGCCGTTAATTTGCGTCGTTTCCTTGGCGGAGCGAGAGGCGATGGCATGCGAGAACGGGCCTCTTATGCCACGCTGGACGCCGTTCCATTGCCGCAGCTGCACCATCTGCGGCAGCACGCTGAATACCGTCTCGCTCCCGAAGCGGCCGGAATGCTCGAACAGGCCAAAAACATCATAGGTCAAGCAGTTCGTATACAAAAATCTGTATTCGCCCCGCATTAGCGGCGGCGTCTGATAAGTGATCGTTCCGCCCCGCTTCCAATTCGGAACGAAGGACGATTCAAACGCCATTCGCTGCCCGTTATGCCGCTGCAGCTCGTCACGAACGATGACGTACGGCAGCGGATACGCGCCGGGAATTTTCACCTGAAGCTGGACATCTAGCGTGCTTCCCGCCGTCAGCGACTGCTCGCTTGCAGTGCCGCCATGGCTTGCGATCATTCTGCTGCCGGATACTTTGGAGATGCCGCTCCAGCGGCCAAGCAGCAAGTAGAGCAATAATAGATTCAAAATTACAAAAAGCATGAGCGCCGTTTTGCCGCCTTGAAACAAGACATAGAACATGCTGACAGTATATACTGCAGCAATTAATCGCCAGCGGGTTTTCGTCGATTTACGTGCTGACATGGCATTAACGCTCAAGCCGGACCGGCACTTTCGTCGATTGAATGACCGACGACACTATATCGTCAGCCTTTAAGCCGTTCATGCGCGCCTCCGTGCGAAGCAGCAATCGATGCGACAGAACGTAAGGAGCGAGCAGCTTCACATCGTCGGGAGTGACGAAATCGCGCTGCTGCAAATAGGCATGCGCCCGAGCCGCGCGCGACAGCGCAATAGCGGCTCTCGGGCTGGCGCCGAGCAGCACATGGATATGTTCGCGCGTTCCGCGGATAATCGAAACTAAATATTTGCCGACTGCATCGTCTATATGAATGCCCAGCACCTGCTGCTGTATGCGGATCATATCATCGCTGCTCATTATCGGCCCGATCCGGTCGGAAGGATGATAGCTCTCTGTCGAGACGACCATGCGCTGCTCATCGTTTTCTTCCGGATAACCGAGCGAAAGCTTCATCATGAAACGGTCAAGCTGCGCTTCAGGCAGCGTATAGGTGCCCTCGAACTCTATCGGATTTTGCGTAGCGAGCAGAACAAACGGCTGCGGCAGCTCATAGCTTTCGCCGTCGACCGTTACATGGCCCTCCTCCATCGCTTCCAGCAATGCGGCTTGTGTCTTCGTTGTTGCTCTATTAATCTCGTCCGCGAGCAAAATATTGGTCATGACCGGGCCCGGACGAAATAGAAACGTCTCTTGCTTCGGATGATAGATAGAGACGCCGGTAATATCTGTAGGCAATAAATCCGGATTGCACTGAATGCGCCTAAATTGGCCGCCGATTGAATTGGCCAGCGCCTTCACAAGCTGCGTCTTGCCTGTGCCGGGAACGTCCTCCAGCAGCACATGGCCGCCTGCCAGCACTGCGGTCAGCAATCTCTCAATCTCATTATGCTTGCCTAAAATGCAAGCTTCCAGTTGTCGTAGTAATGATGAACACAGCTGCATATCTGTCGTACGGATTTCCATCATGCATGCCCTCCCGATAATGTTCAATGTATATTATTGCGACTACTATTATTTTACTTTAATGGAGTGACACTTCACAAATTTATTGATTCCAAAAAAATTTGGAGAATCCCACAGGACTCTCCAAATATCTTTCTCTATCCCTTCGGTCTTACGACCAGCGACGCCAAAAACGAAAATATAATCGCTGCCGACACGCCTGCGCTCGTTACTTTGAATATGCCAGATATAACGCCGATCCATCCCTGATCACGCAGCTCTGTAAGAGCGCCATGCACGAGCGCATTGCCAAAGCTTGTAATCGGCACGGTCGCTCCGGCCCCTGCGAATTTGACAAGCGGCTCGTACAGATTAAAGCCGTCGACAATCGCACCGATAACGACGAGCGTCGCCATCGTATGCGCCGGCGTAAGCTTCAATACATCGAACATCAGCTGGCCGATTACGCAAATGGCCCCGCCGACAACGAAAGCCCACAAAAAAATCATTTTTTCCGCTCCTTTCCGGAATCTATTGCTACAGCATGGGCGATACACGGAATGCTTTCTCCTTGCTGATACGAAAGCGGGGACAGCAACGCTCCTGTCGCTACAACAAGTATCCGCCCCAGCTCTCCCCGGTTCAGCCGCTTGAGCAGATGCCCATACGTAACGACTGCGGAGCAGCCGCAGCCGCTTCCCCCAGCCTGCACCTTTTGCCGGCTAACATCGTACACCATCAGTCCGCAATCTTTAAAAATCGTTTCGTTCATCGGCACGCCGTCCTTGAGCAACAGATCTGTCGCAATGGGATGACCCACGCTGGCGAGATCGCCCGTGACGATCAAGTCGTAATCGCGAGGCGTTCTCCCCGTATCGTTGAAATGCGATTGAATCGTATCGACCGCAGCAGGCGCCATTGCCGCTCCCATATTGAACGGATCCGTAATGCCGAGGTCCATCACCTTGCCGATTGTCGCGCATTCTACGACAGGCCCCTCGCCTTCAAGGGCGAGAACGCCCGCGCCTGCGCCTGTAACTGTAAACTGGGCTGTAGGCGGCTTCTGGGAGCCGTATTCCGTCGGATAGCGGAACTGCTTCTCTGCCGTACAGTTATGGCTGCACGTACCTGCGAGCGCATAGTCCGCCGAACGGGAGTTGACAATGAGCGATGCCAGCGCCAGCGATTCCATAGAGGTGGAGCAGGCGCCGAATACGCCGATGTACGGCGTGCCCAGCGATCTCGCCGCAAAGCTGCTGCTAATAATTTGATTCATCAGGTCTCCGCCGACGAAAAATTGAATCTGCTTGCTGTCCAGCTTCGCGCTCTGAATGGCGAATTCCGCAGCTTGCTCCATTAGGAGCCGTTCCGCCTTTTCCCAGCTTTTCTGGCCCATATCCAGCTCGGGATGAACGAGGTCAAACTCGTCGGCTAACGGCCCGTCTCCTTCATCAGGTCCTACAACAGTCGCTGAGCCGATAATGACCGGCCGGTTTTCAAACCACCATGTTTGCTTTCCGCGCAGCATGCTATTGCCCTCCAGTCCCTAGAATGAGATGAGCGATCCCTACGAAAAAAGCGGCGACTACGCCGAATACGATAACCGATCCCGCCAGCTTGAACATATTGGCCCCTACGCCGAGCACGAGCCCTTCGCTGCGATGCTCCAACGCCGCCGAGCACATGGAATTGGCAAAGCCTGTTACAGGCACGGCTGAGCCGGCGCCGGCCCATTGGGCAATTTTATCGTATACGCCTAAGCTCGTTAAAATAACAGAAATCAATATGAGGACAGCTACGGTAGGATCGCCGGCCGCCTCTTTAGACATGCCCATTAAATGAACAAATAGCTCTTGAATGCATTGGCCGATGAAGCAGATCATCCCTCCGAACAGGAACGCCCGAATGCAGTTGGCGAATATTGACCGCGACGGCTCCCTCGTTTTGGCAAAGGCTTGATATTCCTTTGGCGACATCGACATTTTCTGATACTTCTCGTTGCCCTTTGTGTTTGCTGCCAAAACAGACCCTCCTTGTGAAATAAGGTAAACAGATGCTCCCCTTCATTATTCGTAAAAGAGTTGTTCATTATGCCAACCGGGGCAAGGCTCACCATACGCAAAAAAAGCATCCCGTCTGCGTATAAACGCTGACGGGATGCTTGCTTATGCTCCATAACGGACTCGTCCGATCGCTCCGTAATGAAGGATGACTCATTTATTTATTTGGACCAAAGGTCAACGCGGTCTTTCACCATTCTTGTAAACTCGGCGTTTAATTTATCGACGCCTGCATCCTCAAGATCCTTCAAGAAAGCGTCATACACTTTATCGAAGTTTTCCGGCGTTGTCAGAATTGCCTCAGGGATGCGTTTCTTCATAATATCCTGCGTTTTTTGGAAAATAACGTTCGCCTGCGAGCCCGTTTCGAACGGCAGCGTCCAAGCGGCGCCGTATTTGCGCTCAGGGAACGCGTCGTCAGCCGGCCACAGCTCTTTGTAAGTCGATACGCCGTACGCTGCAAGCGTCTTTTTGTCAGCCTCGGAATATTGCGTTTGGATTTGCTCAGGGAAGTTCGTCGTGAAATAGTTGCCCGTCGAATCTTTTACGCCGTCGCCGTAACGCGCAGACATATTGTAATTGCCGATGCCTGTCGATTTTTTGAACGTATTGCCGTCGTTCGTCTTCATATTTTGGATGTCTTCAGGGATGACGCGTTTGCCGTCTATAACGTTGTAATGCTTGCCTTCAATGCCCCAGTTCACGAGAATTTGCCCTTCCTCGGAAGCGAGGTAATCCAGGAACTTGATTAGGCGGACAGGATCTTGCGCATCCTTGGTAATGCCGATTCCGTAGCCTGCAATATAGCCTGTGCCTTGGAAGGAATGATCTTGGAACGTTTCATCCAGCGTAATCGGGAAGTTCGCGTAAGTCTGGTCGAACTTGCCTTCCGCCTTCAAAGAATTTTCTGCTTCCATGTAGTCCCAATCTTGGTCGATTAGCGCGAGAACGCGGCCGGAAGCGATTTTGGATTTGTACTGGTCGTATTTTTGAATGAAACTTTCTTTGTCCAGCAAGCCAATATTGTTCATATGGTTCAGCCAGCGGAAATATTCTCTTTCCTCCGGGCGCTGGTAGTGCATAACCGCTTCAAGCGTTTCCTGGTTAACATAAAATTCGCCGTCGTCAGGCGCGCCTGTCGCATAAAATGCCGGATTCGTAACCGATATTAAGATTTGCCATTCTCCGCCGTTCAAGGAAAGGCCGAGTCGCGGCTGCCCGTCTTCTGTTTTTGGATTTTTTTCCAAATAGGTTTTAATCGCATTCTCAAAATCTTTAACCGTCTTCATCTCTGGATAGCCAAGCTCTTCAAGCACCTGATGCTGAAGCTGAAAGCCGCCGCCCGCATCGAAGTATTGATGATCAACGCCGTCAAGCGAAAGGACGTAGATGGAATCATCGTCCTCGCTCCATCTCAAGCGGTTCATATATTCGCCGTATACTTTTTTCAAGTTCGGCGCATGCTCTTCGATGAGCGGACGAAGGTCCATCAGCGCTCCTGCGTCAACGAGCTGCGCGACATTGCCCTTCGGCATTACAAGGTCCGGGTACTCGTCGCTCGCAACCATAAGCGCGAACATTTCGGCATCCGATCCGCCTACAGGAAAATCAGCTTTAATCGTAATGCCTGTTTTCTCTTGAATGAATTTGCCGATATCGCTCTGCATGTCATCCCAGCTGGCGTTAAAATCGCCGGATGCCAGACGGATGGTCATAGGCGCCGGCGCCTGCTCGCCGCCCTCGCCCGCATTGTCCGTTGCGGCCGGCTTATTGCCGGAATTGCCGTTATTCGAGCTGCCGCAAGCGGTTACGAAAACGAATACGAGTGCTAGCATGATGCTCAGAAGCATTTGCGTCTTTCTTTTCATAGATGAAGCCTCCCTTTTATTTATTAATGCAATGTATATAACAGGAATTCCTGCTACAACCAATCAAACCTTGCGCAAATCGCGCTTGCCGCTTCAATCAGCTCTTGACGGCGCCCAGCGTCATTCCTTTAACGAAATAGCGCTGTAAAAAAGGATAGACGACGATAATCGGAACGGTAACGACAATCGTAATGGCCATTCTGATCGATTCAGGGGAGACGGCAGCGATATTGTGCACCGCATTCGGATCCCGATAGTTCGTATTCGCTTGCGTAGACTGCAGCACCTTCATCAGCTCATATTGCAGCGTTGTGAATTCAGGCCGCTGGCTGTTGTATAAATACGTATCGAACCAGGAGTTCCAATGGCTGACGGCGATGAACAGCGCGATCGTAGCCAGAACGGGCTGGCAGAGCGGCAGGATGATTTTCCAAAAAATCGTCCAATCGTTAGCCCCGTCTATTTTGCCCGACTCCTGCAGCGCCAGCGGCAGCCCGTCGATATAGGAACGGACGACGAACACGTTCCAAACGCTAAGTATGGCCGGTATAATGTAGACCCAGAATGTGCTGATCAAGTCCAGTTTGCGGATCAGCATATAGGTCGGAATAAGTCCACCGGAGAAGTACATCGTCATTGCGAACATGACCGACATCCATCTTCTTGCTTGAAAGTCCCGCCTGCTAAGCGTATAAGCCATCATCGAGGCGGATAGCACGCCTACTGCCGTGCCTAGCAAGGTGCGCAAAACCGAATTTTGAAAACCGGTCAGCAGACCGTCGAAGCCAAAAATCGTTTTATAGTTTTCAAGCGTAAATTGTCTCGGAAAAATCGTAATTCCGCCTCTGACCGTATCGATAGAATTGTTGAACGATATGGCCAGCACGTTAAGAAACGGATAGATCGTCACGATGCCTACTATTGTCATTATGATATATACGGTTGTATCAAACGCTTTATCGCCGGTGCTTCTAACCTTGATGCCTGCCATATGACGCCCCTCCTAAATTACCGATTCTTTCGTTACCCGCTTGTAGATCGCATTCGCCGTAAAGACGAGCAAAATGCTGACGACGGAATTGAAGATGCCGATTGCCGTTCCGTAGGAATAGCGGCTTAAATTAATTCCGTAATTAAGCGCGTACAAATCGAGAACCTCTGAATAATCGATAACTTGCGGATTGCCGAGCAGGAATTGCTTCTCAAAGCCGATTGAAATCAAATGTCCGATCGACAGAATGAACAGCACCATAAAGGTTGTCCGAATGCCGGGAAGGGTAATATGCCACATTTTGCGGAAACGCCCTGCGCCGTCTACGGTTGATGCCTCGTACAGCTCCGGATCGATCCCCGACATCGCTGCAAGGAAAATAATCGAGTTCCAGCCTGTCTCCTTCCACATATCCGATATCGTAACGATGCTCCAGAACCATTCTCCCTTCGCCATGAACAGAATCGGCTCATCGATCAAGCGGAGCGACATGAGCAGCTGATTGACCGCCCCGCCGTCTGTGGACAGCATTTTCGTTATGAGTCCCGCAACGACGACCCACGATACAAAGTGAGGCAGGTACGATATCGTCTGAATGGAGCGCTTAAAAAACTTTCCTTTGATTTCGTTAAGAAATAACGCAAAAATAATCGGCACCGTGAAGCTTACGATCAGCCCCATTATGCTCATGCCTAACGTATTTCTTAATACAAGATAGAACCGGTCATCGGAGAACAGCTCGATAAAATGTTCCAGACCGACCCATTTTTGATCGAAGATGCCGTTCTTCGGCTTGTAGTTTTGGAACGCCATCAGCCAGCCCCAAATCGGCACATAGCTGAAGACGAAAATCCAAATGACGAACGGAATGGACATCAGATACAAATAACGCTGCTGAACCATCTTGTTCCAAAACCGGCTTCCCGCTCTGCCTTTCATCCGTTTGGATGCATCTTCCGTTGTTAAAGGCTTCATTTATGTCCCTCCTCAAATGCTCCCAACCAGTCAAGCAGCGCAAGCTGCGATGCGTGAGCTTGCCTTTCTTTAAGCTATCTCTATCATAACGAAAGGATGAATTCGGGGGCACCCGACAAATTAGCACAAAAATCATATAAAAAAAGCGGCTAATCCATGTTGGCTCTTTTTTGCGAAACTGCAGGGGAAGCAGATGCGAACGTATCGCTGAAAAGTTTCGGTTCCATCAGCTGCGGTGCCTGCGATCCTCTTCTGCATAAAAAAAGCCCTCTGCATACACAGAGGCCTTGAATGATCAGCGGTTATGAGTCGGAGCCCTGCTCCTCCGCCTTTTTGGCGGGAACTCCTTTATAGGAGGAAGGGGATACGCCCATATACTTTTTAAATTTGCTGTGAAAATAATCGACATTCGCATATCCGACGCGCGCGGATACCTGGTGCACCATCATGCCGTCCTGCAGCAGCTCCACCGCATGCTTCATCCGGACTTGATCCAAATAAGTATTGAAGCTTTCGCCGGTATAGCTTTTGAACATTTTGCCTAAGTAACCGCTGTTGTAGTTGAACAGCTCGGCCAGCGTCTCCAGCTTTAAATTTTCTCCGTAATGCCGCTCGATAAAATCGGTAATTTGCTTCAGCGTAGAGGCGCTGTCAGCCCCTCCAAGCTTGCTTGCCAGTGCCAATAATCGTCCGTTCAGCTGCTCAAGCATTTCGTCATAATGATGGGCAAGATATAGCTGGGTAATCATGGTCAAATCCTCCTGCACCGACACGAGCGGATTCGATACAGCGGCTTTGTTCAGCACTGCGGTAAGCAGCTGCGCCCACGCGGACTTGACCGACTGCTCTTCGGAATCGTGCTCCACAATTGCAGCGGATACTTCCTTCACGGAACGGCTCAAGCCGTCCGCGTTGCCGATATCAAGCCTGTAATAGAGCTTTTGCGCAAGCTCATCCAAATCCAGCCCGCCTTCAGCGCTGCTGCCTGGCACCTCTGCTTCTTCAGGATCTTCCGCCATATGAATAGCGCCGCCATCCAGCATGAACCTCCGCTTAAGCTGACGTCGTACGGCAGCCGACCAGGGCTGCAGCTCGCGCAGCTTGCGCACAGGCGCGCTGGCCGCTCCGATATAGCGGGCCGAATCGTTGATGCTGCCGGCTATAATCGCTTGCAGCTGCTCCTTGCCGGAAGCCGACCATACATAATCCTTGAGCAGGATGCCGACATACGGCTCGCTTGCAAACACGTAGCCGAAGCCCCCGTTTTCCGCCTCCTTGGACAGCTTCTCTTTAACGGTCTCATTGCGCGTCAAGGAATGCTCTCTGCTATACAATTCAATAAGCAGGAGCTGGTACGATTTGGCCGGCGGGCCCAGCAATTGCTCCAACTGCGCATACTCCTCCGCATCCTCTTCGAGCTTTCCATCGGATGCTCGATGCAGAAGATCGTCGCGCAATAAGGAAGCCGTCAGCGCCGACGACTCATGCTGCTCCGTACGCTGCGAGAGAGACGACCTGATTTGGCGCGCGTAGGTTTCCAATTCGTCCTCATCAATCGGCTTCAAAATATAGCCGTCAACGTTTAGGCTGATCGCTTTCTTCGCATAGGTGAAATCGGCATAGCCGCTAAGAATGAGAATATGGCAGGAGGCGTCACGTTCTCTAATCTTGGCTATCACTTCCAGACCGTCCATTCCCGGCATCCGAATATCGATCAAGAGCAGCTCGGGCTTAAGCTCCTCATGTTTGCGGACCGCATCCTTTCCGTTCGCGGCCGTGCCTGCAACCGTAAAGCCATGCTTGCTCCAATCGATTATTGTCGTAAGCCCCTCTCTGATCATCGGTTCATCATCAACGATAAGCACCTTATACATTTGGCTGACCCCCTATCGGTATTGTGAACGTAACACGCGTGCCGGCATCCTGCGCGCTTTCTATTTGTAAGCCGTGCTCCGGGCCGTATATCATGACGAGCCGCTGATGGACATTGCGCAAGCCGATCCGATACTCCTCTTCCTCCTCCATATCCTGCAGCGATTCGTAAATTTCCTGCTGCTTCTGCTCGCTGATGCCGATTCCGTTATCGGCTACCTCTACATGCAGCGTATTGCCGGTCACCTTCGTCGTAAGCGTCACATAGCCGCCCTCCGACATATTTTCCAGTCCGTGCACAACCGCGTTCTCAATCAATGGCTGAATAATGAGCGGCGGTATTTCAAGACTTTGGGCGGCAACATCAAAATTCAGCATGAACGATAAACGGTCTGTCCCGTAACGGAATTTTTGAATTTCCAAATAGCAATTCACCATCTCGAGCTCATCCTTCAGCTCGATTTTCCGCACGCCTATCTCTAAGTTTCGCCGGATCATTTTCCCAAGCATTCTGACGATTAACGCAATTTCCGACTGTCCGTTAATATGGGCCTTCATTCGAATCGATTCCAGCGCATTGAACAGAAAGTGCGGATTAATCTGGCTCGCCATCATTTTCAGCTTAATCTCTCTTTGCCGGAGCTGAAGCTGCGATTTCTGATTATTCGATTCCGCCACCTCGTCCATTAAAGCCCGGATGCTGACGACCATATGATTGAACTGCTTGGACAGCAAGCCGATCTCGTCATAGCCGTCCACTTGAGAGGAAACGCTTAAATCGCCCATCGCCACTTTGTTCAAATCTTTGTTCAGCACGAGCATACGCTTGGAGAGCAAATACGAAAACATATAGATAAAAAGAAGCGCGACGATCAGACTCCCGATGATGATAGAAAAGCCAAGCGTGCTGATCCGATTCGCTCCGCTGACGATGCTGTCGATCGAAAAGACGGATACGATCGTAAGTCCTGTTACGCTCAAATGGGGCAGCTGCTTATCGATAAATATTTTGGAAGGCTTGCCGTCAAAATTGGTTTCATACTGCCCGGGCGGCATATTGAACAGCTCGCGCGCGACGTCCAGATCGGCTACGCTCTGCCCCGTCCACTCCGGGTTTTTCGCTGCAATAATAAAGCCTTGCTCATCAATGATCATCGTATCGAACGCTTCCTGGCTTACCATAGAGGACAGCTTGCTTCCGTTAAGGCCTATAACGAGAACGCCGCCTGTTTCATAACCGGGAAAATGGATTCTGCGAATCAGGCTTAACATTCGTTCATTATTCTTCGTTTCATCCGGCACGTAGGCCCAAAAAATGCCGTCTCGCTCCATCGCATTCCGATACCATTCAGCGGAGGCCGTCTTCTCATTGACCCGAAGAAATTCCCAATTGTCCAGGATCGTCTCATTCGTTGTGTAAAAGCGGATGTTGGCGATTTCGTCATACATTTGTATGTAGCTTTTAATATAGGTGTAGCCCCAATAAGCTTGAACCACCTCGAGCGTTGATTTATACTGCGTATTTACAACGTTGGCGAGATCCGTGTCAATGAGCAGCTTATCCGATATCTCGATCGGCTTGCGTATAATATCGTAGGTTTGCTTTTTAATCCGCTCCACGTTGTTTTCAACCTGCTCCGTAGCCTGATCCAGCGTATATTGGCGAAATGCGACAGTAAGAAACACCCCTACGATAATGACGGGAATAAATACGACTAAAATGTAGGACACGATGAGCTTGTTTTTGATGCGCACATTGTTGAAAAGCTTCGCTGTCGCCTTAATTCGCTTCACGCGCGGCCTCCTCCATTCAGGAAAGCGTTTACTAAATACTTCAGCAGAAGAAAGCAAACAACAGTATACCTAGAATTGAATGAATAAGATACCATCATAATTATACATTTTATCATATAGAAACCAGACATACAGGCTCGCACTGCCGTCATTTCGATGCTAAATTAATACATCCCGGTCCGGATTAGACAAGTCCTCGTCCTCAATAATCCGAAGCAGCAGTCCGTAAAATTGGTTGCGCTGCTCCTCCGACAAATTTGCCAGCATTTTATTTGCGATACCGTCGCGGTATGCAAGCGTCTCGGACAGATGGTCTCTCGACAAGTCGGTTAGCTCGATTAGCGTCGCCCGGCGGTCAGTCGGGTCCGGCACCCGAATAAGAAGCTTCTCGCGCTCCAGCGCATCCACGAAATCGGTTACCGTTCGCGCCTTAATATTCATTCGATCGGCAAGCTCGCTCATTCGAATCGGTCCGCTGTCCGCAACAACGGATAAAAGACGGAGCCTCGGTCCTGTTACGGAGTAGGGCAAGTCCAGCTTGGACAGCTGTGCGCTGAACTCGCGCTGAATGTGCTGAGTTGTCCGGACTAGGACATGAATGATGTCTATCGGGGGCGGGTTATCGGTTTTTTTAAACATTTCGCTGCTCCTTGCATATTTATTTGACACTTCCGAAAATACTGTGTATGCTCAGTATTAATTATAGTGAGTATCCTCACTAAATGCAACAAATCCATATATCAGACACGAAACGAGGGATCTCAATGATTGATTCAAGTGTTAAAAACGCCGATAGGCTTCTTCTTGTGCTTGTCGTAACGCTCGTATTCTCCGTTATGAACGGCACGATGTTCAACGTTGTTCTGCCTGCGATCAGAAAAGAGTTCGAGCTGCTCCCCTCTCAAGTAAGCTGGGTCATGTCCAGCTATATGGTCATTTATGCGATAGGATCCGTCATATTCGGAAAGCTGGCGGACAACTACCGCCTCAAGGATCTGCTTACTTATGGCATGAGCCTGTTCGCTTTCGGCTCGCTCGTCGGCTTCTTATCCGTTGACTATTGGATGCTTATTGCCGGCCGGGTGCTGCAGGCTGCAGGCGCCTCCGTTTTGCCGGCGACAGCGATGATTATACCGATTCGATATTTCGCGCCGGAGAAGCGGGGACGCGCGCTCGGCACCTCGGCGATCGGCATCGCGCTGGGCAATGCGCTTGGCCCGATCGTGGCCGGTGTCGTTACGAGCTTTGGAAGCTGGCGAATGCTGTTTCTGCTCTCCTTGCTCCCAATCGTTACGCTGCCTTTCTTCCGCATGTATCTGGACAACGTCAAAGGAAATGCCGGCCGTATCGATTTGCTCGGAGGCGCATTGCTCGCAGGAACGATCGCGTTTTCTCTGCTTACGATTACGCTCGGCAGCGGTCTGCTGCTGATTGGCGCTCTCGCGCTGCTCGCCTGCTTTATTGTTAGAATTCGCAAGGCGGACAATCCATTTATTAATCCGAAGCTGTTCCGCAACAAACATTTTACAATCGGGCTTGTGCTCGCTTTTATTACGACTTCAATGAGTTTTGGCATGATGTTTATGACGCCGCAATTTTTGAGCGGCATTAACGGCTTATCGCCGGGCAGCATCGGCTTTGTGCTCATGCCTGCAGCGCTCGCCGCCGCAATGCTGGGCCGCAAGGGCGGCAAGCTGGCGGACGAGCGCGGCAACAACGCACTGGTGTCGACAGCGTCGCTGCTGCTTATGCTCTGCTTCGCTCTTTTATCTACTTTTATTGGCGTCTCGCCTTATATCATTGCAATTATTCTTGTTCTAGGCTATGTTGGACAAACCTTTATGCAGGTTGCGATGTCGAATACCGTTTCCCGCACGCTGACGAAGGAAGATATCGGGGTTGGCATGGGAATGCTATCCATGATAAACTTCATTTCTGGAGCCACTGCCATGAGTCTCATTGGAAAGCTGCTGGACAACAGTTCCGCATCCTTCCATTTGAATCCGATAGTGACGAACAGCAGCGCATTCGTTTACAGCAACATTTTCTTCGTACTATGCGTCATACTTATCTGTGTTGCTGCCGTATATCGGCTGCAGTTCGGCTCTACTCTTGTGACGGCAGCGGCTGACAACAAATAAGCCCATTGCCCGTCAGCGATGGCGCGTAAACCCCTTTGGAAGGAGTACCAAACAATGAATACGTCTGCAACACCCGCTTCTTCAAGCCTACCGGATCTTGGAGAAGTAAAGAGACTGCCGATTATGATCTCGCTGATCATCGGGGCATTTTTCTCTATATTGAACGAAACCTTGCTCAACATCGCATTTCCGCAGTTAGTCATAGAGCTGCAGGTTTCCCCGTCGACGCTGCAATGGCTGGCTACCGGCTATATGCTTGTCGTCGCCGTGCTCATTCCGGCATCCGCTCTGCTGGTGCAGTGGTTTACGACACGGCAAATGTTTATAGGCGCAATGGCCGTCTTCACGATCGGCACGATCGTATGCAGCTTTGCGCCGGGATTTTCAGTGCTGCTAACAGGACGACTGCTGCAAGCTTTCGGCACAGGGCTTATGATGCCTGTCTTGATGAATACGATTCTGCTTCTCTATCCGCCTGAAAAGCGCGGAGCTGCGATGGGAAGCATCGGCCTCGTCTTCATGTTCGCGCCGGCGATCGGCCCGACGCTATCAGGTCTCATCCTGGAGGTGCTGCCATGGAGATGGCTGTTCCTGCTCGTGCTGCCTTTCGCGATTTTCTCCATCGTATTCGCGTTCATTTATTTGAAAAATGTATCGAAGCCTACTAAACCGAAAGTCGATGTGCTTTCTATTATTTTGTCTACGATCGGCTTCGGCGGCATCGTGTACGGCTTCAGCAGCTCGGGAGAAGGCCATGCCGGCTGGACGAGCCCAGAAGTATACGGAACTATCATTGTCGGCGCCGTATCCTTGCTTATTTTCGCCATCAGACAATTCCGGCTATCGGAGCCGCTGCTCGATTTGAGAGCATTCCGCTATCCGATGTTCAGTCTGACGACAATCGTTCTTATCATTATGATGATGACGATGTTCTCGACGATGTCCCTGCTGCCGTTCCTATTCCAAGGCGCGCTGGGGCTTACCGTCTACGCTTCCGGCCTGCTCATGCTGCCGGGCAGCCTGCTGAACGGTCTGCTATCGCCTGTAACGGGCAAGCTTTTTGACCGGTTCGGGCCAAGAGCGCTCATGATCCCGGGAACAGCGGCACTCGTTATCGTTATGTGGTTCTTCACGCAAGTGTCGGTAGAGACATCCAAAACGACATTTTTGATTTTGCATATTTGCTTGATGGCGGCAATCTCCATGATTATGATGCCGACCCAAACGAATGGCTTGAATCAGCTGCCGCGCCGCTATTATCCGCATGGCACGGCCATCCTTAACACGTTGTCGCAAGTTGCCGGCGCAATCGGCGTCGCATTCTTTATTAGCGTGATGACTTCAGGCCAGCGCGCTTTTCTGGAGCAATCGTCCGATCCGACAAGCGCTGCCCAGCAGGTCGAAGCGTTAACTTCGGGTGTGCATAACGCGTTTGTGATCGGCTTTGGCTTCGCTGTCGTCGCGCTCGTTTTAGCGCTGTTCGCTAAGCGCGCCGTAGCACCGAAAGAAGCAGAAGGTCATTAAACACAAAAGGTCGAGTAAAGAGCGTGCAGCGCTCTGCTCGGCCTTTTTATTATCTGTTAGCGATGCGGCGGCTGGGAGGGGGAATAGTGAAAAGCACTTTCACTATTTCTGCGAAACTTGCTTGTTTTGTCCGATTAGTGAAAGCAGCTTTCACTATTGCGCAGGGAACCCGCGTATAATGCGGCGGTTGAAACGGGACATAGTGAAAAGCACTTTCACTATTTCTGCGAAACTAGCTTAAAAAGGCCGAATAGTGAAAGCTGCTTTCACTATTGCGCAGGGAATCCGCGTATAATGCGGCGGTCGGCGGTTGAGACGAGACATAGTGAAAAGCACTTTCACTATTTCTGCGAAACTAGCTTAAAAAGGCCGAATAGTGAAAGCTGCTTTCACTATTGCGCAGGGAAT
>Ga0180215_1002005_pt1 | contig 21289 bp, 15 predicted proteins | sample eDN3rd37CBELigBY_FD_128871 | JGI IMG/M metagenome (GOLD analysis project Ga0180215, IMG submission 128871) | Enriched backyard soil microbial communities from Emeryville, California, USA - eDNA 3rd pass 37_C BE-Lig BY (version 2) (version 2) | ecosystem: Environmental > Terrestrial > Soil >... | reverse complement strand
TCCACGATATTATCGTGTCGCTCAAAGCTTCCGACGTACCGATGGCGATTGCGGCATACTCCATGGCGGCGGAGAAGATCAAGTATCCGCTTCATTTGGGCATTACCGAAGCCGGCACGCTTCATTCGGGCACGATTAAGAGCTCGGCCGGCATTGGCGCGCTGCTTGCGCTGGGCGTCGGCAATACGGTGCGCATCAGCTTGAGCGCAGACCCTGTCGAGGAAGTGAAGGTGGCGCGCGAGCTGCTGAAAACATTCGGCTTGATTACGAATGCGGCGACGCTCATCTCTTGTCCGACTTGCGGCCGTCTCGATATCGACCTCTTCTCGATTGCCAATGAGGTGGAGGACTATATTTCGAAGCTTAAAGTGCCAATCAAAGTGTCCGTCCTCGGCTGCGCCGTTAACGGCCCAGGCGAGGCTCGCGAAGCGGACATCGGCATCGCCGGCGCCCGCGGCGAGGGCATGCTGTTCCGTTACGGCGAAATTGTCCGCAAGGTGCCGGAGGCGGAGCTCCTCAGCGAGCTAAAGAAGGAAATAGACGAAATCGTTCGCGTATACGAAGCAACCGGCGAAATTCCAGGCCGCAAGCTGCATACGCATGCGTAATACAAAAGCCCGGCGGCTGCGCCGGGCTTTCTTATTATGGTTTGCCTTAACGTATTGAGCCTCGCGCAACCTATCCGCTAATGAGCTACCATGTCGCTAGCGTTACAGCCACCGATATTAGCAATAATGGTGATTTCCCTATGCAATAGTGAAAGCTTGTTTCACTAATCGTACTAATTCAGCCAGTCCTTTCGAAATAGTGAAAGCTGGTTTCACTATTTCACGTTGCAGCTATCGACAGCAGCAATAATGGTGATTTCCCTATGCAATAGTGAAAGCTTGTTTCACTATTCGGACTAATTTGGCCAGTCCCTCGGAAATAGTGAAAGCTGGTTTCACTATTTCACGTTGCAGCTATCGACAGCAGCAATAATGGTGGGTTCCCTATGCAATAGTGAAAGCTTGTTTCACTAATCGGACTAATTTGGCCAGTCCCTCGGAAATAGTGAAAGTTCGTTTCACTATTTCTGTGTTTTTGTTTGGAAAACTGCGCGAACCAGCTAAAGGCGAAGCGAAGCTGGTTTTTTAATAAACACGTGGAGGGCGGGAGCGGAGAGGAGGACGAGATGCTGTAGAGTTTACGTCCTGTTCTTTCAACCGAGTTGCAACCGCTAAATCTAATAATAAGCAACTTGGTTGGACTACAGGCGAAAGCACTCGTCCGCCTCGCAGCGCAGCACAGCAAGGCACAGCATGGTAATACGCTCCCCGGCATCTCGTCCGCCTCGCAGCGCGCACTATTCACACACGCAGGCGTGCCCGCATCGAAGCTACACTACAAGCTCAGCATCACGTCCACCACAGCATTGGATGCCCTAAAAGCTAAGCGAGTCATTACCATGACGAAGCGAACATAGTTTATCAAATAACACGGGAGGGCGGTAGCGGAGAGGAGGACGAGATGCTGAATAGTTTACGTCCTGTTTTTTCAACCGAGTTGCAACCGTTAGATCTAATAATAAGCAACTTGGTTGGAATACAGGCGAAAGCACTCGTCCGTCTCGCAGCGCACACTATCTACACGCAGAGGCATGTCCGCCTCGCAGCGCACACTATCCACACGCAGAGGCATGTCTACATCGCAGCGCACACTATCTACACGCAGAGGCATGTCCGCCTCGCAGCGCACACTATCCACACGTAACGCAGCATCATCCTTTACTGTATCTTCCTCGCAGAAAGTGTGCTCCCTCCCCCTTAAGCCCCATCTTCTCACCCGCGTGATTATTCCCTCTCGCAGAAGGCAATACTATCCTATACGAGTATGTTTATTCGGCGTGTAAGTCGGGTACTGAGAGGAGCGGGAGAATAATGAATGTTAGTTTTGTATTAATGTTGATTCAAGTATTTTTTGCGATTGTGATCGGCTTGTACTTTTGGAATTTGCTGCGCAATCAGAAAACGAATCGTTCGGCGGTAGATAAGGAGTCGCGCAAGGAAATGGATAAGCTGCGCAAGCTCCGGTCCATCTCGCTGACGAAGCCGCTCGCGGAGAAGACGAGGCCGCAAACGATGCAAGACATCGTCGGGCAACGCGATGGCCTGCGCGCGCTGAAAGCGGCGCTGTGCAGCGCTAATCCGCAGCACGTCATTGTGTACGGGCCGCCGGGAGTAGGCAAAACGGCCGCTGCGCGCGTCGTGCTGGAGGAGGCGAAGAAAAATTCGTATTCGCCGTTTCTGCCGGAAGCGAAATTTACCGAAATCGACGCGACGACCGCTCGATTCGATGAGCGGGGCATTGCCGATCCGCTGATCGGCTCCGTCCATGATCCGATCTATCAAGGCGCCGGTGCGATGGGGGTAGCGGGCATTCCGCAGCCGAAGCCGGGCGCCGTTACGAAAGCGCATGGCGGCATTTTGTTCATCGATGAAATCGGCGAGCTTCATCCGGTTCAAATGAACAAGCTGCTGAAGGTGCTCGAGGACCGGAAGGTTTATTTGGAGAGCGCATATTACAATTCTGAGGATTCGAATATACCTTTGTATATTCACGATATTTTTCAAAACGGCTTGCCGGCCGATTTTCGTCTTGTAGGGGCGACGACACGCTCGCCTCAGGAAATTCCGCCCGCTATCCGCTCGCGCTGCATGGAAGTGTTTTTCCGGCCATTGCTTGCCGAGGAAATCGCTCTCGTTGCAGAAAATGCTGTTAAAAAAATCGGCTTCCCGCCATGTCAGGAAGCGATCGATGTTGTGAAAAAATATGCGACCAACGGCCGCGAGGCAGTCAATGTCATTCAATTGGCGGCTGGCGTAGCTATGTCCGAAAAGCGGGATAAGCTGACGGCAAGCGACATCGAGTGGGTCGTAAACAGCAGTCAAATTCCGCCGCGGCCAGACCGCAAAGTGCCGGAGAAGCCGCAGATTGGCTTTGTGAACGGTCTTGCCGTATATGGGCCGAATATGGGGACGCTCCTTGAAATCGAGGTTAGCGCGATCGCAGTCGCTTCAGGCTGCGGCGTATTTACGATAACGGGCGTAGTCGACGAGGAAGAGCTGGGCGGAGGTTCCAGAACGCTTAGGCGGAAGAGCATGGCGAAAGGTTCTGTGGAAAATGTGCTGACGGTTTTACGCCGCATCGGCATGAATCCGCATGATTACGATCTCCATATCAACTTTCCAGGCGGCACGCCGATCGACGGTCCGTCTGCAGGCGTTGCGATGGCGACGGCGATCGCATCAGCGATTAAAGGAATTCCGATTGACAACAAGCTCGCGATGACCGGCGAGGTCGGCATTCACGGCAATGTGAAGCCAGTCGGCGGAGTGCTGGCGAAGGTGGAAGCCGCATTCCAAGCAGGAGCGAAAGAAGTTATTATTCCGCGGGAAAACTGGCAGGCTATTTTTGCCGATTTGGAGGGCTTAAAAGTCATTCCGATTGACCGGATCGAGGAAGCGTTCAAGCACGTATTTCCAGACGTTGAAACGCTGCAGGAGCCGGTCGAGGCGCCGACGGGCAGAGATATTTTTATCAATACAACCGTTCCCTATTTGCAGGCTGATTCAGCTGAATGATAAAATGGGGTAGATGCTAACATTTGGAGGTGCTGGAATGGGACCTAATCGCATGAAAGGTCGCCCGCTGCCCTTGCTGCCGTTAAGAGGGCTGCTCGTTTATCCCAGCATGGTGCTCCACCTTGACGTGGGTAGGGATAAATCGGTGCGCGCGCTGGAGCGGGCGATGGTAGACGACCATAAAATATTGCTGTGCTCGCAGTCAGAGGTCAATATTGAAGATCCGACCGAAGAGGATATTTATAAAGTCGGCACGATCGCTAAGGTCAGGCAGATGCTAAAGCTGCCGAACGGTACGATTCGTGTGCTTGTAGAAGGCATCACTCGCGCAGAGATTATGGATTATATTCCGAATAGCGAATTTTACGAGGTGTTCGTCAAGGAACTGCCGGAGAAAGAAACGGATGATCCTGAAGTCGATGCGCTGATGCGCTCCGTTTTGAACCAATTTGAGCATTATATTTCGCTATCCAAAAAAGTGACGCCGGAAACGTATGCGGCAGTGTCGGATATTGATGATCCGGGCCGGCTGGCTGACGTTATTACGAGCCATCTTTCGCTTAAAATCAAAGACAAACAGGAAATTTTGGAGACGATTGATGTAGGCGAAAGGCTGGAGAAGCTTCTCGATTTGTTGAACAACGAGCGTGAGGTGCTTGAGCTGGAGCGCAAAATAACTCAGCGCGTCAAAAAGCAGATGGAGAAGACGCAAAAAGAATATTATTTGCGCGAGCAGATGAAAGCGATCCAGAAAGAGCTTGGCGAGAAGGAAGGGCGTGCCAGCGAGGCTGAGGAGCTGCGCAAGGCTTTGGAGGAAGCCGGCGTGCCTGACAGCATCAAGGAGCGGGTGGAGAAGGAAATCGACCGGCTTGAAAAGATGCCGCCATCCTCTGCGGAGGGCGGCGTTATCCGCAATTATATCGATTGGCTGTTATCATTGCCTTGGAATTATTCCACGGAAGACGACCTTGATTTGGCTAAGGCCGAAGAGATTCTCAACGCGGACCATTACGGTCTTGAGAAGCCGAAGGAACGGGTGCTGGAATATTTAGCTGTCCAAAAGCTCGTAAAGGGGCTAAAGGGTCCGATTCTTTGTCTGGTTGGACCGCCGGGCGTCGGCAAAACATCGCTCGCCCGCTCGATCGCCAAATCGCTTGGCCGCAAGTTTGTGCGCATCTCGCTTGGCGGCGTAAGAGACGAAGCGGAAATACGAGGCCATCGCCGCACCTATGTCGGCGCGATGCCGGGACGGATCATTCAAGGGATGAAGACCGCAGGCTCGCTCAACCCTGTGTTTTTGCTGGATGAGATCGACAAAATGGCAATGGATTTCCGCGGCGATCCCGCCTCGGCGCTGCTTGAGGTGCTTGATCCCGAGCAGAACAGCACATTCAGCGACCATTTTATAGAAGCGCCGTTTGATTTGTCCAACGTGATGTTCGTCACGACCGCCAACGGCATGCACAATATTCCGCGGCCGCTTCTTGACCGTATGGAAGTGCTCTATATTCCCGGTTATACGGAGCTGGAGAAGCTGCAAATCGCGGAGCGTTATTTGCTGCCTAAGCAAAAGAAGGAGCACGGCTTGCCGGAGGATAAGCTCGAGGTATCGGAGAATACGATGCTTACGCTAATACGCGAATATACGCGCGAAGCTGGCGTCCGCAATCTGGAGCAGCAAATTGCGGCCATTTGCCGCAAAGCGGCCAAGCAATTCGTTGCGAGCGGCGAGGATGCTCAAATTGACGTTCATAACGAGCAACTGAAGGAGTGGCTCGGTCCAGCGAAATTCCGCTACGGGCTCGCCGAAACGGAGAATCAAATCGGCGCGGTTACCGGCCTAGCCTGGACGGAAGTCGGCGGCGATACGCTCGTCATCGAAGTGACGGTTATGCCGGGCAGCGGCAAGCTGACGCTAACAGGCAAGCTGGGCGATGTCATGAAGGAGTCGGCCCAGGCTGCGTTCAGCTATACGCGTTCCAAAGCGGAGGAATTGAATATCGATCCTAACTTCCATGAGAAGAACGATATCCATATTCATATTCCGGAGGGAGCGATACCGAAGGACGGCCCTTCAGCCGGCATTACGATGGCTACGGCGCTTATATCAGCGCTGACCAACCGATATGTCGCGAAGGAAGTGGCGATGACTGGGGAAATTACGCTGCGCGGCCGGGTGCTGCCGATCGGCGGTTTGAAAGAGAAATCGCTTGCCGCTCACCGCGCGGGCATCAAGAAGGTGCTGCTGCCGAAGGATAATGAGCGGGATTTAAGAGATATACCGGACAGTGTACGCAATGACATGCAGTTTATTCCGGTAGGACATATGGATGAAGTGCTGCAGCATGCGCTGCTTCCGGTTCAATGATGAGAGGGCTTGAAACGGAGAAGAAAGCAGGTACGAGAAACGTATGAAAATTACTAGCGCAGAATTTATTATTAGTGCAGTAAAACCGCATCAATATCCGGTCGACGCCTTGCCAGAGATTGCTCTGGCTGGGCGTTCGAATGTCGGAAAATCATCTCTGATCAACAAGATGATGATGCGGAAAAACTTGGCGAGGACAAGCTCGCAGCCAGGCAAAACGCAACAGCTGAATTATTATCGCGTCAATGATATGGTTTATTTGGTCGATTTTCCGGGGTACGGCTATGCCAAGGTGTCTAAAACGCAGCGCGAGCAATTCGGAGAAATGATCGAGACGTACATTAGGGAACGCGAGGAGCTGAAGCTGCAGCTGCTCGTTATCGATGTGCGCCATGAACCAAGTAAGGATGATCAGCTCATGTACAGTTGGCTGAAGCATTACAATATCCCTACTTGCATCGTAGCTACAAAAGCGGATAAAATTCCGCGCTCCAAATGGGACAAGCATGTGAAAGCGATTAAGGGGACGCTGGAGGCCGATCCGAGGGATCCAGTCGTGTTGTTCTCTTCGGAGACCGGGCTAGGCCGAGAGCAGCTTTGGGACGTCATTGCCGAAGCGATTGCAACATAGCTTAGAAAGTGCAATAACTTACTGAAAAAAGCAGAGGATATTGTAAAATATGCCGCATTCCTCGTGGAATCCTCCGATTTTTTCGGAAATATGCGAAAATTTCAGGGTTAGCTGACAGGAATAAATGTAGCCGATCTCGTATAATATACGTAAGGATATTTGAATAAAGCGTGCAAGTTCAAAGAATTGAGGAGATTTTTATGGCTAAGCGGCTAGCCACAGAGTATGTAAATGCTAAACTGCAATTAACGAAAGACGAGTTGGTCCGGTTTGTGCAAATGTTCGAAGAGCAGGAAATTCACCAGCAGGTGCTCGTGCTCGACAACGGAAACCAGGAGCTTGTTCTGGAAGATGTAGCAGGGAAGGAAGAAGTCCGCATAACGTTCGAGCGTCAGCATGACTTCTATGTATGCAAGCTTACTTGCCGTCTTGTAGGTCCAAAGCTGACTAATGCAATGCGCAAAGCAGTAGCTGCTTTCAGGGGCAGCGCGATCGTCAACCGAATTTACAGCAATTATACGATGGTCTATCACTATATCAATGGTTCTGTCCATAAGATCGTTGAGCGGACGGCGAACGGAGACCGTCTCATATTCCAGCACAAGAATACGGCAGGCGAGCTTGAGCGGGTGTTCCGCAGCCGTCTCGTGGAGCGTGAGATCGGTTTGGTCAATCATGCAGTGAACGAGCTTCTTGACCTGCGCAATCAAACGAAGGATGCCGGCGAAATCGGCAAAATCGACGAGAGACTGGCGCAGCTGACTAAGCAGCTCTTCATACTGGAAGCCTAATTCGAAAAGCAGGAAAGGAAGCCGCCGCGGGCGGCTTCTTTTTTTGCGTTCCCTGCACTACGAAATTCGCTCGAATAGGATTCCAAAACCTTTCTTATTAAGCCGCTTGCGCCTGCGCCCTGCTTAATAAGAAAAGTTCCGATAGGTAATATTTTTTAACTTGAAAAAAACTATTGCATTTGTCACGGATAGATGTTATTTTTATTCTCGTTGAAAACATTATTCAACGCAATTATAGGAACCAGGATTCACTCAGGACATGGTTATGTTGCGAGAGATTAATCCCTCGAGAAGTGAATGACGTAGGTCCTAGCGGATGAAATTTTTAAAACATTTTATTCCTAGGAAGGGGGAACCGGAAGATGGAATATTCAACTTTCGGAAGGCATGTTGCTGTTGATGCTTGGGGTGTGGATTTTGAGCTTTTGAACAATGCTGAATTTTTGCAAGCTCAAATGGTTGAAGCTGCAGAGAGCTGCGGCGCTACTGTATTGTCTGTACAATCAAAACAATTTGATCCTCAAGGCGCAACAGTGCTTGTGCTGCTGTCGGAGAGCCACCTCTCAATTCATACGTATCCTGAGAGAGGATTTGCCGCTTTGGATTGTTACACTTGCGGCGAAACTGTGGATCCGCAGGTTGCAATCGACTATATGCTTTCTGTACTGAAGCCTAAGACGGCGCATGCCAAGAAGCTGGTTCGCGGCATGGGCGAGCTAAAGGTTGAAGACCCGATTATGAAACAAGTAGAGCTTGTCTAGAAGCTCATAAACATTTCGAAATAACCATGGACGGTTCCATGGTTATTTCTTTGTATGGAAAGGGAATAATGTATAAAGCTATTTCAAACATTATTCATAAATGAACAATATCTGAATGTCGAACTATGCTATAATAATTGTGGACATAGAGGCTTTACGCTTTGAAGAAGGAGGCAGGTGATCGCGCATGCACATTATTAACGTAGGACTGAATTATCGGACGGCTCCCGTAGAAGTGAGAGAGCGGTTTGCATTCACAGAACAGGAATTGCCGGAAGCGTTAAATCAGCTACTACAAATGAACAGCATTATGGAATGTGTCATTGTAGCTACCTGCAATCGTACGGAAATATACGCTGTTGTAGACCGGCATGATATATGCGGTCATTATGTCCGCAGTTTCATGGAACAGTGGTTCAACTTGCCGAGAACGCAGTTTACGAACCATTTATATATGCATGAGGATCAGCAAGCAATCGAGCATCTGTTCCGCGTAACGAGCGGCCTCGATTCCATGGTCATCGGCGAGACTCAAATTTTGGGACAAGTAAGGGATGCGTTCCTGCTAGCGCAGAAGCAGAGTACGACAGGCACTTTGTTCAACCGGCTGTTTAAGCAGGCATTGACGATGGCCAAGCGCGCTCATACGGAAACGTCGATCGGCGAGTCTGCCGTATCGGTCAGCTATGCCGCTGTTGAGCTCGGCAAGCGTATTTTTGGTCAATTCAATAAAAAGGTCGTTATGGTTATAGGAGCGGGGGAGACGGGCGAGCTGACCGCCAAGCATTTGTATGCGAACGGGGCGGAGCAAGTGATCGTCGCGAACCGCACGTATGAAAGGGCGCAAAACCTTGCGGACAAATTTAACGGCATGGCGCTGTCGATCGAAGATGCGGCCGATAAGCTGCGGGACGTTGATATTATTATAAGCTCCACTGGAGCGAAAAAATATGTGTTTACGCGCCAGCAGGTCGCCGAGGCGATGAAGCATCGCAAGGCGAAGCCGCTGTTTATGATCGATATTGCGGTGCCGCGCGATTTGGATCCGTCGATAGCTGCAATAGACAACGTTTTTCTATATGATATAGACGATTTGGAAGGCATCGTGGAGAGTAATTTGGAGCAGCGGCGCAAGGAGGCTTTGAAGATCGAAACGATGATTGGCGAAGAAATGGATTCCTTCCAGCAATGGTATAAAACGCTTGGCGTCGTGCCGCTTATTCGCGCGCTGCAGACGAAAGCGTCAGATATTCATCAGGTAACGATGGAAAGCCTGACCAATAAACTTCCTGATCTAGACGAGCATGAGCTTAAGGTGATCCGCAAGCTTACGAAGAGCATCGTCAATCAAATGATTCAGGATCCGATCATGCGCATTAAAGAAATGGCCGGCGAGAAGCGCGCCGATGAAGCGATGGACGCCTTTGTAAAGCTGTTTGCGCTGGAGGACGAGCTTATGAAAATGCGGCAGGCAGAGCTTGAAGCGGCAAAGGAAACGTCTGCTGCAACGAAGAACAATACACACAGCAACCATGCAGCAGCTGCAGCATTGGCGCCCGTAGCTTTAGTAGAGTGCCGCTCATGACATTTGCTTAAGGGCCGCGATGTGGAGGCGCTATGGTGACGCAAAATTGGATGCAAGATGCGATACTTTATGTGTACGCCCTGAGCCTTCTGTTTTATTTCTCCGATTTCATGAATGAGAGCCGGAGATTTGAGCGGACAGGAACAGGGCTGCTTATTTTTGTTTGGTTTTTACAGACTAGCTATTTGCTCGGCCGGCTGATGGCGCATGAGCAAAGCGCTGCTTTTACCCCTTATGAATACTGGTTCGCCTTTTCATGGCTGCTGATCACGATTTCGCTCGTTATCAGCCGGTTTTATAAAATAAATTTCATCATTTTTTTCGTTAACGTCGTCGGCTTTGCCGTGTTTGCGCTCAATCTGTACAGCAAGCCGGAAATCGGCCGTTCTCTTACCGTTTGGGAAGCGACGAGAGAGCTGCTTTATGTACATATTAGCCTCGTTCTTTGCGCATATGCCGCGCTAACGGTCGGGGCCGTATTTTCAGGGATGTACTTGTTTTTGCACCATCGGTTGAAGGGAAAACGGTGGTCCAGCATTGTTAGGCGGCTGCCAAGCTTGAATACGATTGATCAGTTTATTGCCAAGACGGTCATAATTGGCGTTCCGCTGCTGGCGATGTCGCTCTCGATTGCGGTCATTTCGCTCATCGTTGAGGGACGGCTTGATCTGTTGCTTGATCTGAAGGTCATCAGCTCCTTTGCCGCACTTATTTCTTTTTTTGCTTATGTCTACCAGAAATCGACGCTTAAGCGGCCTGGCCTTCAACTGGCCAAGCTGTACCTCGTATGCTTCAGCTTGCTGTTGGTCAATCTCGTGACTAATTTCTTCTCTTCCTTTCATTAGAAGAGGATTCGGTAAGGAGGCCCGCAAATGGGCGGTTATTATCCGATCATGCTAAATCTGCAGGGGAAGCGCTGCGTCATTGTCGGCGGCGGCGAGATTGCCGAGCGCAAGCTGCGCGGCTTGCTCGCAGCCGGCGCAGACCAGATCGTCGTAATTGCGCCTAAGGCGACCCGCTACATTGAGGAAATGGCGGGCTTGAACATTATCGAGCTTGCGGCCAGGGAATACAAGGAAGAAGATGCGCATGGAGCGTTAGTGCTTTTTGCCGCTACGAATAATAAGCGGCTGAATGAAACTATAGCAGCGGATGGACGCCGCGGCGGAGCGCTCGTTCAATTGGCAGATGAAGGCGAGAGCGGCGATTTTATTACGCCTTCCGTCGTGCGCAGAGGCAATTTGCTGCTCGCCGTAACGGCATCCGGCGCGAGTCCTGCATTGTCGAGGCTCATCCGCCTGGAGCTGGAGCAGCAATACGGCAATTGCTATGCCGTATGGACCGACCGGCTAGGGCAATTGAGAAAGCTTGCATACGAAACGCTCCGGGATGAGGACGGGGAGCTTGTGTATGCGTTGCTCCGTGAAGCGGCGGCAGAAGCGGCGGAAGCGGCTAAGGGCGAGCGGAATGGCTGCGCCGGCATAGGCAATACCAATCAATTCGACATCGGTGAATGGCTTGCAGCCTTGCTTCATCGGATAGACAGGAGGCATTTTTAATGAGTACAACGGGTAAGGGTAACCGGGTAATTGTAGTAGGCACTAGACAGAGCGCCCTCGCATTGACGCAAACCGGACAGGTAATCGATCAATTGAAAAGCATATGTGAAAAGCACGGCTTCGATTACAGCTTCGAGATTAAGAAGATCGTAACGAAAGGCGACCAAATATTGAATGTAACGCTATCCAAGGTAGGAGGCAAGGGGTTGTTCGTCAAAGAAATCGAGCAGGCGCTTATGGACGGCGAAATTGATCTTGCTGTGCACAGCATGAAGGATATGCCATATCAGTTGCCCGAGGGCTTAATGAACGGCGCTATTCCGAAGCGCGTCGATCCGCGGGACTGCCTTGTCATGCGAAGCGGCTCAAGCTTGTCCGATCTGCCTGAGGGCGCCCGTGTCGGAACGAGCAGCCTGCGGCGCTCGTGCCAGCTCCAGGCAGCACGGCCTGATTTGAAGCTGGAGTCGATACGGGGCAATATCGATTCCCGAATCCGCAAGCTGGAAACCGAGGGGCTGGACGCGGTCGTATTGGCTGCGGCAGGCTTGAAAAGAATGGGCTGGGAAGATCGGATATCGGCTTTCCTGCCTCCTGATTTATGTATCCCTGCGGTAGGCCAAGGGGCGCTCGGCATCGAGTGCAGAGAGAGCGATGAAGGGGTAAAAGAGCTGCTCAGCCTGCTTAACGACCCGCAAACAGAGCTTACGGTACGCGCGGAGCGCAGCTTCCTTGGGACGCTGAACGGCGGCTGCCAAGTGCCGATTGGCGCGCATGCCGTTTTGGTTGACGGAGGAGCAGAACAATCCGAAGCGTTGCTGGAGCTGACTGGCATCGTCGGCACGCCCGACGGTGAAGTCTTGCTTAAGGAAGTGAAGCGCGGAGCGGATCCGGAGCAGCTTGGCCGGGAAGTGGCAGAAGCGCTTATTTCACGCGGGGCTGACCGCATTTTAGCGGAAATTGGGGGATAACAGGTGAATAAGGGGAAGGTGTATTTGGTTGGCGCGGGACCGGGAGATCCTAAGCTGATCACAGTCAGAGGGCTGCAATGCCTGAAACTGAGCGATGTTGTCGTGTACGATAGACTGGCGAGCCCTAGGCTGCTGTCTGACTTAAAGCCGGGTGCTGAAAAGATTTATGTTGGCAAGCTTCCCGACCGCCATACGATGAAGCAGGAGGAAATCAATGAGCTGCTTGTAAAGCTGGCGCTGCAGGGCAAGACGGTCACTCGCCTAAAGGGCGGAGATCCGACGATTTTCGGCCGTGTGGGCGAGGAAGCGGAGCTGCTTTACGAGCATGGCATTGAATTTGAAATTGTCCCGGGCATTACTTCGGCAATAGCTGTTCCTGCATACGCGGGCATTCCGGTCACGCATCGCGATATGGCCTCCTCTTTATCAATCGTTACCGGGCATGAAAGCCCGGAAAAGCTGGATAAATCGATTTATTGGGACAAAGTGACGAATGCGACCGGAACGCTGATCTTTTTGATGGGAGTCGCCAAAATCGGCTATATCGCAGAGCAGCTTATTCGGCACGGCAAACGGGCGGAAACGCCGATCGCCCTTATTCGGTGGGGAACGAGACCGGAACAGCGGACCATTGTGGGCACGCTGGAATCGATCGAAAGGCTGGTTAAGGAAGCGGATTTCAAGCCGCCGGCTGTCATTGTTGTCGGAGACGTCGTGCTTCAGCGGGAGAAGCTGAAATGGTATGAACGCAAGCCGCTGTTCGGCATGCGGGTACTCGTTACAAGGTCCAGAGCGCAGTCGAGCGAGCTGGCTGAGCAAATCGAGTCGCTTGGCGGCGAGCCTTGCGAATTTCCGGTTATTGAAATTCAATCTCCTTCCGCCCCGGATGCAGCTGCCAGAATAAAGGACGGCCTAGAGCTGGCCGAGAGCTATCAATGGGTCATGTTCACAAGCGTCAACGGGGTCGATTATTTCTTCCGCTGGCTGCGCGAGCTTGGCATCGACATTCGAAGATTTCATGGGGCGAAAATTGCGGCGGTCGGCGTTAAAACGGCGGAGGCGCTTCAGCAGCGCGGATTGACCGTACAACATATTCCGGAAAAATTCCATGCGGAGGGCTTGCTGGAATCACTGTCCGGAGAGCTTAAGCCTGGAGAGAGAGTGCTGCTGCCGCGGGGAGATTTAGCGCGAAAGGTGCTGCCTCGCGAGCTGGAGGCGGCTGGCTTAACTGTAGTGGAATTGGATGTGTACGAGACTGTCCTTGCCGATCAGCAGGATGAGTTCACGCTGGATTGGATACGGAATAAGGGAATTCATATGATTACATTTACAAGCACCTCAACGGTTAATAATCTGCTTGAGGTGCTGCGGAGAAACGGCATTGACGATCCGGCCGGGCATTTGCGCGGCATTCCGATTGCGAGCATCGGCCCGTTGACGACCGCAGCGGCGGTAAAGGCCGGATTGGACGTGACGGTTGAGCCTGAAACATCGACGATTGAGGATATGCTAAACAGCATTATTCAATATGAGGCGGACCGAAGAATAACGAACGAGAGCAAGTAAGGGAGGAACTAGGTTATGGGTTTTCCAACGGTTAGAAACCGCAGACTGCGCAGAACGGCGGCGCTACGCAGCCTCGTTAGAGAAACATCGCTAAGCGCCGACGATTTTATATCGCCGATTTATGTAAAGCATGGCAAGGACATCAAGGAAGAGATTACTTCGATGCCTGGCGTTTACCGTTTTTCGCTGGACCGGCTTGAAGATGAGGTCCGGGAGACAATCGCGGCAGGCATTAAGGCGGTCATCGTATTCGGCCTGCCGGATGAGAAGGACGCGCTAGGCACATCTGCGTATGACGAAAGCGGCATTGTGCAGGAAGCGATCCGTGCCATCAAAGGCTGGGCGCCGGAGCTGCTCGTCGTTGCCGATACGTGCCTGTGCCAGTTTACCGATCATGGGCATTGCGGCATCGTTCACGTTGACGAGAAGACAGGACATGCCGATGTGGAGAATGATGCCTCCTTGGATCTTCTTGTGCAGACAGCCGTATCGCAGGCGAAAGCAGGCGCGGACATCATCGCGCCATCCAATATGATGGACGGCTTCGTTCTCGCCATTCGCGACGGATTGGATGAGGCGGGCTTTGAGCATATTCCGATTATGTCTTACTCAGTGAAATATGCCTCCGCATTTTACGGCCCGTTCCGTGAAGCGGCTAATTCCGCGCCTCAATTCGGCGACCGGAAAACGTATCAGATGGACCCTGCCAATGTCAGGGAAGCGCTTCGCGAGGCGGAAGCCGACGTTGCGGAAGGCGCGGATATGCTGATGGTTAAGCCGGCACTCGCTTTTCTGGACGTCGTTCGTATGCTTAAGGAGCAGTTCGATTTGCCGCTTGTGGCTTACAATGTGAGCGGCGAATATGCGATGGTGAAGGCTGCTGCGGCTAACGGCTGGGTTGACGAGCGATCGATTGTAATCGAAACGCTGCTTGGCATGAAGCGAGCAGGCGCAGACATGATCATTACTTACCATGCCAAGGATGCGGCGCGCTGGCTGCGCGGGGAGGAATAGAGCGATGAGCGGTCAATCACGAATTTCTAATAATGCAAAGTCTGTTGAAGCATTCGCCAGAGCGAAGCGAGTATTGCCGGGCGGCGTTAACAGCCCAGTCCGCGCTTTCAAATCGGTCGGCTTGAATCCTGTATACATGGAACGCGGAGAAGGCAGCCGCGTCTTTGATATAGACGGCAACAGCTATATCGATTATGTCGGCTCCTGGGGTCCGCTCATTCTCGGCCATGCGCATCCGGAAGTTATCGATGCGATCAAGCGAACGGCAGAGAAGGGAACAAGCTTCGGCGCACCGACAGAGCTGGAGACGCTGATGGCTGAGCTTGTCGTAGAGCGGGTGCCTTCGGTTGATATCGTCAGGATGGTCAACTCCGGTACGGAAGCGACGATGAGCGCGATCAGGCTTGCGCGCGGCTATACGAAGCGCAGCAAAATTTTAAAGTTCGAAGGCTCTTATCACGGCCATGCTGACAGCCTGCTAATTAAGGCGGGCTCCGGCGTAGCTACGCTGGGCTTGCCCGATAGCCCTGGTGTTACGGAGGGTGTAGCCGCGAGTACGATAACCGTTCCTTACAATGATTTGGAATCCGTTAAGGTGGCTTTCGAAAAATTCGGCGAGGAGCTGGCATGCGTAATCGTAGAGCCGATAGCGGGCAATATGGGCGTCGTTCCTCCATTGCCGGGCTTTCTTGAAGGACTGCGCGAATTGACGGAGAAATACGGCGCGGTTCTCATTTTCGACGAAGTAATGACGGGCTTCCGCGTCAACTATAACTGCGCGCAGGGATTATTCGGCGTAACGCCGGATTTGACCTGCTTCGGCAAAGTTATCGGCGGAGGGCTTCCGGTCGGAGCTTATGGCGGCAAGCGCGAGCTGATGGAGCAAATTGCGCCTAGCGGGCCAATCTATCAGGCGGGCACCTTGTCCGGCAATCCGCTGGCTATGGCAGCCGGCTATACGACGCTTAAGCTGCTGACGCCTGAAACATATGAGCTGCTGGAACGGCAGTCGGTTAAGCTGCAGTTAGGCTTTGAAGCGAATGCGAGAAAGCATGGCATTGCAAGCACGATTAATCGTGTCGGCTCCATGGTATGCCCATTCTTTACAGATATTCATGTCATCAATTTTGAAACAGCTAAGACAGCCGATCTTGAGCGGTTCAAGGCCTATTTTGCCGCGATGCTCGATTTGGGCGTAAATATAGCGCCTTCGCAATTTGAAGGCATGTTCGTTTCGGCTGCGCACAGCGAAGCGGATATCGATGCGACGATCGCTGCGCATGACGAGGCGCTTAGCCGGCTGTAGCCGGCAGGGAGGTTATGCGCGAATGCCGACGCCAATTAAAATGAATGCGCTGCGCAATGGGCAATGGATTGAGCTGAATGAGGAGCAGGTAATGCTTCTCAGCTCTAGCAAAGCCCGGAGCGGGCGTGAGCAAATTTTTTCAGCGCAGGAGCTTCCGCAGCCGAAGGCTGGCAGTCATCCGCACGAGGTGCGGCAATGGCTGCTGGCCTATTCCTTTTTGCCCGCCAAGTGGATTAACCGCCTGTTCTCGGTAGGCGGTATCCGGTGGGAAGGGACATCGCTGCAGCTTCTGACATTTCCAGCGGCTGACGTTAACGTCGACCCTGTATACCGCAAAGCCAAGCTTCCTGAATTTAAAAGCAACGTCAGCGCGCCGGAGGTGCTGTACGAGGATGATTTTTGCCTTGTGCTTCATAAGCCGGCGGGCATGCCTGTGCATGAGTCTGCGCCGGGGCAGCGGGGCACATTGGATGAGGCTGCCGCCAGGCATTTGCTGCTGCGGGGAGACCCGCTGCCGGTGCGCCATATTCATCGTTTGGATGACGAAACGTCAGGGCCGGTGCTTTATTCGAAAAATGATTTTGCGCAGTGGATGCTGGATGAAGCGATGCGGCAGAAGGAAATCGACAGGCGTTATATAGCGGTCGTTCACGGCAAGGTCCAGCCGAAGAGCGGGACGATCGACAAGCCGATCGGCAAGGATCGGCACCATAAAGCGAGGAGACGGGTTCATGAAGGCGGCGAGCATGCGGTCACGCGATTTGAAACGGTTGAAGCTTATCAATCCGCTTCAATCGTTCGGTTAACATTGGAGACGGGCCGGACGCATCAAATCCGCGTACATATGAGCCATATCGGACATCCCCTCGTTGGCGACAGCCTGTACGGAGGGTCTAACGGCCTGCTGGCTCATCAAGCGCTGCATGGAGAGCGGCTGCTGTTCCGCCATCCGTGGAATGGTGATGAGCTGGATATTGCCGCGCCGTGGCCAGGCTGGCTGAAGAAGCTCGTCGCCGATGTCCGCTCTCGCGCAAAAAGTTAGTCATGCCGTCGCCTTACCAACCATATAGATAAGTAGTGAATGGGATATAAACCAAGCATTCAGTACGAGAAGGGAGGACATAGGTGTGTCTAATGAAACGAACGGATTGCGATTTGACGTGTATGAACGCATACACTTGCCCGATGACGTGGCAGCAATAGATGAACTCGAAGAAATTGAGCTTGTCCCTCGCATCCAAGTTATCGATCAGGGGGATTATGCCGTTTTGAAAGGACAGCTGCTGCTAAGCGGTGTTTACCGTGGACAACAAGCTTCTGAAGTGCCATTAAATCTAGAGCATTGGATTCCGGTCGAGATTACGCTGCCTATGAATCGGGTAACGCGGCTGGACGATATTTCTATCGAAATTGACAATTTCGACGTTGATTTGCTTTCGGCGCGCACATTGAACATTACAGGCGTGCTTTCTCTGCGCGGAATAACGGTAGAGCCGGTGGAGGAGCCGGAGGATAGCTGGCGGGGCGAGCCCTTTACCGCTATTCATCAGCGCGAGGCTGTGAACGAGCCGCCTGCGGAGGAGTTCGTCCGATTGCCGGAGCTTAGCGAGCAGCCGTACATATCCGACGGGCTGCGGGAGGCTCGGGAAGCTGCTGAATTCGAGCAAGAGCAATTGGAGGCGCAGCTTGTTCAAGAAGATGAACAGTTTGTTCAGGAGGAGCAGCTGCGGGAGGCGTTCATCCAAAGCGAGCCGTACCTGCAGCAGGAAGCAGTTCGCGAAGATGCCGAGCCTGCGGCAGAGAAAACGTATGATAGCGGCTGGGCGGCATTGTCGTCATTAGCTTCGGCGCAACCGCAGCAACCGCAGCAACCGCAGCAACCGCAGCAAACGCAGGAAGAGGAGTTTGCTGCGGAGCTTGCTCCGGAACTAGAGCAGACGGCGGAGGCGCAGCCATGGAGACCGTCTGCGCTGCAGCAGGAGGAAGAGATTGACCGTATCCCGTTTATTGCGGATGAACAAGCGATTGAGCTTATTCCGGCATCCGAGCTTGAACAGCCGCCGCCTGCCCAACAGCAAGAGCAACAGCCGCCGCGGGTTGCCATAGCGAGCAAAGAGGCGGATAGGGAACAGGATAAGAGCAATGTCGGCATAGGATCTCTGCTTGCTTCCAGCAAACGCGAGCAGGCGGCGCGGCAGGCTGCGGAGCAGGTAGCGGTGGAAGAAAAAGCGGAGGAGCAGTCCAGAACGGCGCAGACGACGGGGGACGACATCGAGTGGAAGAGCTTGTTCCTCGGCAAAGGCGCAGATGAGAATGAGTTCCGCAAAATAAAAGTGTGCATCGTCCAGAAGGATGAGACGCTGGAGCTGATCGCAATGCGGTACAGCTTGAATCCGAGAGATATCGTAACGCACAACCGATTGAGCGATTCTGTCGTATCGGAAGGACAGCTTATATATATCCCCTAGGCCGGGTTGACTCGAGGCGGCAACAAAGGTATGATGGAAGTATAGTTGCCATAATGACGTTGAAGGGGAATAGTACGCAGCAATGCCTTCAGAGAGCAGAACTGTTGCGCTGAGAGGTTCTGCAGGATGTGACTGGTACGGGTCGCCCCGGAGTTGCCTGAATGAAGCGGGAGAGCATGCGTCTTTCGTATAAGTTGGGCCGGCCGCAGCCGTTATCTGTTAGAGAGCCATGCCTGGCGTTAAATGCCTGTATGGAACAAAGGTGGTACCACGGAAGCGCAGCCTTTCGTCCTTTATTGCGGAGGACGGAGGGCTTTTTTTGTTTTTATACGAACTTGTGGAGGAATGGAACAAATGTCAGAGAATCAATCGACTACTACGATGCCGACGACTTATGATCCGAAGGCGGCTGAACAGAAATGGTACGATTTTTGGATGAAGGGGAAATTCTTCGAAGCCGGAAAGCGCCCGGACGCGCCGGCCTATACGATAGTTATTCCTCCGCCGAACGTAACCGGCATGCTTCATATCGGCCATGCTCTCGACTTCACGCTGCAGGATATTATGATTCGCACGAAGCGGATGCAGGGTTATGACGCGCTTTGGCTTCCGGGCACGGATCATGCCGGCATTGCAACGCAGACAAAGGTAGAGCAGAAGCTGCGGGAGCAAGGGCAATCCCGATACGATTTGGGCCGCGAAGCTTTCTTGGAGAAGGTATGGGAATGGAAAGAGGAATATGCGAATACGATTCGCGAGCAATGGGCGAAGATGGGCTTCTCCCTCGACTACTCGAGAGAGCGTTTCACGCTGGATGAAGGACTGTCTCAAGCAGTACGCGAGGTGTTCGTCCGTTTGTACGAGAAGGGGCTTATTTACCGCGGCAAAAAAATTATTAACTGGGACCCTGCCGCGCGCACGGCATTGTCCGATATCGAAGTAGAGCATAAAGAAGTCAATGGTCATCTGTATCATTTGCAGTATCCTTTGAAGGACGGCTCCGGCTACATTACCGTTGCAACGACACGTCCGGAGACGATGCTGGGCGATACGGCGGTGGCCGTTCATCCGGAGGACGAGCGCTACAAGCATTTGATCGGACAAATGATCGTGCTGCCGGTCCTTGGCCGTGAAATACCGATCGTTGGCGACGAGTATGTCGAGAAGGACTTCGGTTCCGGCGCTGTAAAAATAACGCCTGCGCATGATCCAAACGACTTCGAGGTTGGCCAGCGCCATGATCTCCCGCAAATTATCGTGATGGATGAGAACGGGAAAATGAATGAGCTTGCCGGTCCGTACGAAGGGCTGGACCGCTTCGAATGCCGCAAGCAGCTTATTAAGGATTTGCAGGAGCAAGGCGTATGCACGCTTATTGAAGACCATGTTCATCAGGTTGGTCATAGCGAGCGCAGCGGTGCTGTCGTAGAGCCTTACTTGTCTACGCAATGGTTTGTCGACATGCAGCCGCTAGCTGACGCGGCTATCGCGAAGCAAAAGTCTGGCGATGGCGTTCGCTTCATACCGGAGCGCTTCGAAAGAACCTATCTGCATTGGATTGAGAATGTCCGCGACTGGTGTATTTCCCGTCAGCTGTGGTGGGGGCATCGCATTCCGGCGTGGTACTGCGAGAGCTGCGGCGAAATGCACGTTTCGCGCACCGATTTGACCGCATGCCCGGCTTGCGGAAGCACGGCTTTGAACCAAGACAACGATGTGCTCGATACATGGTTCAGCTCCGCGCTTTGGCCGTTCTCGACGCTTGGCTGGCCGAACGAAACCGATGATTTGAAGCGATACTACCCGACGAGCCTGCTCGTTACGGGGTACGATATTATCTACTTCTGGGTAGCTCGGATGATTTTCACAGCGCTTGAATTTACCGATGAAATTCCATTCAAGGACGTGCTGATGCACGGTCTCGTCCGTGACGCCGAAGGACGCAAAATGTCCAAATCGCTGGGCAATGGCGTTGATCCGCTCGAGGTTATCGAGCAGTATGGCGCGGATGCGATGCGCTTTATGATTTCGACAAGCAGCACGCCAGGCCAAGATTTGCGCTTCCGTCTGGAGAAGGTTGAGCAGGCGCGCAATTTTGCGAATAAAATTTGGAATGCTTCACGCTTTGCGCTTATGAATCTTACCGGCGTAACGGCGGCCGATATTGATATTTCCGTCAACTTGGGCACGGCCGACCGGTGGATTCTCCATCGCTTGAACGAAACGGTTCGCGATGTTACCCGCCTTATCGACAGCTATGATTTTGGCGAAACTGGCCGTTTGCTGTACAATTTCATTTGGGACGATCTTTGCGACTGGTATATCGAATTCGCGAAACTTAATTTATACGGAACTGATGAGTCCGCTAAAAAATCGACGCAATCCGTTCTGGCATACGTGCTCGACAGGACGCAGCGCTTGATCCACCCGTTCATGCCGTTTATAAGCGAGGAGATTTGGCAGCACTTGCCGCATGAAGGGGAATCGATCACGGTCGCGCCATGGCCGGTATACGATGCGTCGCTGGAGGCGCCGGAAGCCGTTCGCGAGATGGAACTGCTGATGGATACGATTCGCGCCGTCCGGAACATCCGCGCGGAAGTAGGCGTGCCGATGAGCAAGAAGATCGAGCTGCTGATCAAGCCTTCG